>Ga0172371_10007880_pt1 | contig 15019 bp, 17 predicted proteins | sample Lak12m_FD_114543 | JGI IMG/M metagenome (GOLD analysis project Ga0172371, IMG submission 114543) | Freshwater microbial communities from Kabuno Bay, South-Kivu, Congo - kab_022012_12m | ecosystem: Environmental > Aquatic > Freshwater > Lake | place: Democratic Republic of the Congo: South-Kivu... | reverse complement strand
AGCCGCTACGAATTCCTGGCGCTTTTGGACGGCGAGCCTGCCGCCGGCGCAATATCGGCGCAGCTGGACAACGGAACGCAGAGGAACTACTCCATGCGGGACGGCAAGCTGGTAATCTGGGCAGCCCCTTCCCCCGGCAGCCACACGCTTTACTTTGGCCTTGGCGGCTCAAGGGCGGAATACCATTTTGAAGCGCAGCAGTCAGGAGCAGGCGCCCTTATCGACGCCTACCTGCGCTTTGGCGTGCCTGCAATAATTTTCATTGCCGCGGTGTTCCTGCTCCTGCGCGCAGGCAGGCGCTCGAAATATTCCATCACTTTCCCAGAGCCTGCCTTGCAGGAATCCGGGGCAGTGGAGGTGGGCGCGCGCGAATTGCTTGAGGCATATGCGCGCGCGGACAGGAAAATCGGCGGCTTTTCCCTCCCCTGCTATCCCCATGAAGTCGCAGCCGAGCTTGGGAAGCTGCGGGGGGCAAGCTTTGGGCAGCAAAGCGTGCTTGGCTGCCTGAAAAAGCTCTCGTCGCATGGCGTTTTCTGCGAGCATGCAGGCGCGTTCATCCCATCTGGCCGCATGGGCGGCTTCTCGGCGCAGCAGCTTTCCATGCTCCGCACAATCCACGACATCATGCTTGAGAGGGGGCTGCGCTTTTCGCGGAAAGCCGTGATAAGCGTGGAGCGCGGCGGGCTTGAGGTTGCCATTTTCCGAGGCAAGCGGCACGTGCTTGAAAAGGCAGGCAAGGCATGCCGCGCAGTGGTGTTCGGAAGCGGCGAGGAGCTGGCCGCTTTCTGCGAGGAGCTGCTCAAGCCCGGCATGGAAAGCGCAAGGATACGCCTTGCGCTTGGCAATGGCAAGCTTGTGTTCGTGGCGGCAAGCAGGGCTGGCTTGGAAGGGATTCTGCCCTGATTTGCAGGCGTGAAGGCTCGGTTCCGGGGCAAGCCCCGGAGTGCCTTGGCAGGTGGGTTATGCGTTTTGCCCCGGCAGCCATACTGTTTTTCCTTTGCTCATGCCCATTTGCAATGCCATCCGTGGAGCAGGCAAGCGCATACAACCTGGCGCTTGCGCCCTCATTGCTTGGCGCGCAAAACGCATGCAACGCGCCGGTGCGCACGCCAAGCGAAGAAAGCATCTTTTCGGTTGCCGATGCGCGCATAGTGGCGGTTGTGCCGCAAGTGGGCAACACGACATCCGATTTGGCAAACGCATCCCTGCTTTGGAGCTGGTCCGCCTCCTGCCCTTTGCAGGCGCGCTTTTCCATCAGGGAAGATGGCCGCTGCCCGGCTGGCGAAATCATCTATTTCTCCCCGTCCGCGCCTTCATTTTCAGGGGAGCTTTCGTACAAGTATGGGAATTCAACCGAAACCGTGCCGCTTTCCCCGCACTCGCAAAATCCCGTGCAGCTGGGCCTTGACGCCGGCAAGCTGGCTGAAGAGGATTTTGCCGCCCCTTTTGCCGGCCTTTCAGCTTCGCTTAGCGGCACAATTTTGGTTTCATATTCATTTTCCAAAAGCGAATATTCCTACGGCTGCTCCGGCGCAAACGGATATTCCTGGTGCGGCTGCTCGCTTGGCAGAACGGCCGGCACGCGCGTTTTTTCCGTGCCCGTCTCGCACGCGCGCAATTTCTCGGTGGAAACCGGCCCCGTCTCACTGCTGTGGCTCAACCCGCCGCTCCAGTCCCGCCTGTCCGGCAGCGGCGAGGGGAAGCTGGCATTCTTCGCGCGCAGGCTGCCTGCGAACATTTCATTTGTTTTCAGCGGCAGGGAAATTGCTTTTGTGCAACCCTACTCGTTTTCCACGCGCATTGGGCAGTGCGGCGAGCGGGCCGTGGAGCGGGAATTCGCGCCTGCCGGCAGCGCATCCGCCAATTCAAGCGCGCCCATATTCCCATCCCAACTGGTGGAAAAGAACGCATCATATCTGCCATATTACGTGCAGTTCAACTGGAGCGCGCAGCCAGGCAGGTCGGAGTTCTCCGTCCTGTTTGAGGACGCCTTCTCCCATCAGGAAAATTTCACGCGCAATTTCTCGGTGAGGCAGGCGGCGCAGGCTTCCCCCGGCTCGTTTGGGCCGCCCTTCGAATCGGCTGCCGGCCCTGCGGGGGCAATGGGGCGGCAGCCTGCGGACGACGACAGCACAGGGGCGGCCTACCCTGCGCAGCAAACGCAATCATCATATCCTGGCTTTTCCCTGCTTGCGGCGGCATTCGCGCTCCCGCTTGCCATCGGCGCTGCCGCGCTTTGCCGCCGCCTTGAGTGGCTGTAGCGCCTGCTGCGCATTGCCGTGGCGCCCTGCCTTCTTGCGCGCTTGACCATGGCAGCGCATTGCATGCCCGCGCGCGCCCAGGCGGGCTGCAGCGTTTTATTCCTTCTCCCGCTTACTTTCCACATGCTTGAAATCGACGGCTCACAAGGCGAGGGCGGCGGGCAGGCGCTGCGCACCGCGCTTTCCCTTTCCTGCGTGCTTCAAAAAGCGGTGCGCATAAAAAACATCAGGGCAGGAAGGCCCAAGCCAGGCCTTGCAGCGCAGCACCTCGCGGTGTGCAGCCTCCTTTCCGAAATTTGCGGGGCAAAAATGGAAGGCGCGTCTCTGGGCTCCGCCACGCTCACATTCGAGCCCGGAAAAATCTCGGGCGGAAACTACAAGTTCGACATAGGCACTGCAGGCTCGTGCACCTTGCTGCTGCAAGCCGCGCTTCCCGTTCTTGCGCACGCATCCCGCCCAAGCTCGCTTGAGATAAAGGGCGGCACGCACGTGCCGCACTCGCCAACCTTCGAGTATTTTTCCGAGGTTTTCCTGCCTGCCGCGCGCAAGTTCGGCATCCGCGCACAAGCAAGAATGCACCGCGCGGGCTTTTACCCGAAAGGAGGGGGCATCGTTTCGCTTGCAGTGGAGCCGTCAAAGCTTCATGGCTGCAAATTCCTGCCAGAGCATCAGCCCGTGGAATATTCCATCCTCTCATCCTCCCTTCCCCCGCACGTCTTGCAGCGCGAGGAGAAAGAGGTGAAAAAACTTTTCCCAAACGCAGCCGGAGTTGCACGCGAGGCGCAAGCGGCATGCGCAGGCAACGCGCTTACGGTTTGGAGCGGGGCGTTTGGAGCCTCGGCGCTTGGCGAAAGGGGGAAGCCTGCGGAGAAAGTGGCGGGGGAGGCGTGTGCAGGGCTCATGCGCGAAATGCCTGCCGCGCCTTTTGGGCAGATGGCCGCAGGCCAGCAGGCTTCGGGGGCATCGGTTGACGCGCGCCTTGCAGACCAGCTTCTCCTCTGCGCCGCGCTTGCAGAAGGGGGAAGCGGATTCTCCACCCCCGAGTTTTCCTCGCACCTCTCCACGAACGCTGGCGTCATACGCGCCATGACAGGAAGGAATATTAGGCTTGGCAACGACAGGATGGTGCTGGTGGAATGAATCGGGTGGTTGGATGGCAACGAAGGCAAACGTCGCACTTCTGGATTTTGCAGGCCTCGGGCTTGCAGCCGTCATGGGCATAATCGTGGCGCTTGCCAACCCGGCTTTCCTCGCAATCATGCTCATTTTCCTCGTGCTCTCCGTTCTCGTGACGCGCTACGGGTTTGAGAAAAAGCGCGACCTGGGGCTTTACGAGCACGAAAGGAGCTGGGAGAACGTATTGGCAAACGGGCTCATCCCCACAATATGCGCGGTTGCAAACCCATGGATTGGCTGGGGCGCGTACGTGGGCTCCATTGCCGCAATCACCGCGGACAAGTTCGCGTCCGAGCTTGGCGTGCTTGGCGGCGAGCCCATCTCCCTCTTGAACTTCAAGAAAACAAAAGCGGGCAGGAACGGGGCAATCACGGTTTTCGGCACGCTCATGTCCCTTGACGGCGCGCTTCTCATCGGCCTTGCCGCAATGTTCCTCATCCCCGGGCTTGACCTGAGGAAAGTGGTGGCAATAGGCCTGGTCGGCTTTGGCGGCAGCATGGTGGACAGCATAGTGGGCGTGCTTGAGGAAAAGGGGATAGGCAACAAGGCAACGACAAATGCCATCTGCGCGCTCTTCGGCGCGATTTGCGGGCTGGCTTTCCTGTAACTTGGTGTTGGGCTATGAAGGTATTGCTTGCAGCATCCTGGTTGCCTGTTCTCTCCAATCCATCATATAGCCTTTGTAACAATCCAATGCTGCTTGCGCCCGCGGCATCTCTTGTGCTTATTGTCTTGGCGGCAGTAATCTTTTTAGCTGCAAAATTCCCGTTTGCCAAAAAGAAACGAATTCTCAATAAAATTTCTGCAGGTTTGGGCGCTCTTGCCCTGTTGTCAATCATCATTCACCTGATTTTCCCGCCGTCATGCTAATTACTCGCCATCATTCCACGCCAAACGAGGCAAAGCTTCTGCGCGCAACAATTATAAATATTTATCCCAAAAGGGATAATATCATCCCTTTAAGGATTGATTGCCATGGAAGCGCTCGAACTTCTCACATACAAGGGCGCGCGGCGGCTGTTTGAGACGCTGCGCGCGTACCCCCAGCGGCAATTCACCATAAACGAGCTTGCCAGGACGGCAAGGCTCCCTTTCACGAGCACCTGGAAGCTCGTCCAGAAATTCGAGCGCGCAAGCGTTGTCGAGGTGGCGCTGATTGGCAAGAGCAGGGCGGTGAGATACCGGAAAAGCCCGTTTTCCAAAGTCATTGCCGGCATCCTTGGGCTGAGCGCCTCCCATCAGGCGCTTTCTATCCATGAGCTTAGGCACATGCTCCGGGCAAAAAGCGGCATCTCATCGGCGTACCTGTTTGGCAGCGTTGCAAGGGGCGAAGAAAAGCTTGAAAGCGATGTCGATATCGCCCTGCTCGTAAAAAGGAAAATAGACACATCCTCCTTCATTGACGGCATCTACGCCAAGTACGGCGTGAAGGTGGTGCCCATCATGTTCGATTCCAAGGACGAGTTTCACGACTTTCTGGAGGGCAAGAAAAAGGTGAAGCTGGTATGACTGACACGGCAGAGCGGGCAATAGGGGAGGCTGAGGAGTGGCTTGTCTCGGCAAAGGACAAGCTGGCGCTGGCTGAGAACGATGAGGGGGCGGCCAATGTATGCTGTGCCCTTGCCATCCACGCAATAATCCGTGCGAACGATGCAATCAGCCTGAAGTTCCTGCTCATCAAGGCAACCAGGCACGATGATGCCTCTGCCATGTTTTCCAAGGTGTTGCAGCAGGGAAAGCTTGGAAGCCAAAACGCGCGCTTTTTGCGGCTGCTGCAACGCGCGATGTCTGACAAGAGCGGGGCTGATTACGGGAAAAAGGCGTTCCATTATGAGGACGCGAGAAAATATGTAGAAGATTCCGAGGAATTTGTGGCAGCCATGAAAGGCGCTATCAAATGACTTTCAGTATTCCACGCCAAAAGACGCACGGCTGCGCTTGCTGATTTCCTTCCTTTCCTTCTCTTCCATCCTCTTTACATGTATGCCTGAAAGCATGCGCACGGACACGCGGCGCGCGAGCTCGCCGATTTTCGCGCCTTCCCCTTCGGCAACGATTTCCACTGTGCCATCAGTGAGGTTCTTGGCATAGCCTGCCAAGCCTATGGACTCGCCTACCCTGCAAACGAAATCACGAAAACCAACGCCCTGCACGCGGCCTGACGCGATGAAGCGGCAACGGAACATCGGCAATCCCTCATTCCTTTCCCTTGGCGGCTTCCACGTAATCCTCCCCAATCTTCTGCACGAACCAGTCCGCGAGCTTCTCGAATTTTTGGGTGTTTTGCGCATACTGGAGCTCTTTCACGTAGGGGATGGTGTCCTTCACCTTTATGTTGACCGGCGGATACCCGTTGCGCATCAGGATAAGATTGGTTATCAGCCTTGCCACCCTTCCATTGCCGTCGCCGAACGGATGCACTTCGATGAATTTCAGGTGCGTGATTGCTGCAAGCTCTATTGGGTGGAGCTTCACCCTGTTCTTTGCGTACCATGCAAGGAATTCCCTGAATTTTCCCTCGACTTCCTTTTCGGATGGCGGCATCCAATTAGCGCCATCTATCGCAACCGGGTAATTCCTTATCCTTCCGCCCTGCTGCTCATCGATGTTCGCCATCATCATCCTATGGAGCTTGAGTATGAGGCGTTTTGAAACATCCCCTTTGCATGCCGTTATGCAATTCAGCGCTTTTTCCGTGTTGAATATCTCATGTATCTCCCCGAGGCTTTTGCCCGACGGCATCACCTTCTTTTCAAGCATTGCCGCTGTTTCAAGAAGGGAGACGGTATTGCCCTCTATTGCATTTGTGTTGTATGTGAAGCGTATGGTGAAGTCGCGCTCCCTTTTTTCAAGCGCAATCCTCGGATAGTTCTTCACTCTCTTCTGGAATTCCCCTATCACAAAATCAAGCTTTGCCAGCCGCTCGGGGTCAAGATAGGCATATTTTTTCTTCACAGGGATGCCGTGCTTCAAGATAAACTGTTCAGTGAGTTTCTGGAGTTCTGCCTTGCCAGGCATTTTCTTCCCGATGTATTCGCGCAGCGACTTCCACTTTCCCCGCTCAGTTCGGAGATTGTGGGCAAGGTAATAATACGCCACTTTCCCTGTTTTTTTCCTTGCGACGAAAACCATTGTTACCACAAATGCATAAAACTCAGAAAATAGTTATAAATGTGGTGGTAAGAACGACCTGGCAAGTGCGCGCTCACTCCTTCTTTATCGGCAGCGGCGAGGAATAGGGCGCAAGCAGCTTTGCAGCCTGGTTGAGTGCGGCTGCGACATCCGCCTCGCTCCTTCCGCCGGTGCAGATGATTTTGCCGTTCTTGAAAAGAAGCAGCGAGGTTTTGGGCACCTGGAACTTCAGGATTGCGCCCGGGAACTGCTCCGGCTCGTATTCCACGTCGGGCACTTCGGACGCGATTCCGTAGAGGTCAAGCTCCACGCCCAGAGCTGCGGATGCCACGATGTTCTGGATGATGAACTTGGGCTTGAAATTCTTCGGGGGCGCGATTTTCGAGTACTTTATGAGCATCTGCATGGTTATCTCGATTGCGCGCGCCACTTCCTTTTCGTTCTTGCCCCCCGCGCAGATTATCTTGCCGTTCTTGAAAAGGAGGAGCGAGGTTTTCGGGTCATGGAGCTTCAGTATTGCGCCCGGGAACTGCTCCGGCTCGTATTCCACGTCATGGAGCTTGTACGCTATGGTGTAAAGGTCAAGCTCGAGGCTAAGCTCGGACGAGGCGACGATGTTCTCTATCTTGAAAGTCGGCTTTATCGCTATCATCGGTTTGCCTGATTTCTTTGCAGCCTTCCTGCCACTGCTTTTTTTCATTAGAACCAGCCCCAACCAAACATTTTTAAACCGACTGAGGTATTTAAAAGGGCAAGGTATTTAAACTAGACGCTAGGTAATCTCTCCCTGGCTGCGTTCTGCAACTACTAAGGTGATATGGATGAAACGCTCACTTGGAAAAATGTCTAAAAGAAGCCGCGCGCTCGGGCAGGCCAAGCGCAAGCTCACCATACCCGGGCTGATAAGCGGGCATTCGGTGGGCGATTGCGTGGCAATCGACTCCCAGTCGAAGTATTCCGGCATGCCGCACCCCCGCTACCGCGGGAGGACGGGCACCATCATCGCAAAGCGCGGCAAGGCCTACGTGGTGAAGATAAGCGACATGGACGCAACAAAGGAGCTCATCGTCCCGCCGGTGCACCTCAAGCCAGTGGGCAAGCAATAGGTGGTATCATGATAGGCAAAGGCGCGAACACCATACGCCCGGCAACCCTTGCCGAGGTGGAAAAGATACTTGACAAGCGGCAGGGCGTGGGCGGCGGCGAATTCGGCTTTGAGCAGCAGACGTCGCTTGAATACGCCAAGCGGTTTTCCCACCTCAAGCACTCGGAAGCCAAGGAAATGCTTGCGGAGCTCGAAAAGCTCGAGGTGAAGGCGGAGGCGGCAGTCAAGATTGTGGATCTTCTCCCCAAGAGCAAGAGCCAGCTCATGCTCGTGCTGCAGAAAGACAAGGTGGAGCTTTCCGAAAAGGGCCTGGCAAAGGTGGAGGAGCTCATTGCGGCTTATTCCAAGAAGGCGAAGAAGTTCGAGCCAAAGGCAGAGCCCGCGCCCGAGGCGCCATCAGCGCCCGCCGAGGCGCCCGCAGCGCCTGCGCCTGAGAAGGCGGAAAAGGCAAAGGGCTAATCAGATAGCATTTTATATGGCTTCAAACCCAACGTTAGGTTAGGTAATCAATATGGAGATGGAAACATACGCCCGCGTCATCGACTTCATGCCGGACGGCAGGGCAACGGACCGCATGCGCGAGCCCGTAGCGCAGCTCGTGGGCGAGAAATACTTCACCCTGCTCGAGGTTTCCATCGTGCGCGGCTCGTCCTGCGCGCTCGGCCAGCGCCTGTGCATCGGCAAGGAAGGCAGGGTGGAAGTGGAGAAGATAAAAAAGAGGCTGGACTTTTCCGAGCTTTCCGCGGCTTCGAGGAGCGAGCTTCCCATCGCGTCGCGCAACATAATCGCCGACCGCGAAGCCGATTTCGTGTCGTTCTTCAACAAGGCGGGCCCGATTTCCATGAGGCTGCACCAGCTTGAGCTCCTGTCAGGCATCGGCAAGAAGCACCTGCAGGAAATCCTCTCCGCGCGCGAGAGCAAGCCTTTCGAGAGCTTCAAGGACATCCAGTCAAGGGTCACGCTGCTTCCCGACCCGGCGAACCTCATAGTCACGCGCGTGAACGACGAGCTTGGCGGCGACTCGAAATACTACCTGTTCGTGAGGCCCCCGTCAAGGCACTATGATGAAGGCTAGTTTCTTATTCTTTGGGTGCCATTTACCTGCGGGCCCGTAGCTCAGCGGATAGAGCGGCTGGCTTCGAACCGGAAAATCATCCTGCCGGGGAGCCACCAGAAGGTCGGGAGTCCGAATCTCCCCGGGCCCGTAGCTGCCTTTCAGCAGGTGGAAGGATGGAACGCTGTTTTTTCCCCATTTGCCTCCTTCTTCTTTTTGCGCCAGCCCATGCGCTGTTCCTTGCCGGCCAGTCGCAGCCCGGGGGCGAGGTCTTTGTCCTTTGCGAGGGGCAGCGCCAGGCATTTGTTTCCGCGCCCTCCGGCGGGGCCAGCCCCCTCCTGCTTGATTCGGGCGGCCAGGCGTCCTTCTACCCTGGCGAGGCTGGTCCGCATACCGTGCAGTGCGGCAGCCAGGCAAAGACGGTTGCCGTCTCGCTTGCGGAGCAGCCATCATTGCCCCCTGCGGCGGGCGAAGGGGCGCTTTTCCTTCCCGTGCTTGCGCTTGCCATCATAATCGCCTCGGCTGCTCTTGCGGCATTTTCGCATTTCACGAAAAGGAAAACGGAATTCACCAAGCGGCAAAGCGGAGGGAGGGCGGAACTGCGCGTTTTTGCCGCGGAGGAATTGCGGGGCATAGACATATCCGACCCTGATGCCGGGCAGGTGCTTCGCATCCCGCGCCTTGCGGCAGGCTCAAGCTGGGGGTGGGAATACGAGCGCGAGGACGGCGGGCAGCCACTGGCGCCGGCGCGGCTGTCCGCAAGGACGGCAAAAGGGGAACTGCATCTCCTGTCCGGCAAAATCGCCGCCGCGAAGGGAAAAGGCGGCGCGCGCGAAAAAAGGGCGCTTCCGAAAAGCAGCGGGCCATAAGGCGGCAAAAGCCGCCGCTCATCGCGCCTGCCGCAATCGGGCGCATCAAGGCATCAGCGCGTTTGCTCACCTGCGTGCCATGCGCCCGAGACCACCATCACAAGCACGATGTCTGCAAGCGCGAAGGGGAGGAGCATGACCGGGAATCGCAGCACCAGCATCGCCTCGACCGCAAGGAGCGAGAGCGCCAGTATTGCGGTTGCGGCAACCGGGCTTTTCCAGCAAAGGAGCGAGCCTATGAAAAGCACGAGAAGCGCGCCGCCCGTTGCCGCCGATGCAGGCAGGCTGAACTGCACGAAAAAGCCAAGCACCACCGCGCAGATGAGCAGCACTTCCGCCACCATGGCGACAAGCACGCTGTCAACGGCCTCGTTCCCCCTTCGGCATACGGCGCACATCGTTATCCCGTCCCCTTCCCGCATACCTGGCGGGCGGTCTCCAGCGCCTCCTGCGGCGCAAGCGTGAAGACTTTCCTGCCCGAATATTTAAGCGTTTGCGCGAATGCCGCCGCGCCTGCCTTGCCGATGCCCCCGAACAGCTCGCACCGCGCGTCCACCACGGCGTTTTTCACGCTCTTCTTCCTGTGGGAGAAAAGCGCGCGCACCGCCCTCTCCTCGCACTCGTCCATGCAAAAGCCCGTCTTCTCGATGGAAACTATGCAAGAATCGACTTTCGGCGCGGGCGAGAAAGCCGACCTTTCCACAAGCGCCAGGGCCTCCGCCCTGTAGGCGAGCTGGGAAAAGACGGACAGCCTGCCGTACCCGCCGCTCCCGGGCTCGGCCATCATGCGCGCGGCCACTTCCTTCTGGATGCAAAGCACCGCCTTGCCGAAGTCCATGCGCGAAAGCTTGAGGAGGATGGGCGAGGTTATGTAGTAGGGTATGTTGCCCACAATCCTGCCGAATTTCGCCTTCTCGTCGAATTCCAAAAAGTCGCCCTCATGGACGCGCACGCGCCTTGCGCCGGCGAACCTGATGCGCAGGCGCTTTGCAAGCTTGGGGTCGAATTCCACCGCCGTGATGTGCCCGGCGCCAAAGGCAAGGAGCTTCGACGTGAGCCTCCCGTCGCCGGCGCCAATCTCAAGCACGGAGTTCCCCCGCGCGTCCGCGCACTGCGCCTCGTATGCAAGGACGTTCTCGTCAACAAGGAAATTCTGCCCGAGTTTGGCTTTCATGGGGCTCACTTACGGTTTTGTAATCGCCCTGGCCGAGTCGTGCTCAATCACGACGGTGTGCTCTGTCTGGGACACGATGCCCTTGCCCGTGTCGCGCAGCACCGGGTAAGGGTGGAGCGCGCCGGAGTTGAGGAGCTCGCGAAGCGCAGTGGAAAGGGTGAGGCGCGACTTGAACACATTGCGCAGCCAGCGCTCCGCGAACGGCAGGGAGAAGTAATTCCCGACAATGTGCTCAAGGAGCTCGCGCGAGTACTTCATGCGAAGCTTCGGCGCCGCCTGCAGCGCGAAGATTTCCACCTGGCTTGTGTCGGCGACGTGGCCGCTTCCCGTGGAGGCGAACGGCTCGATTGCGAAGATGTCCCCTTCCTGCAGCGCATAGCCGCCGCTTGTCCTGATGTTTGGGATGTCCACGCCCGCGTGCAGAAGGTACGGCTCTATCTTATGCCCCGTGAGATTCTCAATGGGCCTGTAGCCGCGCGAGGTTATCTCTTTTTCGATTGCGGCGCCTATCTCGCCCACGTCCATCCCCGGCCTTGCGCACGCGATTGCGGCCTCAAGCGCGGCGAAGCTTGCCTCGCACAGCTTTCCGTGCTCGCCCGACAGGTCCACGGTCACCGCGGTGTCGCCTATGCAGCCGTCCACCTGCGCGCCGATGTCAATCTTGACCACGTCCGTCTCTCCGATGAGCGTGGCGTTGCCCGCCTCGGGCGTGAAGTGCGCGGCGATTTCATTGATGGAAATGTTCGCCGGGAAGCCGGGCTTCCCGCCAGCATCCACTATCATCTTCTCAAGCGACTCGGCAATGTCGAAGTAGGACTCGCCGGGAAGCACGAGCTTGGGCGCCTCCTTCAGCACTGACGCGGCGATTTTGCCAGCCTTGCCGAAGTTCTCATACATCTGGGCGATTTCCTCGTCCGTAGGCATGCCGCCATGGGCGTGCCCGTGCCCTTCCGTCCCCTGCGAAGCGTCGTCATCCGGCATAAATATCACGCAGAATTTGGCATCCTCAGATTTATAAGGGAGCGTGGGGAAACCACCCCATGGCAAAAAAAGCCGCAAGTCCGCCGCCGTCGCCGCCCCCGGGGAAGGAAAAGGGGGTGTGCATAATCTGCGGCGAGGAGCGCATTGGCGTGCCTGCGAATGGCGCCCCGGTCAGGCTGGCAAGGCTCCTGCGCGCATTTCTCAGGCAGCCCGCCCGGCACACCGTCGCATGCAGCGAGCACCTTGCCGAGGCGCGGCAGGGGCGCGCGAAATTCGAGGGGAAAAGGCGGGGCTACATGCTTGGCGCGCTGCTGTTTTTCGCACTCATCATTCTCGGCAGCCTTGCCTACGGGAATTCCGGCGCCTGGCTGGCCGTGCCCGCCCTGCTCGGCGCGCTTTTCGTGGCGCTGCTCCCGTATTTCTACTACTTCCCGTCGTTCGGGCAATGAGGCGGCGCAGCCCGCGCCTTATTCCGCCCCCAGCCCGCTACTCCCCGATAAGCATTATAAACTTCACCGCCGCCGTACTCGCATGGGTGGGGGGGCAGCCTTCAGGCATCTAGTTCTTGCGCTAATCGTTATGCTCTCCCTCGTCCCTGCCGCAAGCGCGGCATGCCAGGGATTCAACGGAAACTGCCCCAACGGGGATGCCGACTGCTGCGCCGGGCTCTCCTGCTCAGGCGGGCTGTGCAAGCAGGGGTACGGCGGCAGCTGCCCCGGGGGCAGCGCGGACTGCGGCAGCGGGCTCTCATGCAGCAGCGCAGGGGTGTGCAAGGGCTGCACCTGCGCCGCGCTGGCAATATGCAGCGACAGCGTCACCTGCGGCTCAGGCGCGGAATGCTGCTCGGGCTCGTGCAACGGCCATTGCGTGCGCTGCCTCGGCATCGGCGACTCCTACTCCGGCGGCATGGGCGAGTGCTGCAGCGGGCTGGTGCAGGGCGCTTCCGGCAAGTGCGCCGAGGCAACGACTGCGGGCGGCTCGGGCGACTGGTACGACAACATCTACGTATGGGCGGGTCTTGCGGTGATGATGTCCGCGGCATTCCTGGGGCTTGCCTACATGGCGTCGCAGCTTTTCCGCATCCAGGTGCTCGAGGCATGGGTGAGGATTGAGCTTGGCGAGCTTGCCAAGAGCATGGTAATCGCGGTCTTCTGCGTGGCGCTCATCGCGACCACGAACGCGGCCGCGCAGTTCCTGTCGGGCGAATCGGGCGCCACGGACGTGATATCCGCCGCCGAGGCGTTCATGGCAACGCTTTACAGCGACGGGCACGCGCTTTACACCAAGCTCGCCATCGCGTACTTCAACGTGGCAAAGGTGGCGTCGTATTCCTATACCGCCGGCACCTCGCTCGGGGGCTACGCCACCATAAGCTATTCCTCCTCGCCGGGCTCCGGCATGTCGCCGCTGGTCGCGGAGGTGGGCTCGGCGCTCGACTCGGTGGCGAACTACATGCTCCTCGCGGCAGCGCAGGCTTCCTTCCTGCGCTTCTTCGGCACCGCCGCGCTTGTCATGCTGCCGGTGGGCATTTTCCTCCGCTCGTTCTCGTTCACGCGCAAGCTCGGCGCGACGCTGCTTGCCGCGACCATCGCGTCCGCGGTCATCTACCCCTCGTCCGTGCTTCTCTCGCAGCAGGCATACAACACGTTCGCCCCTGAGATGAAGGGCCTTGGACCCGGAGGCACAGGCACGCCTTTCGAGAACGTGCGCGTGAGGGACGCGGAAAACCCGCCGGCGTCCAGCGTGGTGTGCAACACGTTCATGCAGTATTTCGTGCAAAGCCCCTTTCCCTTCCTTGGCGGCGAAATTGGCTGGTGGGTGGTGGTGGGCACGCCGATTTGCACGGCAATGGCGATAATCAGCGGGGATTTCATAGGGTGCATGAGCTGGATGTACCAGCTCATCAGCACGATTTTCATGCTAATCAAGGCAATCTTCCCCATAATCCTCTTCGCCGCGGTGTTCGTGACAATGGAGAACGGCACCAAGCCCGACACGCTGCTGGACGACTTCTACGTGCCCCTGCGCGACTATGTGCTGCCCGCGGTGGCCAAGTTCTCCGTGCTTTCCCTAGTCACGTTCCTGATACCGATAATAATCACGCTCTCGCTGCTGCGCAACCTTGCCGCCGCATTCGGCGGCGAGGCGCAGCTTTACGGGCTTTCCAAGCTGGTTTGATGGAAAAAGAGGCGCACATTGCATCCCTGCCGCTGCGGCATGCCCCCCTGCCGGCAGCCGAAGCGCCGCGAGCCATCCCGCAGCCGCGGCGCCATGGCCGCCTGGCGGCAAAACCATTGCTTGCGCTGCTCCTGTTCGCCTTTTCGGCTGCCTGGGCAGACGGCACCCCGGCATACCTGGGCGCAAACTCCACCTGCAGCGTGGAAAATTTCGGAGGGGTGGGCGGCGGCGCGGCGATGTCCCTGATAGGGGTGTCGTTCGCGCTCGTTTCTCTCTGCATCGCGCTTGCCTACATGTACTCCAAGTTCCGCGAAGACCCGGCAACGGGCGTATGGGCAAAGGACGAGGCGTTCAACCTGGTGATTTCGGCGCTCCTGTTCGCAGGGCTGCTCATCGCGTTCTCGGCGTCCTGCTCCATCGCGGCGGACTACTCGGGCGGCGACCCCATACAGGCGTCGCAGCAGTACCTCGACGCGCTCATCTCGGCGAACGGGCTGAACATCCTAAAGACGCTCACGTCCGACAGCATCACCAACCAGCTGGACGCCACAAAATACCGCTACCTGGGGCTCACGCCGTTCTGGGGCGAGGGGGCAGCGCTGCGCTCCAACCGCAAGGCGTATTCCGCGCAGGAGGAATACCTCATGGACCTGTACCTGCCCATAATCGCCAGCCTCACCGCGCAGAAGTACATCATCACCGGCATCTCGTGGATGGGCGCCTACGTGCTGCTCCCGTTCGCTTTCGTGATGCGCCTCATCCCGCCCACGCGCGACTTCGGCAACGTGCTCATCGCGCTTTTCTTCGGCCTCTACATAGTGGTGCCCTCGCTTTATGCCATGAGCGGCAGCGTCTTCATGTCCCATATCGTGAACAGCCCGTCGCCCTACACCACCGACCCCTCGCTTGAGAAGTTCTGCTCGTACGGGCTTGACAACCGCGAGCCGCCCTGCGGCCCGTCCAAGGACACCGTGCTTTACAGGATGGGCTCCACCATCCCGCAGGCGGTGTTCCTCCCCAACCTTGCAATCATCGTGGCAATCAGCTGCATAATGGCGCTTTCAAAAGCATTGCGCGCAATAGCGGTGT
>Ga0172371_10007879_pt1 | contig 15020 bp, 5 predicted proteins | sample Lak12m_FD_114543 | JGI IMG/M metagenome (GOLD analysis project Ga0172371, IMG submission 114543) | Freshwater microbial communities from Kabuno Bay, South-Kivu, Congo - kab_022012_12m | ecosystem: Environmental > Aquatic > Freshwater > Lake | place: Democratic Republic of the Congo: South-Kivu... | reverse complement strand
ATCGCATACAGCTGAGTATCTTCCATACCGTTTCCTCCTGGTAATTTGTATGAAAGATATTATCACAAAATCAGCTGCTACTACATCTTGGGGTTACCCATACTCGTTCCGGAAGGACCTTTTATACTAATAGATATATTAAATTCTAATACGCTGCTGTTAATAAGATGAGCTAATAATTGATATAGCAGTCTTTTTTTATATATTCAGGCTGTTGATTTGAAACGGACAGTGTAAATATCTTATCGTTGAGAGCCCGAAAAAAAATTGTGTGGCTCTGCAACAAGTAAGTTCTTCCCAGACATGTACCATGGATGAATGATAGGCTGATTAGTGGCTATCCATAACCCATAATCCTCTGCTCTTTGACATATACATTCTATACCGGATGTAATACGGCACCCAATTTCAGGATATTATGCAGCGAGAACAATAGGGCAACCTCTGCGGCTACTTGTGCGATCCCGCGGCGCAGCACATGGGTAAATTTCCAGTTCCGCTTGATGCACCCATACGGTGCCTCAGCAGTGTGTGCCCGTAACCGGTATATCTCTTGATTGACCTCCTGCCGCAACTTCTCCCGCATCCGTTCCCGGACCGCTTCATTTTCATCCCGGATAAGTACCCGATGATTTCCTTTGGTACAGTTCTGTACCTGCTGACAGTGCCTGCAGGCGCTGGGGTTGGCATACCGCCGTGAAACTCTGCCGTTTACCGTTACCGTCCCACAACAGCTTAATATGTTCCCTTCAGGACACCGGTAACTGTCGGTTACCGCATCATACACAAACTGGGACCGATCATAGCTGCCTTTTGCCGTCAACCCCAGCTGCTCAACCGCTAACCGCCGGTCAGGTATCAAGGCATTGATGTTGTCTTCCTCTAAATACTCCAGATTTCTGATACTGCCAAAACCAGCATCCGCGGTGGTATGCTCATGTGCCTTGCCGGTCTTCTCGGTACTCCCGGCTATGGCTGGCTGCAAGGCTTCACTGTCATGATCCTCAGCGTTTACCTGAAAATGGGCGATGACGTCCTCGTTACTATCACCTGCGGTGGTTATAGAATAGGCCGGGTTCTTCTCCCCATTGGCCTGCTGCATAATGTGCGCATCGGGATCAGTACTATTTACCGTGGTTTGTTCCTGTAATTGAGCAGCTTCCTTAAGACCTTTGCCGCGACAGCTATCATCCAACCGGTCGTTTAAAATATTTTGGGCTGCATCCAGATCAGCCAACCGCTTCTCTAAACGGCGCAGTTCCTGCTCCTGCTCTACAGCTGTTTCTTCACTGCTGACGTTATCCAATAGCCCCGCAATACGCTTCCTGAGCTTCACCGCCGCTTTCTCAAGCCCTTTTCTGTTTTTCTGCTGCTTGTGCGAGGCATTGGCCCGGAGTTTTACACTGTCGATACACAGCACCTTGAAATCTAAAAGCCCCTGCTCAACACACACCAGCACTATCCGGCTGAACAGCGCTACTACTTCATTCTTGAATTTACTTAGAAATTTACTGAAAGTACTGTGATCAATACGCTGGGCACCGGTTAGAAACATATATCCCAGATGATGTCCTGTGTCGTATTCCATCTTGCGGGTCGAAAAACGACCGCTATGCAGGGCATAGAGGCAGACTTTTATGATGGTTTTGGGAGCTATCGGGCAGTTGCCTCTGCTGCTCTCTAAATCATAGGCTGCTTCAAAACCACTGGTATCCAGGCTGTCAACTATGGTATCAATGCTGTGAAGAGCACTGCCCGGCAATGCTATGGAATTAAGATCAACGGTTTGCAGCATTAATAGTTGATTCCACTGGGGTTTTATGAATTTGCGCATGGGGTTTCCTCCTGTACTGTTGTGCTGCCACTATATCACATGCGCTCACTATGAGGTATTGCTTATCCTGTTTCTTTATAAGAAAATTTCAAATCAACAGCCTGATTCATCTTTATAGTAGCAAACCGCTATACTCTTCCCAAATTATTACTCTATCACCAGATTTCCGGTACATCTCTCATCTCCAGTCGTCACCGTCACAACCTTGTTACCAGCCGGCAGCCGCATCTTCGATGGCACCAATGCCAGCACCCGGATTTCATCCTTACTCCGTGACAGCGGGATGAGCATGTTGATGCCCTGAATCTTCACGGCACTGGTGCTGCCCCAGTTGGAGTTCGTACCCGTGATGGTAAAAGTCTTGATCCGCGGCAGCATAACGCCGTTGCGGAACGTGCCCGGGCTCACGGTCAAGGTACAGAGGGGGGGTGGATTAACCGTGAATTTGTTTTCACAGATGATGTTTGTGGCGCCGGTTCCATCGGTCACGGTTACATTTCCCGTGCACTGCGGCGCATCTTCAGCAGCCGTGATGTTCACGGTTATCTGGGTGGCACTGTTGACGGTTACGCTGTTTACCGTTATACCGGTGCACCCAACCGTTACATTAACGCCACCCACATTGGTCAAATCAATATTTTGCACTGCTATTGCTACATCAACAGTGGCACCGGCATCAACTGCAGGCGGCGTAACGCTTACACACCCCGGATCAGGCTTAATACTGGTTGTGGTGGTTGTTGTAATAATCGATGTAGTTGCTGCTGCTGTCGTCGAACTGGTGGTGCTTGCACCGCCACCACCGCCACCACCCCCACCGCCTCCGCCAGCAACGGTTGTAGTTGAAGTACTCAATAAAGTGCTGCTCGTAGAAGCGTTCATGGAAGCAGCATTTATATCAATGCGGGCTATATCTCCGCTCGCGCCCACTGTTATTTCTGCATCAGTCGGTGTAATGATAAATAATTCTCTATCAGCTTTTATTACATGTATAACCGCAGTATCATCGGGCTTTGCTCCGTCAGGCTGGGATTCTGCGTCATAAAGCGGAATAGTTATAATATAGTAGGAGGCTTCATTGAGCCCATCCGTATCCTCGGCAGATGGAATAAATGCACTTCCATCCTGCATAGTCACGGTTATTATATAACCGTCGTCCATGTCCTGGGTTATTTGCGCCCCATCAACCACTAATGTTCCATATATTTTTGCGGGAACAGGAGGGGGGCCAGCACAAACCGTTGCACACCACAGGGCTGACAGGCACCATAGTGATGCAACGATGATTGATCGTTTCCCAAAATCCATTCTCTTAATCCTTTTAAAAAGATTTACTCGGCCAGCTGATCAAAAAGGAAGAAGCGGGGCCTGCCGGCTCTAAGCCTGCAGGCCCCGCTCTTTAGATGCCTATTTTTTTGCTGTCAACAGCCGCAAGTGCCTTTTAGCCTTGCTACTCAATAACCAGATTTCCGGTACACACCTCATTGCCGGTCGTCACCGTCACAACCTTGTTACCAGCCGGCAGCCGCATCTTTGATGGCACCAATGCCAGCACCCGGATTTCATTCTCACTCCGTGACAGCGGGATGAGCATATTGATGCCCTGAATCTTAACGGCACTGGTGCTGCCCCAGTTGGAGTTCGTACCCGTGATGGTAAAGGTCTTGATCCGCGGCAGCATAATGCCATTGGTAAATGTGCCCGGGCTCACGGCCAAGGTACAGGCAGGCTTTGCATTGACCGTAAATTTGTTTTCACAGATGATGTTTGTGGCGCCGGTTCCATCGGTCACGGTTACATTTCCCGTACACTGCGGTGCATCTTCAGCCGCCGTGATGTTCACGATTATCTGGGTGGCACTGTTCACGTTTACGCTGTTTACCGTTATGCCGGCGCACCCAACCGTTAGATTAACGCCGCTTACCTGGGACAAGTCAATATTTTGCACTGCTACTGTTACATCAACCGTGGCACCGGCATCAACAGCAGACGGCGTAACGCTCAGACACTCAGCGTTGGGCGGTGGCGGCTGTGGGATACTGGTAGTGGTTGTAGTAATAACCGATGAAGTTGCCGTTGATGTTGTCGTAACGGGAGTTCCTCCTCCTCCGCCACCGGGACCACTGGGACTGGCGGTAGTGGTTGTTGTGGGTTTGACCGTAGAGGGTGAGACATATCCGGTCCTTTCAGGATTATATCTAAAGAAAGGCCATGAGCCATTGTCGCCGGTAGCAGCAGAAAGACAATAGAGCTTGCCGTCACCGCCTTCAATATAGACATATCCTCCTGAAACCACAGGAGAAGACCAGAAGGGCATTTGACCAGCGCCGAAACCGCGTTTCCACACCACTGCGCCGGTCTGTCCATTCAGGCAGTATAACGTGCCGTTAGCACTACCAATATATACATAGCCACCTGATATGGCAGGAGAAGAATATATCGTACTATCTGTTGCATATTTCCACTCAAGAGCCCCGCTCTGCGCATTCAGACAATACACACGGCCATCTCCCCCTCCAACATATACGTATCCTCCTGCTACAGCAGGTGATGAGTATATCGGGTAAATCGAGCCGCCACCTCCTCCGCCGCCGCCATTTCCTCCACTGCTAACAGTTGCCATACTATTATTTTCATTATATTCCCATTCCAACTCACCGTTCTGTGCATTCAAGCAGTATACCGTGCCATCTCCGCCCCCAATATACACATATCCCCCTGATACTGCGGGCGAGGAAAATGTAAGGCCGTTAGTTCCACCGTTAGTTTCATATTTCCACACGAAAGCACCTGTCTGTGCATTCAGGCAGTATAACGTGCCTGTATAACTCCCAATATATACATATCCTCCAGATACCGCAGGCGTGGAATATACCGGGCTGCCGGTTCCATATTCCCATTTCACAGCCCCGGTCTGCGCATTCAGACAATATACACTTCCATCTCCGCCCCCAATATACACATATCCCCCTGATACTGCGGGCGAACTAATAGTTAAGTAATTTGAAAGGTACTGCCATAGATTACAACCGGTTTGAGGTTTAAAGCAGAAAACCCCCTGAGCGGCAAAATTATAACCGATAGTGTACAATAATCTATTGTACACCACAGGGGACGATATATAATATGGAAATACAGAAGGAGCCGTTAGTATCTCTAAAAGTTTGGTGCCATCTGTGCTGTCAAAGGCTGAAACATTACCCAGGGTTGATACATATACCTTATCTTCTGATACTCCGGGCGCAGAGCCAATATAGGGCAATGACATAAGGTTGGCATCCCAGACTTTTTTGCCACCGGATGCAAAATTATTAATTTCAAAACCAGACTCACAAGTAACCACCTCACTTCCCGTTGTTACCATCACATTGCCGGTACAGTTAGGCGCGTCAGCGGCTATGGTGATATTTACTATGAGCTGTGTGGTGCTTGCAGCCGTTATCTTGTTCACTGTGATCCCGCTGCAAGAAAACAAAACCTGGGAAGTTGCCGTATCAAAATGGGTATTGTAACTATTGATGGTTACATCTAGTGTCTCTCCCGGTTCTGCGGCCGATGGAGCTACACTGCTACAATTGTAATTGCGTTGAATATAAAAGCTCTGTGTGCCAGCAACCGTTTTACCTTCGGTTATGACAGAGACATCACAATAGCCGCCTGGCGCTTCAGGGGCAATGGTTATGTTTGCCACAAGCTCTGTAGAGCTGTTTGCTATCATGCTGTTAACCGTAATACTGCTGCAGGAAAATGATACCTGGGAAGTATTATCAAAATCTGTGTTTGTGCCGTAAATGGTAATATCCAGACTGTTCCCCGGCTCGGCATAAGATGGGTTTGTATAGATCATACCACCCACAATAAATACACATGAAATGCCTTCATCACCGGTTGTTGCTGTCACGTCTCCAAAACAGTTCGGGGCATCCGCAGCTATTGTGATATTTGCTGTAAGCTGGGTGGCACTGTTTGCTGTTACGCTGTTGACCGTGATGCCGCTGCAGGAAAATGATACCTGGGTTGTATTATCGAAATGCGTGTTATTCCCATTGATGGTGAGATAAAGCGTCTCTCCGGGGTCGCCATAAAAAGGACCGATCCCAGCGCAATGTGTACTATCAACCTCAAAGGCTCCTGTACAGGTAATGGTCTCGGTACCGGTTATTACGGTAACATCGCCTCGGCAATCAGGCGCATCAGCAGCGATAGTAATGTTTGCTATAAGCTGTGTGGGGCTGTATGCTGTCACACTGTTGACTGTGATGCCGCTGCAAGAGAACGCTACCTGGGAAGTTGCTGTATCAAAATGGGTGTTATAGCCATTTATCATTACATCAAGTGTCTGCTGGCCATAAAGAAATACATACGATGGTGAAACCCAGTTACATTGAGCAGGTGGTAGACTGTGGATATAAAATGCCTGTTCACAGGTAATTGTTTCATTTCCGGTTGTCACGGTCACATTACTCTGGCAATCTGGCGCATCAGCCGCGATAGTAATATTTGCTATAAGTTGTGTGGGGCTGTAGGCTGATACACTGTTGACTGTGACCCCGCTGCAGGAAAATGACACCAGTGAGGCAGCGCTAAAATTTGAATTGTTCCCATAGATCGTTATGTCTTGAGTCTCTCCCGCCTGGACATATGATGGTGATATATATACACATTCCGCGCCGACTAAAAATGCTTTCTCACAGGTTATTGTCTCATCTCCTGTTTTCACCGTAATGTCGCTTCTGCACATTGGCGCATCAGGAGCAATGGTGATATTAGCTACAAGGTTTTCGGGGCTGTTGGCAGCTATTGAATTGACCGTGATGCCGCTACAGGAAAATGTTACCTGAGATGTCTCATTAAAATAGGTGTTTCGGCCATAGATGCTTACATCAAGTGTCTGGCCGGGGGTGCCGGCATAAGGATTTATACCATTACATAACGAGCCGATTAAAAAGCCCCCCCAGCAGGTTATAGTTTCATCTCCCGTGATCACGGTTACATCACTACTGCAAAATGCTGCCCCCGCATCAATGGTGATGCTTGCGGTTAATTCCGTAAGGCTGGTGACCTTAATTTGGTTGACGGTAACTGAGCAGCAGGAAAATAAAACCTGTGTAGTGTCGGCATTAAAATGGGTATTGCTACCATAGATAGTAACCTCAAAAGATGCTCCCGGGCTCCCGCCAAGCGGGTTCACTCCCATGCATGACGGGGGCGTCGAAGCGGTAATATTCAACTCTGCAGTGCTTCCGCTTTCCCCGACTGTGATCTGCCCATTGGCAGGGGAACTGATGATATATTCTGTGCCGTACCTGAATATACGCAGCTTCCCTATGTCCCCAGGGTTCGCACCGCCGGGCTGTGAAGAAGGTTCATAGAGCGGTATATTAACGCTATAAATGTTTGCATCATTCAGCCCGTCAGTGTCTTCTGCAACAGGGGTAAAAGCAGTGCCATCCTGTTTTGTCACTGTTATTGACAACCCATCATCGGTATTCTGCGTTATCTGCGTGCCATCAATCGTTACAGTTCCATAGATTTTGGCTGGGATCGGCGGCGGAGCGGCATAAACGATTGGGGCCAATGATACCAAGCAATAACTAACAGCGCTGATTATAATTAAATTTATATTTTTCATATTTATTTTCATAGCCAACTCCCTCCACAGTAGATACCCACGGGCTCACGCCCGTGGCCCTTTTAATCTTAATGGATTCTAGTTTTTAGCTCTGGCATTCAACCACGGACTTACGCCCGTGGTCTTCTGCTATTTTTGATAAAAAGATTAATAAGTACAATTACTTTGAAGCATTAAAGCCCGGCGGCATCGGCGGAGGTTCAAGAACAGTTTTCTTGCCCCTACTGTGATCAGTGAACCATTTTTTTATCTTATTTATCAAAGTTCCTTTAGTCTTTAGAGTACTCATTGACGCTGCTTGAGCCTCATTTAAACTCCAGGTACAATTTTCTGTTGCATTGATCCAGTAGCCATAGCCTGGCTCCATTGTAGTAAGGTCGCTTGCATCGGGGTTGGCCGGAGCAAAAACCTTCCACCCTCCATTGTAATAGGTCCATACGGATATATATTTTCCCTCTATCGAAGATAAAACATCGGTGACGGACTTTGTAGTTGTATTGTATCCGACAAGATTCCAACCTGCTGATAGATTTATCGATGATGGGGGTGCTCCACCATTTATGTCAAGCACTGCATCTTGATCTATCTTTATCCAATAGCCTACTGATGCTTCCATGCTGCCCAAATCGTTGTAAGCTGAATTCATAGGATCAAATAGTTTCCATATTCCATTTTGGTATGCCCACACTACTCTATAAATGCTCGACACAGGATTTAATATTGTCCTTATATCTAAATCCGCTGGTTGTGCAGGAAGCGAAATAAGGTTCCAGCCGGTAATTAGTGAAACCGGGGTATTGTTTGTTATATAAAATGTCTTAGAATCTGAACTTAAAGTGCTGTCGTTGATTGTTATGACTGCCTGCAAGGTATAATTACCTGCATTTAAATCTGTGGTTGGATACCATTGAGTTTGCACATCCCTTGTTTCATCGCTGAGAATATTGGCAGCTATAATTTGAGGTAATTTTGCAGCCATTCGCTGCCCGTCATACACAATAAAATCAACGTAGGCGTTTACAGCCACATCCGTTAGATTCTTTATGCCAGCTTGAAAGGTCCCATATTCTCCTTTACGAATACTTAAGGGGCAATTCATATATTCAATTTGGGCATTTATGACTTTAATCATTTGTTCAGAACTGCCTATCTGGTTTCCCTCATCAGACACAGTAACCAAAACCTTATAATTACCCGGCATACCCGGTGCTGCAATATTGCTTATACCTGTTTCAGAAGAGTTTGAATTAATACTTACGGAGGCAGATGAAGACGCAATCAGATTATTAAGATAGTCTCGTATTTCGGTGTTTATCTGGTAAGTCATCGTATCTGCTGAAGTATTTTCAATAGTAGTAGAAGTTGCTATGTTTTCATTGACAGCATATGCTTCTTTGTTTGTAGAGAAACCGGTGACAAAACCAGTGCTCGGTGTCGTGTAATTAATAACAATATCAATTGATTTAGAAATTTCAGTTTCATGTGTTGCACTATCAAAAATAACCGGGTAAACAGTAACGATTACTCTGACTAAATTATCATGGGGATTAACCTCATAGGTAAATTGTTCTACAGGGAAAAGACCAATGTTTGATGGTGAAGGGACATAGCCAACCAGAGTAGCATTCGGGTCAATTACTGGAGGAGGTGGGATGAAAGCAGGGATATTTAACTGACCAAGTGATTGCTGATCCTTAAAAGTAACAGTTACATTATTTACACTGGCATTCAATGGGATATCAACAGTATATTTTTGAAAAGGAACCACAGGTGTAACGCCATTGTCCAACAAAAGCTTGAACCCATCTATAAGCACAAGATTATAATTATCTGAAGTAGTTTCAATGCTATAATTGGAGGTGTCAACAGAAATGCTTTTTTCCAAAGCACCTTTAATATCAGTTGCGCGTATATATTCTGTTGAAACACCTGCCTTCATTATATTGTTAATATTCTGTTTTTTAGGTGTACTGATACTTGCCCATGGAACACCATAAAGATTCATTTCGAGTTTTGTGTAAGTACATCCGTCACAATTTTTTGCTGAATCAATATCAGCTTTACTTAAGGACCTGCCAGCAGAAAAGCCACTCAAAATCTCAAGGGAAAATAAATCATTGAAATCGCTAACATTTCCGGTACTATAAGAGTACGTAATGGCAGTTGAACTTAAAAATCCTCTTGTGGCAAGTGGTGCCCATGCATTCATAAAAGTATTTGCGTTTCCATCCGTTAACCCAACCAAGCAGGCGTCATGAATAAAAAAAGGATTGAAATTATTGAACTTAGTTTTTATGGTATTTGAGATTTTCGTAATGTTAGTTGCATCATAATACGTATGGGTGTTGTGCGGTCCCTTTTCATCTTCAGATGTTCCGCTACTAGCGATACCTTGGATATTACCATGAGTCATGCCTCTAAAGACTGCAAAATCAGTAACATTGTCGGCATTTCCTGTGAAAAGTTTTTCAAAATCGGACCATTTTGCTGGGTCATCAGGCTGGCTATGGCATGATACAATACAAAAAGGATCCCACAACGGGCAAGGGCATGCGTCTCCTGGATAATAATCCAATTCAGTATTTTCAATTTTTTTAATAACATTAAAACCTTTGCTCAGAGCATATTTTTCATAATCATTAAGCTCACCGTCTCTTCTCCAGTTTTCCAATTTAATAACATCTTCACTATTTGATGTTGTCTTATTTGATGAATTAATAAAGATAGCCATATCACTTGCGCTTTTCCCAATTATTCTACCAACAAAAATAGTTTCTACTTCACCATTACCGCAATTTTCAACATAATCTCGATATTTTCTATCTGTATAAAAATAATTATTTTGTGCTGCTTTTAGCGAGATATCGTCTTTGCTATTTGTGATATTATGAGCAGAACTATACTTTAAAACAGTTTTTGAGGGATCCCACACTCTGTAAAATGGAATAATACTGTCATCACCAACTATAGCTACATAGACGCTTGGACAAACACCTCCCGAATGATCTATAAATGATTTCAGCATGCTGTCAACAAGGTTTGCTGTAGCATTTATTTGATTTTCGCCTTTACTGTAGTCAAGTTTTGCCCTGTCATCATTCCATGTATGGGTGGGATTATTATTTTCATCAAACAAAAACTGGTCGTACTGATCAACATAATATATGACACCCTCCTGTTCTTCGGCAATTGTGTTCAAAGTTTTCCACAATTGATTAACCTGAGATGCCCCGCCCGGGCTAATATTGTTGCCATCTTTAGCAAACATTTGATACATAGCCCGCCTGTTTGTAAGAAATATTTTTCCTCTTGTAATTGCTATTTGTGAATTATAAGAACTTAAACTTTTCGAAGCAGTGGTTATATTATCACCAAAGACAGTTGCCGTCGCATTAACTAATCTGCTTTGAAGATTGCTTGCTAATTGTAACGTAAAAACAAAATCCTGGTTCCCAGGACGGATGGCAAGGTTTGAAATTGTTACAACCAGTTGATCACCGATTATTTCTTTTTGAACATTAGGTATTTCTACCGGGTCTTTTATGGCTATTTCTTCAGCTGAAGCTCTTTTAAAAACACGGGGGGTAAATTCTGTATTGAAGGCATCTGCGGGAACCTCTAGTTTAAGACTTACGTTAGTAATTTCCTGCAAAGTAGCATTGGTAACAAAAGAAGCTATATTTACCAAGTCAGCGGGATGTTTGTAGGTAACAGGCCTATCATATTCAACACTGTTATCCTCTGGATAGATGTTTTTTATACTGACACCCTGAGCCTTATGACCACCAGCAATTGAAAAGGCATATTTAAAAACATCAGGGAGCGCTCTGCCAAATGAATATATTGATGGAATTGATCTGTTCCACCAAGCAAAAGCGGCTTCCCAGGTATTCCCTGAACCGATTACATAACCATTTCCAAGTTTGTACACTACAAAGGTTGGAAATTTATCACTGTCATTTGTCCTAAAAACTATATCAGAACCACTTGGCAAAGTATTTTCAACAAAGTAGTTATGCGAGCAGTAATTCCCATAAAGATCGGCATCATTGATTGGTACGTTTTGATAGCCAAAGAGCAATACATGATCAACAAGTTCCTGGGTAACAATTGGATTATTAGGATTTGAAATTATATTATATGGACTATATCTATCACCAACTTCTATATGACCCGGCAAATCTGTATAGTTATCGCCTGCAGCCCAACCATGATCACACGCAAAAAATACTAACGTACCACCATTCATCACGTAATTTTCGAACTTGTCATAGTTTAAAGCGTAGTTATCATAGAATGATTGCACCTGATCATTAACTATCAAAACGACTTGGTAGTCATCTATATTAGTATTTGGTACTTCTGTAATATCTATCTCGTTATAAGAATATCCTAAAGCATCCAATACTTGGGTATCTGCATTTGAAGCCCAAGGTATTGCTGTTTGAATAAGTAAAATATCCGGTGTTCCTCCTTCAGAAACAATTTGGAATTGTGTTTTTATACCTTTTTGCGGTTTATATCCAGCAGGGGGTGTTGATGAATCAAAAGAAAAGGCCATCCCTACTCCTGTTTGCCATAATAGAAAAACTAAAAATGCAATTAAACTTAATTTTATTATTTTATTATATTCTTTCATACGCCCTCCCTTTTAGATACTTAACTCACGATCTATTTACCCAATACCCTTTGCCTGCTTTAATTTCAGTTAAATCATTTAAATAAGCGCTATCCATATGGTAACTTTTCCATGCCTCCTCCTCATATGACCAAATAGTTATATTGTTATATGATCCATCTATTAGATTTAATGCCTCATCCACTGAAAGCGATGTTAATGTATTAAAACCAACGAAGTTCCATCCTTCTTTTAAATGTACTGGTTCTATTGTCAGTTGGCCCTGCAGTTTTATAGTTAAACCGGCTTGACTAGTTTCAACCCAGTAACCGTGTCCCGGATCCATGGTAAACAGATCACTTGGCGAGGCGTTATCTTGAAAATATGAATTCCATGCACCACCCTCATATCCCCAAACGCTCTTTATTCCATCCCCTGCTGTGCCCAAAATATCAGCAATTTTATTTTTCAAAGGCTTCAAGGGTAGTGAAATAAGATTCCAGCCTAAATCAAGCTCAATAGTAAAAGTGTGCAGTTGAATTTGCGGCGAGAATAAAACGGACTGACAAAGATTAAGTGCCGTAGATCCATTAAATGTTGAAAGCTGATAGTTATCGCCGCCACCACCCGATATTCCTATGGTGGGGAAAAGGCTGCTGTTACCAGCCCCGTAATTGAATTGTATCCTGCCGGCCTGATACAGCACCACTTCGATGTTTACCGCTTGCGCAGTCTCATAATCCTCTGCAACCCAGCGTATGCACACGGAGTCAGAAGAAGGGGTATGAACATATATATCCTCACCTATTTGAGCTGACCCATTGGTTCTCAGGTCGCACCAAAAGGGTGCGATCATGACTCTTGCTTTTAATTCATTTGTAGAATTGTTGTACGAACTTGCGCCATTGGTAAAATCAAGAAACCCGTTTGAACTTACATATACCTGCGTATAATCCGTACCGAAAAAGGGAAATGAAAATGGCAATTGATACAGCCAGCTCTGGTCATCAGCCTGCCATCCCTGGACTGTTCCCGCACCGATAAACTCATTTGTTTCAAGAATTGTCTCGCTATAATAGGTGATAAGAACCGTCAGGGGCACCGCGTTACTTACTCCCTCAGCAGTTGTCACAGATACAGAGCCTGTTTCTGCCCCTTCAGGAACGCGGCAGGTAATACTGCTGTCGTTCCAGGTTAAAACCTCGCCCTGTTTTCCCGGAGCAAAGTTCGCCAGGCTTTCCGCCTGCTCGCTTCCGAATTGATCGCCATAGATAGTAATGACATCGCCTGCATGCGCTTCATCAGGGCTGATTGAAAATATGTGCGGCGTGTTATATTCCTGCGTCAGAGCTGAATAAAGATTTATCCTGCCGGAGATGATGTTTGCGCCCGCAAGTGCGTTGATTACATCGGCAGAGCGCATGATCCTGTTTTTGACCTCTATCGTCGACTGGTCGTAAAAATGAGAAAAAAGAAGTGCGGCAACGCCGCTTACAATGGGTGTTGCCATGGATGTGCCGCTCATGTTGCGGAGTCCATTATTCAAGTAGGTACTGTAAATGCTGACACCGGGAGCAGACACATCAACCCATGAGCCATAATTTGAAAAGTACGCCCGCTGATCCTGATTATCCGTGGCGCCTACCGCAATAACCCCGTTATTGGCCGATGAGGCGGGATACATCGGCGCATTGGAATTTTCATTGCCTGCTGCGGCACAAACAAGCGCCCCGTTGCTAACCGCAAAATCTATCGCATCCTCGATAATGCTTGACTGTTGCGTATCACCCCAACTTAAATTTATAATTTTAGCCCCGTTTTCTGCGGCATATACAATGGCCCTGGCGGCATCATCACTTTCAAGCACTCCATCACCTGTTGCCGTTTTATACCCTGCACGGACCGGCATGATTTTACAATTCCATGCAACACCAGCAATGCCCAATCCATTGTTTGACACTGCGCCTGCAATGCCTGCCACATGGGTCCCATGGCCGTGCTTGTCCATTGGATCATTATCCGGCATTTCAAAATCTTCATCCGATGCTCCACCTGCTGCGTCAACAAAATCCCAACCAATCACGTCATCAATATAGCCATTGCCGTCATCATCGATGCCATTACCCGGAATCTCCAGCGGGTTATGCCATATGTTTGCGGCAAGATCCGGGTGTGTGTAGTCCGCGCCAGTATCAATCACCGCTATTATGACTTCAGGGCTGCCCTGCTCTATATCCCACCCTTCAGGCGCATCAATATCAAAATCGGTTATTTCATTATGCAAAGCCCACTGACTTGAAAACTGTGGATCATCGGGTAACACACTGACCTTATACAGATAATTGGGCTCAGCATATTTCACAAATTGAAGGCTTTTTAACTTTTGAATGATTTGGGAGATATTTGCATACCAGGGAAACCGGGCCAGATAAATATGCGACAATTGCTGGTGTGAATTACTGCTGAAAGTTTCTTGTTGAAAAAGTAATCGCATTGACTGCAATCCAAACTTCCGGATTGTGCCTTGCACTTTGTCAAGCACAAGCTTGCTTTGTGCAGTTATAGTAGATGGGTGGGGGATTTGAATTTTTATGATTATTTCTCCCGGAACAAAGGTAACCTTTTGTTTGCGCTCCGCAAAAGCGAAAGACCAGGGGAGACAACTGATTATTAAACTGATAATTACTATGTTTATTATTTTCTTTGTTATTAACATTAATGTTTATTTATATGATTTTAGTTGAGCTATGTTACATTATATGAGCAGAAAATGTCAATAATAAAAAAACACTACTTTTAAAATTATTTTATACGCCGCATCCGGGTTGAGTGTGAGCACCCCCAAGATGTTGCGGTCTATCAATTAGCCAGGTTCATGCGATCTCCGTTCGCGGATAAAGATCAAGGCCGCCGCAGTGAAAGTAGATCGCAACTTT
>Ga0172371_10007873_pt1 | contig 15030 bp, 18 predicted proteins | sample Lak12m_FD_114543 | JGI IMG/M metagenome (GOLD analysis project Ga0172371, IMG submission 114543) | Freshwater microbial communities from Kabuno Bay, South-Kivu, Congo - kab_022012_12m | ecosystem: Environmental > Aquatic > Freshwater > Lake | place: Democratic Republic of the Congo: South-Kivu... | reverse complement strand
AGAAGCAGAAAAATGCAGAGATGTTAGAAAAATGCTTGAGAATTTCATAAAGAAAATCATTATATCAAATACCGCAGAAGGGTTTATGAGTATGCTTTTACAGAAAGAAATTCTTGATGATCTGATGTCAGATATAAAGAAAATTGTTCCGGTCAAACGCGCAGAAATCGAAACAGTCAAGGTACTTAATTAATATCTTGCTCCTTTTCTGTTAAACATACAAAGGGTGATTTTACATGGCAAAATCGACAGATACAAACAAATCTCAAAAAGATCTTGAAGATGTGTTGTTTGTAATAGATGAATTATTAAATGATGCAACAATCCCAAAAAATGTAAAGAACACCCTCGGTTCTGTCAAAGATAATCTGAGTATGGGTTCATCAGATGTAATTAAGTTGACAGAATCAATATATTTGCTTCAGGACATAAGTGAAGATGTTAATTTACCTTTGAATGCAAAATCAGATGTGTGGTTATTGCAAAGCAAAATAGAAAAATTAAAAGAAGGCGCAAAGTAGGTGAAATATCTTGGGAAGATATTGTCTTAAAAAAGATAAGGTATTTTTTGGATTTCTTGCTGTTTTTGTTTTATTAATTGTGGTTGGAGTATATGTTTTAGTTAATCAGCCATATAATGTTGCGGTTTCGTTTGTCTATCCTTCAGATTGTATTCATTGCAAAGAAACAACAGACTTATTTTTAGATATATTGAAAGGAACGCAAGTAAAATATATTTCGGAAGTTTACGATGTAAATACCACATTTACAAGAGATCTTGAAAATAGATTTAATATTGAGGTATATCCGGCAATATTTGTTGAGTCTGATGAGAACTTGTTTTCAGAAGTATTTACTAAAGTTGACGATAAAACATATGCGATATATAGCATTGCATCATATTACAAAATTATGTTTGATACAAATGGCGTATTTCATCCAAATTATTTTGTCAATTCAAAGAAAGATAATTTTGCAGATGGCAAAATATCTGTAGTGATGTTTGGAGATTATCTTGATCCTTATTCTGCAGAATCTTATTTTAATATATATTCTGCGTTGAGAGAGAATTACATAGATACAAACAAAATACAATTTACATTTGTTCCTGTTTTCAACAATATGTATAGTTTTGAGTTATCAAAATATGCTGCATGTGCAGATCTGCAGCACATGGTGTTAGAGTATACAAACAATATTTATGCAAACACAAAACCTATGGGGCTGGAATTGCTTTCTGTTCCGCGAGACGAGCTGACAAATGAATTAGGTGACCAGATTTACAAAAAATATTTTGATTACAATCAAATTGTTTTAATGAATGAAAGTGCCGGGATAGATTTGCAAAAGTTTAAGATATGTTTAGATACAAATGAGTATTCTGGAATAATGGAAAACTATTTAAATATAATTAACAATAAGTTTTTAATATTTACAACACCATCTTTTTTAATTGGCAACGAAATATATTATGGATTTGTAGATAAAGATCTTTTTGTAAAAGATTTGGATTTGATCTTAGGAAAATATAGGTGAGATTATGGAAAATAAAGAGTCAAAACAAAAAAAAGACAGCATAAAACTTGAGTTCAGTATTTGGCAAATTGTTTCATTTGTTGTCATTGTTTTATTAGTGCTGTCTATTGTGTTTAATATTGTTCAAGCAGTTAAAACAGATTCTTCTGTAGGGTTGAATGATACAAATGCTGTTGACCTTGCTGATGCAGAAATCACAGTATCTGCTCTTGTTTCGCAGATGGTTACTCCTGATGCAAATGTCGCGCTTGAGAGTTCGGCTGAGATTAGCGGATTGTACAGTTTTCAGTATACAATTAATGGTCAGAATGTTGCCTTATACACTTCAAAGGATGTAAAATTGATTTGCCTTCAAGGTATACTGTATGATGACTTAAAAAAAGAAATTGCTGTTGCAAATAATCAAACAGATACAACAAAAAAACCTGAAGCATATACACTACCTGATTTAACAATTGCGCCAACGTTAGGAAATGTAGATTCCAAAGTAACTGTTTTGGAATTTTCTGATTTTCAATGTCCATTTTGTGGATTGGCCTATGGTGCGCCGTGGTCTGAGCAATATCAATCAGATGCAAAGTATTCTGTTATGTGGGGTGTTGTAAAAAAAATAGAAGCGCTTGCACAAGAAGGTACAATTGCATTTAAGCATTATCCTGTTGCATTTTTGGATAGCCAGAATCCTGTGAAAGAATCACATATTGCATCAAATGCAGCATTATGTGGTTTGGATCAGAATAAATATTGGGACGTTCACAACGCAATATTTGATGCACAAACACAAGAAGAAAACAACAATAAATATACTGTAGATAAGATAAAACTTTTAGTTGACGGTATAGAAGGACTTGATGTAAACATGTTTAATAATTGTGTAGATTCTGAATTACATATGCAAGAAGTAGATGATATGACAAATAGTGTTATGGCGGCGTCTTATGCAAATACAAATACATTTGGAACCCCTGCGTTTTATATTGTAGTAGATCCAAGTGTAGGTGCAGATAAGATAAATGCTGCTGTGAGCGAGTCAGGTTATAGTGTTTTACCTACTTCTGATAAATCAAAGTATGTTATAATTGCAGATTCTAATTATGATACTTTAAAAACAGTTATTGACGCTTTAACATCTTAAAATTTCTCTTCTTTTTCTTTTCATTTTTTTCATCAATACATTATTTATGTAGCGTAATTAACAATTGGTAACTCATTTTATAAATCTATCTATTTTTAGTATTTATGATCTGTCTTGGAGGTGGGTTTATGTGTGGCTGTACTAAAGGGAAATAAATTTCATTCTCCCTTTTTTTATTTTAGAGGTGATTAATTGCATTATGGTTATTTTAGATTAAATACAAGAAACAAGAAGCATACAGTAAGATCAAATAGGCTTTGTAAAAAGTGTAAGTAATTAAAGACGCAGGAGGTGAGATTCGAACTCACGTGTCTTACGACAGTAGTTTTCTCGAACATTATAATCTAACACATTTTACGAGATGATTCAATTTCGTAAAATAAATATGTTTGGACATACGAAGTATGTGAAACATACAACGTGTTGACTGATTTTGCAGTCATTCGAGACTACCGCTTTAAACCACTCAGCCACCCCTGCCTAAGTACCACTCATATGCTGAGTGGTGACTATTACACACGTAATAGGATTTTTGGATAAACGTAAGCCTTTTTGAAAGGCTTCGCACTCAGCCACCCCTGCCTAAATACAATTTATTCAAAACTTAATAAATAAATAGAGAAGATAGTATTTTATTTGAATAGTAGAAATCGATTATTTGTAGTTCGGACTCAATTTGGTATCAAAATCAATTAAGTATGTACTTACTGTTTTCATAATTAATTCCTTTTCATCTTTTTTTAATTCTTCATCTGTTAATATTTCAGCATCTGCAGAAATTACAACTTTGAAATCTTTTTGCAATTCTTGTTTGAGTTTATCTTCAATTTCCTCTTCTAATTTCTTTTTGAGAAAACTTCTATAATTTAATTCATCAATCATAGTAACACCCCTTTAGACTAAGTTCATGTAAAAAATTAAGTTTAGATAATTCTTGTTGTTGTGAATATAACATCAGGAATTGAAAACTTGCATTTAGAATTAAAAGATAGAATGTACATTCTCTATAAAAAAACAATGCGTTGTTTTTCTCTTTGTTTAACATAACATTAAACTGAAATGTCAACAAGATAAAAAGGGTTTATTAGAATTCCTAACATTTAATCAGAAAATCTCACAACATAATTTATGTTTGTATATTATGATTAATTTCATCAAAATGCACAATACAACATATAAGCCTCTGACGAGAATTGAACTCGTGTTTGCTGATTACGAGTCAGCAGTTCTACCACTAAACTACAGAGGCATTAATTCGTTCTAATTATTTCAATATAATTATTTGAGATTCCTTCTAACATATTTACTTCAAAATTTAAACTGGTTTTATACATAGTATTATATTCTCTTACAAACTCTTCAAAACTTTTTCTTACTCTTGTTTGACTATTAGATGTTTGAAAATATACTCTTCCCTTTTTTGCTAACATCAATGCACTCATGAACGCATTGTATCCAGGATAGTTTGTATAAATCCCCACTCCTTGTGATGCCATTACTAAATCGTATTTTCCTTTCCATTCTGCAATCATTTTCGCGTGTTCTTTTTTTTCAGTATCCAGATGTTCTAATGCAACACCTATTGAATAATCTTTTCTTATTAGGCGGGTAGTTTCTTTTGTAACTGTTTTCAGCAAACCAAATACATCTATTATTGGATTGATTCCTCTCTTCAGCAATTCAGAATGTAATCTTGCAGTATCAGATCCTTTGCCTGGGCCTAATATCATTATTTTAGGCTCTGCCTTTCTTAACCAAATCAAAAAATTAATTGGCCTCATTTTAAGGCTTGTTACATAAATATCTCTAAATCTATAAGGGTTTTTATCTGTGCCCCATTTATCTTCCTTAGTTTTAAGTCTTTTTGAGACTGCACTCGAAAGTCTACGCAAAATTCTATAATTCTTCTTAGGTTTTTTAAGAGGCATAATAATATCATCTACCAATCTCTTTTAAACCTTTTTTGTTAATATACATATATATTCTATATTATAGAGGTGAATAAATGACACCAGAGAAATTAAAAAATATTGAAAGAACCTTTATTGCAGCAAAACATGACGCAGTTCAAAGGGGTTTAGTAGGAGAAATCTTAAGGCGTTTTGAGCAAAAAGGGTTAAAAATGATAGGAATAAAAATGATTTTGCCTACAGAAGAAATGGCTCGTAAACATTACAAACTAACTCCCGAGTTTATTGAAAAGTTAGGAAACAATACAAGAAAAGCGGCAGAGACAAAAGGACAAACAATTACAGAAACAAATGAACAAATTGCACGGCGTGTTACAAACTGGAATGTAACATATTTAACAGAAGGCCCGATTGTGGCAATGGCATGGGAAGGTCCGCATGCAATTGAAATTGGAAGAAAGATTGTTGGGCACGCAGAATCAAGACAAGCACCAATAGGAACAATAAGAGGAGATTTCAGTGCAGATTCTTATGACATGGCTGATGCATTACAACGCCCAATAAGAAACATGGTGCACGCATCTGGCAACAAAGCAGAAGCAGAAAATGAATTAAGTTTGTGGTTCTCAGAAGGCGAGTTATGTCATTGGGAAAATAAACATTGGAGTGTAATATATCAGACCAATGAGGAATAAATATGAAACATATAAGTCTTGGCGCTCCTTGAGTTAGCAAGGGAACAGATTCTCAAAGAAATATATCGTGATATAATGTTTGACATAGACAAATTACAATCAAAATTAAAATCAGCTGATTTTTATAGAATCTTTTCTGAAGCTACAGAAACAGAGCAATTTGTAGTTCAGGATGGAAAGGTTGAACATATTGACAGCTCTTCTCATATTGGTGCTTCGGTGTTTTATGTTAAGAACAGATTTGCGTATTTTTACTCTACTAATTCACAAGAAAAAATAGATAATTTTGAAATGGCTGCTACGTCTAAACTTCCGCAAAACATCAATTATGAGTTAACAGAAAGTGGAATTAAAGACTCAAAATCAATAGGAACAGAAAATAATCTTGATTTAGAAACAATTTCAAAAGAGTTTGCAAGAGCAACAAAAGTATCAGGAAAAATCGTTACAAACACAGGAAGATATATTTATTCAAAAAATAATAGGATTGTTATCTGTCCAAATACAGAAATAACACAGACAAGAATTTTGGGACGAGGCACATTTAATGCTGTTGCAAAAAAAGAAGATAAAATAAGGACAGATTTTATTAGGCTTGGAATAACATCTGCGTTAAATAAAAGAATCTATGCATTGCTTGACGATAATGAGAATATGAGAAACAATTTGCAAGAAAAACTTAGTTACAAAGAAGGTTTGAAAGGAAAATATGATATAATTATAAATCCAGATTTATCTGATTTGCTTGCACACGAAGCAATAGGCCATGCAACAGAATCTGATGCAGTTTATACAGGATTTTCTGTTTTGTCCAGCAGGCTGGGAGAAACATTAGGTCCTGAGTTTATGACACTTTATGATGATCCTGTCCCGAGAGATAATTTGTTTGGTTCATTTTATTATGATGATGAAGGATTTCCTGCACAAAATAAAATTTTGATAAAGAACGGAGTTTTAAATGACTATATTTTGTCATCAAAGTATTCTAAATTATTGCAGATGAAAAATAACGGTGGTTCAAGATGTATGTCATATAGTTATCTTCCTGTTCCGCGCATGTCAAATACTTCTTTTAAAGCAGGAGAACAAAAAATAAAAGATATAATTAGAGATACAAAGAAAGGTGTTCTTTTATCTGGCGGGCGTGGTGGTCAAGTAGATCCTAATTCAGGAGTATTTCAGTTTGGAGTCAAAGAAGGACACTTAATAAAAAATGGAGAACTTACAGAAAACTTTGTGAATTTAACATTTAGCGGGAATATTTTGGAATCGCTTAGTAAAGTTGTTTGTATTTCAAAAGATATTGAAATGAATCAGCCAGGATTCTGTGGGAAATATGGTCAGCAAGTTCCTGTTGGTGGTTTTGGGCCATATATGAAATTGAAGAATATAGGGGTCGGGCAGTAGTTTATTCGAATTGTGATATTATGGATGCAGAAAAAATAATACAGGCATTGCAAAACATTGCTGATGATAAAAACAGATTTATTGTGTCTGAGAATAATAGTTTCTCTTGTAATGTTGTTAATGAAGAACTAAATGATGTGCAGGAAAGCAGTGATGTTGAAGTTAAAATTGATTTGATACGAGATAAAAAAAGAGGAACAAATATTGTTGATTGCCGCGACTTCGATTTTGTAAAGAAACAAATACGGTCTGTTGAGAATTTGCTGACACTGAAAGATATTCCATTTTATGATACATTTCCAGAATATGATGTCATAACAAATAAAAAAATTCTTGATTTAGATTTAATGAAATTCAGCAGAAAGAATTTAGATGGTGTTTTGCCTGATCTTATAGAATTGAATAACAGTTTACTGAAACATCAACACATAACTTCACTAAAATCAGACTTAGAATTATCTTTAACAAAGAAGACTTTTATTTCAGGAGATGATTTGTTTGAAGATCATTTCCTGAATTTTGCGTTGTTCTGCGAAGCCTCGGTCAAGAATAAAACAGAGTCAACAACAGATATTTCGCGAGACTTCTTTACAATAGATTCTTTTGATTTGAATGCGTTTAAATCAGATTTGCTTAACAAAATAGAATTTGAAAAAGATCCTGTTTGTGATATTTCTGTTGATTCTCGCGAATACGATCTGATTTTCTCGCCAGAAACGTTTTCAGATTTGATTTCGGCATTTATTATAGATCAAATTGACATAGAGCATTATTCAAAAAAAGATAATTTTATTTATACAGGAGCAAAGTTTGATGAAAAATTAAATATAGTTGAAGAAACATCAACACCATACAGTTTTTATTCTGCTTTGCGCGATGATGATTTTGTTCCAGCAAAGAACAAAAGTCTTGTATCTGCAGGTAAAGTAGAAGGTTACCTGTCAAATTTAGACAAGGCATTTAAATATGCTGCAGAGTCAACAGGAAATCAGCTTTCTGGCACAGTAACAAATATTTTTGTCAATTCGGGGAAAGAAAAATATTTTGATTTAATAAATAAAACAAAAAAAGGTCTTGTCATAACAGAATTGCTTGGATTGCATACAACAAATTCTAATGAAGGCGCATTGAATCTAACTGCATCATCATGTGTTGAAATTATTGGCGGCAACAAAAAAAGAGTATTAAAAAATGTTCAGATAAATGATAGTTTTGTTTCATTAATGAGAAATATAGACTTGAGTTCAGAATCTGTGTGGCACTCTAATTTTAATTTACCTTATTTATTTTGCAGGCGCAATTATTGACAAGAATAATTTAAATAGGTTTCTGTGTTATACTAATATGAGTATAAAATATTTTAAAATAACTGCTGATAATAATTATGATTTTGGCTATAAGTTAGGAAAGCAGATAGGGAAAGATATTTTTAAAAGATATGAACAAAACCAATCTACATATATAAAAAAAGGAGTAAATGGCATTTCTTCTGTTTTGTCACTATTAAACAAGTTTAAGAAACAAATTAAAAGAGAATATCCCGCTTATTTTTCAGAACTTCAAGGCATCAGCGATTCATCCGAATTTGATTTTAACAAACTGTTATTTTTGCAGTGTGAAGAAGAAATTATAGATCATTTTATTCCAAGATGTACGAGTGTGGCATTAAAAACATATTCTGGAGACATTTTATTGGGTCACAACGAAGACTGGCTTCCAACATATAAAGACAATGGTATTTATGTGGTAAAAGGAATATTCCCCGATAATAAGTTTCTTGCTGTAGGATTTATTGGGCAGATGTGTGGAAGCGTTTGCGGATTAAATAATTTTGGACTTTCTTATGTGGGAAATTCCATATATGTTAAACGAGGAACGCGCGGCATTCCGAAAAACATAATTTTACGGTATATGATGGATTGTCATACAATGGATTCAGTAGAAAAAATACTTTTAACAGAGAGACACATTATCGGATCTAATTTTATGGTGGTTTATGGCAAGTCAGAGATGAAAGACATAGAGGTTCTTAATAAAAGTATATGCGTCTTCAAAAACAAAAAATATCTTGTTCATACTAATCATCCGCTTTTGGAAAAAAAACAGAATGCAGAAAATACTTCTGTTGGATCTTTGCTGAGATTTGCCAAAGCAAAAAAAATGATTGCAGAAAGCTCCGAGTTGTCTCTTGACACCATAAAAAAAATATTAAAAGATCACACCACACCAATTTGCAAACACATAGAAAAAGATTCTGATGTTTACGGAATGACAATAGCATCACTAATTCTAAATTCAAATAAAAAAAAGATTATGGTTTCAAACGGGCCTCCCTGTAATAATAAATATGATACTTTTACATTATGAGATATTTTTAAAAACAGAATAAATTTTGTTAGTTAGATAATTGAAATGTCATACAAATATAGACAATATACTGTGAGAAAAGGATTACAAAGCGGTCCAACATTCAAACTGCAAATATTACAAATCAAATGAACGCGACATAAGAAAAGGAACTTGTTTTAACAAAGAGACAAATGCAGACGATAGTTGCAAATTCTTTTCATCAAGAAAATAAGCGCAACATTATCTCGGTAAACCATCATTTATTTTTATTTCTCTTTACATAACATCTGAACCAACTGCAATTTCTTTATCTGGCACTGCTAATGCTATGTGTTCTTTTCCATCTACTTCTGTTACTGCAGCTAATAACATTCCATTTGAAGCAATATTACCCATCTTTTTTGGCTCAAGATTTGCAACTACAATTACAAATTTGTTTTTTAATTGTTCCTTTGTATAATGTTGTTTTATCCCTGCGAACAAAATTCTTGGCTCAGATTCTGCAATATCAACTTTCAATAAGTATAATTTATCTTTCCCTTGTATGTCTTCTATTCCTATAATTCTCCCAACTTTCATTTTGATCTTTGAGAATTGTTCATAATTGATTTTTTCTTGCAATTCCATAAAATCACCAAATAATATTTTAACACAAAAGAATATAAATTTATGTAACACATTTTTAATATGGCAAAGAGATTCATTCTTTCAAAATTAAACATTTTATTGCTTTTTCTTGGTGTATTTGGAGCAGGAGCAATAGGCTTAAACATTTCTTCTAATAAAGGTGCAGAAAAAGCACAAACCGCAAAAACTCTTATTAATAGTCGGCGTCTGGCAGAAAAAATATATGATGACGCGATTGCACGCCAAAATGCAGAGATTATATTAGAAGATATTAATCACACATATGGAATATATTACAAAAAGAACGGAGATATAAGAACATATCTATATCCTGCAATCCCTAAAAACATATATACTATGCTTCTGGTTGCATCAAGAGCGACCTTGAAATCACCTGCAAGACTAATATTAGATATGATAGATCATATTCCATTAGGAAAAGAAACAATATATCCCTATACTGATGCCGATGTCTTAGATGTTATTAAATTCATAAGTGAATTAAGTTCACAAGAAGGAATCAGGTCACACCTTAGAAAATTAGATGAGAAGTCTATATTTCATTCATTAGATCATGAGCAAAGTCAATTTACGGAAGAAGTAAGAAAATTAAGAGAAATGCAGGCAGAATTAAAAGAAAAAGGATATCAGATTGTACAACATAATGCAAATATAGATAGAATTAGAGGATGCAAAGAAGAATCAAATAAAAATTCAAACGAAAAAATAAGAAAAAACAAAATTACTCTCAAACAAGTTCATAGAAAATACACATTATGCAGATAATTATTTTATATTGTAATGCATTACAATTCTTGCTTTGTATTGCATTTCTTTTTGTTTGGGTGGCTGCCACTGTAATGAATTAGGTATTTTTGCCACTTGTTTGAATCCAAATTCTTTATACATTTTTAATGCAGTAGTATTGTTTTCATAACAATTTATTTCAACAATTTTTGTTTCTGGCCAGCTTGTTATTATCAAACCTAAGCCATATTTCAGAAGTAGTTTTCCTAAACCCTTTTTACGACATTCTTTTTTTACACTCATACCTAACTCAGCCAAATGATTAGCTCTACCTATTTTCTTAACAATAGTAATATTTCCAACAATTTTTTTATGGTGCATAGCATAGACTATAATTGTGTTTCCTTGTCTCATATTCGAAAGCCTTGTCTTAAATCGTCTGTGGGTTTCTTTTATAGACTGTTTTATAGTCATAGCCATGAACGTATACTCATCAATTAAATCATCAAAAAATCGTTTAATATACGCTGTATTTATTTTCTTTAGTTCTTCTACATCATACACTAAATTTATTTCAGTTCCATCTTTTAGAGATATTGTTTCTCCGTTAATATAAGAAGACTTAATTAACTCTCTGATTTTGTTCAACATCTTGCATCAATACTCTTTATGATTCTATATTATCGTCATAAAATCTTTTTAAACGTTCTGGTTTTCTCAAGTGAAGGTGCATAATTATTTCTGCCTTATACTTCATTTTTTTCTTTCCAGGTGGTTTCCATTGCATGGCTTTTGGTAATCTTGCAACAATTCTAAAACCAAAATTTTTGTATAATTTTATTGCGCCAACATTATTTTCATAAACTCCTAATTCAATAATTTTAATTCCTTTAATTCGTTCCTTTAATAATTTGAATGCCAAATCCATCAATAATTTTCCTAATCCACGTCCGCGATATCTTGCTAATAAACTTATTTCAAATCCTGCAATGTGACTAAATCTGCCGGGTTTCTTATCCATATAGCATATACCTATTACTTTATCTTTTCGCAATACAAAAATCAATACCATTCTTTTTTTCATTACTTCTTTTAAGTCTGCATCAATCATTGTTTTCGTCTCTGAAACAGTTTTCTTTTTTTTCATCGATACAAAAGTATATTCATCATAGAGTTCAGAGAAATAATGATGAATGTCTTTGATGTCTATCTTTTTTAATTCATTATAATCGTGTACGAGCAGTACTTCTTTATTGTCTTTAGTCTTTACAATTATTCCTTTTGGTTTTCCCCAAACAAACCGCTTTATTCTTGAAATCATATATAATATAAAAATAGATCCTTTTAAAATTGTTATTGTTTATATAAATCCAATATTTTTTAAGCTCTTATCAAAAATTTACTTGTGATGTTGTGCTTCAAAATTTGAAAATACCTGAAAATAATAAAACAACAGAAATATTCAAGAAATACATCGCCCAAAAGCCTAATGTACAAGAATTAGAGTTTGATAGATATGTATGTAGAAATAAAGAGCTGACTTTATATGTCGATCAAAATGTAAATAGAAAACATTTTTATATTTAGTAAATAATTAGTTTTGGTTCTTCAGCCAGTCAACAATTTTATTTGATTCAACATTTTCAGGAATTCCCCCTTTTTCTAACAATATAAAAAACTTTCTTATTAGTTCTTCTGCCAATGTAGCATCCCTGTGTTCTAAAACAACCTTTACATTATAATCAATAAGTGCTTTACAGAACTCTTTAATTCGCGCAGGCGCATTTACATCTTGTCTTATTTGATTTGCCAACACAGTAAATTTGCTTTGATGATCGGTTGGTTTTAGCTCGTGTTTTAATATTCCTTTATGAAATTTCCAGTTTACTTCCCCTACTGCTTTTTTCCTCATATATTATCTTCTCAGAATGTGATATATTCTTTGTTTTAGTTCTTTGTAATGCCTGTCAAATTTTGCAACCTCTTCTTGTGTTGCAACAATTTCTTGAATTGTATCTATGTTGCGCTCAATTTTTTTCAATCTTGCAGAATGTATTTTCTCAAATAAGTACTGGCGTTCAAACATAGCTCTTTCATCAAGTTGTCTTTCAAGACTTTTCACACGTCCCAGAAAATCAACAGTATTTGGTCCTTTTTCTAATTCTGTTAATGTAGCCTCACAAATATCAACAGAGGGTCTTTGATTCATTCTTTCTTCAAGAAGTCTTAGTTTTGCTGTATAACGCTCCTCTTTAGTAACAGAAGGGCTATTTCTTGGGATCATGCTTTTTAGTTCCATAATATCGCTCTAATATATACTGTATCAAAAGGCTTATATGTTGATTAGAAAAAAGAATAAAAAGACAAAACACATCTAAGGATATGTTCTGTTTGGAGTTCTTGGGAAGGCAATTGCTTCTTTTACACTTTCCAAGTTTCCTATCCATCTGACAACTCTTTCTAATCCTAAACCAAATCCGCCATGAGGAACAGATCCAAAACGTCTTGTATCCAAATAAAATTCATAGTTCTTAGGATCTTCTTTTTGTTCTTTTAATCTTCTTATTATTGAATTAATATTTTCTTCTCTTTGGCTTGCACCAACAATTTCTCCAACATCTGGTGCAAGTATATCGCAGCCTAAAACAACATCTGGGTTTTTTGCATCTTCTTTCATATAGAATGCTTTTACTTTTTTTGGATAATGTGTAACACAAAGTGGTCTGTCATACAATTCCATTAATTTTTCTTCTTCAACAGTACGCAGGTCTTTTCCCCATTCTACATTCATTCCTTTTTCATCTTTTAAAAGATCTAATGCTTTGTCATAAGTAATTCTTTCAAATGATTTCTTAATTGTTGGCTCTAATTTTGTAACATCTCTATTTAGAATTTCTAATTCTTCGTGACATTCTGTTACACATTTCTTTACCATATTTTTTATAAGCCCTTCTGCAGTGTCAATTACACCGTCAAAATCACACCATGCCATTTCTGCCTCTATCATCCAGAATTCTGTTAAATGTCTGCTCGTTAGAGATTTTTCTGCACGAAATGTTGGTGCAACAGTATAAATATTTTCTAATGCAAAAATTGCTGTTTCTGCAGGCAACTGCCAGGTTTGAGTCAGGAACATTTTTTTGTCAAAATATTTTACTTCAAATAATTCTGAACCACCTTCACATTGTGTTGACTGTAAAATAGGAGACTGAAATTCATAAAATCTATTTTTGTGAAAATATTCGTGAATTGCTTCAATTGCTTTACTTCTTATTTTCATTGCGGCAGTCATTTTTCTGCTTCTTAACCACAGATGTCTTACGTCCGCCAAGAATTCAGGAGTACAATCTTTATTAATTGGAAAATCATCACCTATATTTACTGTTTCCAGTTTGTTTGCAATCAATTCAAATCCGCCTGGAGCTTTTTCACTTTTAACTAATTTTCCTGATACAATCAGTGATGATTCCATTTTCAGTTTTTCTGCTTCATTAAATTGAGGAGTATTTTCATTAAAAACAATTTGTAAGATTCCGTTAGAGTCGCGTACAACCACAAATATTTTATCTTTCATTTTTCTGATTCTATACACCCAACCTTTTACTTCATATTCTTTACCTTCTCTATGTTCTTCAAAAACTTTGTCTATGTACACAATACCACCTCAATATATATACATTATTAGAGAAGAGTTTTAAATATTTGCTAATATATTTATAATATGCCTCTTCCCACAACTCATGTTATTTTTAATTGTGCAATATTTTATCTTTTTAGAAAGAATCTTGGAAAATATTGGCTTCCTTTTGCAATTCTTTCGGGATTATTGCCCGATTTTGATTTTGTAATACAATATATTTTTGATTTGTTTGGAAAGAATTCAGGAATGCTTGGGCATGGTGGATTCTTTCATAGTCTTGGGTTTGTTTTGTTAATAGGAATAGTTAGTTGGATCATTTATGCAAAAAACAAAGACTATGGAAAATATGGGTTTATTCTGGCGATTGGAGTTGCATTGCATATTTTACTTGATTATATTCTTGGTGGAGGCGCATACATGTTAACTTTATTTTATCCGTTTAGTATGCACCAATTTAGATTACATCTTTTGGAATATTGGCGCAACAATGATATTTATGGTATTTTAGATGCATTTATGATTCTTTGTGTATTTGTTTGGATTTGGTTTAAAATCAAAGTTCAAAAAACCCACCACAGGTATATGTTTGACTAAAGCTCTGTAGAAACTCTCGTTGTCTTACACCTGTTGCGTCGGTTGACACGCGTGTGCAAGCACACTTGTTTCACAATTGATGCCGCGTACTTTGCTTTGCAAGAGTACAAACTAAGTTTAGTACAATCCTTGCGTGAATTGATGCCGCGTACTTTGCTTTGCAAGAGTACAAACTAAGTTTAGTATGTGTAAGATCTTTTCCATCAACGCTTTTTCCAAAAGGGTTATTGACGAAGTATTTTTTCCATCAACGCTTTTTCCAAAAGGGTTATTGACGAAGTATTTTTTCCATCAACGCTTTTTCCAAAAGGGTTGTAGACGAAGTATTTTTTCCATCAACGCTTTTTCCAAAAGGGTTGTAGACGAAGTATTTTTTCCATCAACGCTTTT
>Ga0172371_10007871_pt1 | contig 15032 bp, 11 predicted proteins | sample Lak12m_FD_114543 | JGI IMG/M metagenome (GOLD analysis project Ga0172371, IMG submission 114543) | Freshwater microbial communities from Kabuno Bay, South-Kivu, Congo - kab_022012_12m | ecosystem: Environmental > Aquatic > Freshwater > Lake | place: Democratic Republic of the Congo: South-Kivu... | reverse complement strand
TTGCACTGAAATCAACCTTTCCTCCTGTGCCGCCCAACGGCCCGAACGGCACAAGAAATAGTCTACCAGGGTGGGTCAGTTTTGGATGGCACAGGTGGGTCAATTTTCAGTGGCACGCGACAGCCCACCCGTCTGCCCCCAGACCGCCCTCCCCGCAGTCCTTGCCGAAGCAGTGCGGGACACGCTGAAGTCCGCATTGGCCGGAGCATTGACTCGGACATTGAGTTGACCAGTGACGCGAACGTTCTCTCGAACGATGTCTCGAACAACTTCGCGAGCAATGCATGGTTCAGTTGAGGACAAAGGTTGAGGTTAAGGTTGAGGTTGAGCGCAGAATCCAGTGACCGACGCAGTTGCAGACACACTTCACCACGCAGTGAACGATACCTTGGCCTCTACTTTCTGATGAACAATGTGAGGTACAATGACCGACCGAATCAAAGGGAGAGGTCATGGTTGAGGCTGAGATTGGGGTTGAGACTGCGGAAGGATCAAGACCCAATGACCATTCAAGCCCCAATGACCGAATGGCAGGGCCCAATCCGAGACGATCTGTCCGGAATCTGTGCAATCTGCGGAATCGGTGGATGATGTCCTTGTCCGCGGCGGTTGACAATCAGACGCGGCATGACTATCCTCCCGGCGTGGGAGCGACACTCTTCGTAGCGCTCGTCGCCGCCAGCCGAATCGTCATCACCGAGGTCATGGCTAACCCCAGGGGTGTTACCGGCGTGCACATGCCCGAGGACCGCAACGAGTTCATCGAGATCTACAATCCCACCAACACGGCAATCGACCTGAACGAGTGGACGATTGATGACGGGGATGCCGTTGACGTCCTGACCGCCTGGACCGATTCTTCGCTGCTCACCGTTGACTCGTCGCTCATCATCGGCTACTCGTGGCTCAATCCCGGCGGCTACGCGGTTGTGCTCGACCCCGAATACACGGACACACTGGCGGACGGCGGCTACGTGCGACCGTACCGTTTCGGCTTGAACACCCTTGTCCTTACGGTCGAGAACACCACACTGGGAAACGGCCTCGCGACGACCGACCCGGTTACGCTCGTGTCGTCTTCGGCCTACGGCTACGAGGACACCAGTACCTTCGGGACTCCTTCTGACCTGACCGACTCGATTCCCTGCGATGCGGGCGACGGCATTTCGTGGGAACGAGTCGACGCCGCCGGCCGGGATACGGTCACCAACTGGATGGCCTGCCGTGACACGGCCGGCTGCACTCCGGGCGCCGCCAACAGCAGCACCACGTTCCTCGACCTCGCCGTTACCGGCATCGCACTCTCGGATTCCGCCACTGCCAAACCCGGCGAACCGCTGTTCGCAGCCGTCACCATCGCCAACACCGGTTTCTGCGCGGCTGCGGCATGGAACGTCACCGTTTTCCTCGACCGGAACGGCAACGCCGCGCCTGATGCCGGCGAGTATGATACCACCCTCGCCGGCCACTCGCTGCCGCAGGGGCAGGCCGAGACTATCTCCGTTCGAATCACCTGCCCGGCCGTGAAGACAGACCTCTGGGCGAGGCTCGCGTGCGACGGCGACGGCGATTCCACGAACAACAGCCGCCGCCTGACCGTTTTGCCCGGCGGGTCGGAGCGCATGTTCGACCTGAGCCTGTCGAGTTTCAGCCCGGACGGTGATGGGTTCGAGGAAAGCCTGGCGGTTCTCTACCATCTGCCCGAGGCAAAGGGGACGTTGAAGGTGATGGTCTTTGACTTGCGTGGCAGGCAGGTGGTAACGCTGTTCTCGGGGAAGCCTGCGGATGCAAGTGGCGTCGTCGGCTGGGATGGCCGCAACTCATCCGGCGACCGCGCGCCGTTCGGAGTTTATGCGGTCTGCGTCGAGTACCGGAACGGAGGAACAACCCGTACCGAGAAACTGCCGGTTGTGCTGCTGCGGAAGTAGGGCTTAGTTCGCGCTCAGTTGGGTGAGGATGTAGTTGCCGGGATTCACCCAGTTGCCGTTCGCGAGCACGCCGTAGTGGAGGTGGTTTCCGGTCGAGCGGCCGGAGTTGCCGACCGTCGCGATGATATCTCCCCGGGAAACACTGTTACCCGCACTCACTTTGAGCGAGCGGCAGTGGGCGTAGAAAGTCCGGATGCCGCTGCCGTGGTTGATTTCCACGCACCGACCCCAGCCGGGCTTCCAGCCGGCGTAGGTTACTCGCCCGGCCCCGGTCGCCGCGATCGGCGTGCCGGTGGGCGCAACGATATCGAGACCCGGGTGCATCTCGCGCCGGCCCGTGAACGGGTCGCGCCGGTATCCGTAGCCGGAGGCAATCCAGCCCTGCACCGGCCAGATTGAGGGTAAGTTCTTGAGCCGAGCCTCCTGTTGCTTCACGGCGCCCTCGATTTCGGTCAGTGACTGTTGCTCGAACCGCAGCCGGCGGAGCATCGCGTCCACGCCCGGCTCCGCGCTTGGCGGCTGGCTGCCACCGACACCCATCAGCCGAATGTCACCGGGTATCAGCGGCATGTTGATGGATGCCCGCAGCTTATTGTCCATCTGCTCGGCCCGGGCGAGGAACTGGCGGAACGTGTCCATCGCCGCAGCGTAGGCGGCGACCTGCGCTTTGAGGTTCGTGTTTTGACGGGTAAGCAGGCTGACCCGGCCTTGTTCGGTCAGGCGCGAGACCGCAATCGACCCGAGCAAAGACCCGAGAACGAGAACCGCCACCACCCCGGCGATTCCAAGGTAGATGGCGTATGCGGGAACGGACAGGTTGAGAAACCTGTTGCGGCGCTTCAGTGCAACCAGAACCTGGAGCGATTCCACGCAGCTTAGTCTAGCCGGACGGAGCCCGGAGTCAAGGAAGCGCCGCCACCGGGCGCGAACCGCGGTTGACTGGAACCCGCTGCCGGCTATCTTCTATCCTCGACGAAAGCCACTACATGACGCAGAAAGCCAGCACGGAAGCACCAGCCCGGGACGACCTGGGCGACCAGTTGCACGAAGCGGCGGTGCAGATGGTCATGGACGACCTGAAACACCTCTGGTTCTCGGGCAAGTCGCTCTTCGAGGTCCTCGACGTGGTCTACGAGACGATGCGGCACATCATCCCGTTCGACCGCATGTCGGTGGCCTTCTACAACGAGGAGACCGGGATGGTAGTTTCGCGCTGGGTGCGAAGCGAGACCGACGTGAAGCGCGTCGACAAGGGGTACTGGGCAGAACTCAAGGGCTCCTCGCTCGAACCCATCCTCCGCACCGGCCAGCCGCGCATCATCAACAACCTCGAACAGCACCTCGCCGGGCGGCCGGACTCCAGAGCGACCCAGGACATTCTGAAGGACGGCGTGATGTCCAATCTCACCTGTCCGCTGCGGGCCGGCGACCACGCCATCGGGCTGCTCTTTTTCAGTTCGCGCACGCCCGATACCTACCAGCTCAGCCACGTCGATACTTTCCTCGCGGTCGCGGACTCGCTGTCGCTCGCGGTCGAAAAGGTGAAGTACCTTGACGACCTGGCCCAGGCCAAGCACAACTACGCCCAGATACTGTACTTCGTGGCGCACGAGATAAAAGCGCCGCTGGCCTCGATTGCCACCATCGGCTCGACCCTGACCGAGGGCTATGTCGGCAAGCTGACGTCCCCCCAGGCCGAGAAGGTGCAGCGGATGATTGCGAACTCCAACTACCTGATGAATCTCGTGCGCGACTACCTCGACCTGTCGCAAATCGAGACCGGCGAGATGAAGTACCACCCCGGCCCGGCGGTAGACCTGGTCGAGGAAGTCATCCGGCCGATGGTGGATATCCAGACGCCCGCTGCCAAAGCCCGGGGTATGACGATCGAGGCCGACATCGAATACCTGGTCGCGCCCTGCGATGCCACCCTGCTCAAGGTCGTCTTCAACAACCTGCTCGGCAACGCGGTCCGGTACGGACGCGTGAACTCGAAGATTCTCGTCCGGCTGGTACGCCGAAGCTTCTTCGACTATGCCGACTCGGGCGAGCGTACCCGCCAATACTGGGCGCTTTTCTCGGTGCAGAACGAAGGAGTCGGGTTTGAACCTGAACAGAAGCAGAAACTCTTTGCCCGGTTCCAGCGCCTCCAGCATCCCGAGCACAAGGGCGTGACCGGCTCCGGCCTCGGCCTTTATATCTCGCGCCAGATAGTCCTGAAGCACGGCGGCGAGATTACGGCCGACTCCGAACCGGGCAAGTGGGCCGAGTTCCGTTTCCGCATCCCGCTCCGGCAGGACGCCCCGCTCGTCGACGCGCCCGCGTGAGGCGGGGCCGGCAACCGGCATTCTCTGGAAAACAGCCGAGGCCTTCCTGTCTCACGGTCTGAGTTCTTCGATTCACGCCTCGCTTTCCCTCGATCCTCTCTTTCCCCGGAACCGGCATTGAAGCCACGAAAGCACGAAACGGATGGATGCAGGAAACCACTAGTCCGTTTCACTCCGTTCTCGTGTCTTCGCGGTCGTCTATTTCGGAATCGGGGTCTCTTCCCTTCCTTGACATCCGGGGCGATTCGGCATAATGTCAAATCGATGAAACACGTTCTGGTGGTTGACGACGAAGCGCCGATTCGGCTTCTGCTGGAAACGATTCTGCAGTCCGCCGGTTACCGGGTAACCAGTGTCCCCGACGGGATGGCAGCAGTCAAAGCGGCACGCGAAGACCCGCCCGACCTGGCCATCTGCGACCTCTCAATGCCCGGCATTGACGGCTTCACGGTAAACTCGCTGCTCAAGCGCAGCCGGACGTTCAAGGCACCGGTGCTGGTCCTTTCCGGGCGCGTGAGCGACAAGGATATCCAGGACGCGCTCAAATCCGGGGCCGACGCGTTCATACCCAAGCCGGTTGTCCGCGAGAATCTGCTGGCGACGGTCACGGACTGGCTGGCTGAAGGCGAGAAGCGCGCCGCGGAAGAGGACGACGAAACCTAGTCCCGGCGATCCGGCGGCACAAGCCGCAAATCACGCGCACTGAGTACCGGACTGCCCCGTTCTCCGGCTCTTGGTTCCTGCTCCGGTCCGGTCGATTCTGACTCCTCGGTTCTGTATTCTGACCCTGGAATCCGGCCGTTCCCGACACGCCCTGCCGCGGCCTGCTTCACGTAGACCTCAACCGATTCGCCGACCGCTGAGCCGAACACGCCGATCCCGCCGGATAGATACGTTGTCTCGCCGGTGTTCGTGCCGGGTCCGAACCCGCCGGTGCGGACCCAATCGAAGTAGCTGGTGTCGAGTGCGTAGACGCGTAGCGTGTGCTTCCCCGGCTCGAACTGGTAGAGGAATACCATCTGGGGAAGTATGAAGCGCAGCGAATCTCGGTTGTTGCCGGTCGTGTCGTTGGGAACCGCCAGGCTGTAGTAGAACGTATCCCCTCGGTCGATGCTCTGCAGGGACATGTAGTACCCGGCGCAGTTGCGGCTCCGGGTCCAGACCATCGAGTCGCTCATCGTCACGGTGTCACCGCCACGCGGGAACAGAATCCGGAACGAATCCGGGACTACCGTGCGGCCGTGGACCGTGTCGAACCCGTCTTTGGCAACCCGGATGCCAAACGTGTCACCATACGTCGGACTCGGGAGAATCTGTCCGGTATTGTAGTTGTCACGGACATCATGAACCAGCGGCCACGCGTCATTGCCACGCCAGACCGCAGCACTCACATCAGGGAACAAGGTGTCAAATGGCTCGTCAATCGCGTAGGTCCGGTTGATGTTGGTACGTACGCCGATGCCCCCCGCCGTCACCAGGCCGTGTACGACAAGTTGGGGTGTGAACTGCTCGGACGGCGACACCTCGCAAGCGGCGAGTACGAACACCAAGCCGCAAGCCACAAGCCACAAGCCGTGTACCATTCTGCATTTTGCCGTCTGCCTTCTGCAGTTTGACTTGCGTCCCATCTAGAACCTCACCTTCACTCCGATTGTCGGCAGGACCGGAATCATGCCGACGCTGTGCCGCACCGGCAGCCCGTCGCTACCGATCTCCCAGTAGTAGAGCAGTACGTTCTTGGCGTTGTAGACATTCGTCACGTCGAGGAAGGCGGAAATCTCGCCCCACCGCTTCTTCCAAGTCTTGGTGAATCCGGCGTCGAGACGATGATAGACCGGGTATCTGAACGCGTCGCGGGGCCCGTCAATGAACTGCCACTCCGGTCGCCGCCACCAGTTCGGGTCGACCGGACGGTACTGATACATCGGGTAGTAGCCGATGCTGCCGGAATACGGAAGCCCGGTGCCGAGCGTCCACTTGGCCGAGACGTCCATGCCCCAGAGCAGGTGCGGGAACGTCAGCACCACGTTTGCGTTGTGCCGTCGGTCGTAGTGCGGATGGTAGACTTCGTCGCCGATGCTCCGCCGCGTCCACATGTACGAGTAGGAAATCCAGCCGTTCACCCAGCCTTCGGTCTTGCGCAGCATCACGTCCGCGCCGAACGAGTACCCGTCCGCCGCGAGAAGCGAGTCGGGCGGCGTGAAATAGTCGCCGTACCGGGTCTCGAGCAGATTGCTGTAGTCCTTGTAGTACCCTTCAACCGAGAGAATAACGTCCCGTTTCAGCCACTGCTCGGCCCCGGCGATGAGGTGCAGAGCGGTCGGCAGGGCCTGCTGCGACTGCACGGGGAGCCACATGTCGTAGATCGAGAAGACCGCGTCGGTCGAGTTCAGCGTGACCATCGGTTGCGTGAATCTTCCCGCCGCCAAGTTGAGCGCTGTATTCCTGGCCGGATGGTACTTCAGCCCCAGCCGTGGCTCCGGTGCGAATCGCCGGCCCTTGGTGTAGTAGCTCAGCCGGAAGCCCGGCTTCAGGTACAGCCTGCCCGGGACAACCTCCCACTTCTCGTCCACGTATGCGGCCAGCGGCCAGAGCGTATCTGCGGTGTGGAACCCGGTCGTGTCATACGTGAACGACATGCTGCTGCGCGCGAACCGGCCGTCAAACCCGAGGTCGAGCGTGTGCCGGTCTTCCGCATACCAAGTCAGGTCCGCCTTCAGTGTGAAGTCGGTGAGATCAGTGCTCATCCGGGCGTCAGTTGCGCTGCCCAGGTTCACGTTGAAGTTCGAGAAGAAGTTGCTCCACGCACCGATGACTTCGCCGTACAGAATCGGCGTGAACACCCGGTTCCACCGCAACGATGCACCGCGGTTGCCCCAGGTCAGCTTGGCTTTCAGCCCGTTGGGGTTCTCCGGATCCCAGAAATCGAGCGCGTCCTCGGCCGCGAGCCCGGTCAGGGTGAACCGTGAGTCCTTCCACGGCTCGTAGTTGGCCTTGCCCATCAGGTCGTAGAAGTAGTAACCCAGCCCGTCGATGCCGAAAGCCTTCAGCAGCACATCCGGAAGATAGGTCCTTCTGCCGGCAACTAAGTATGAACCCGAGGACTTGAACGTGGTACTGACGCTGTCATTCTCGGCTTCTCCTTTGTCCTTCGTACTTAGTCGTTTATCTTCAGCTCTTGGCAGGGGTCCTTCGACCTGCGCCTGGGCGGCGATGACCGATACCGATGCATCGCCGGTGAAGTGCTTCGAATTCCCTTCTTTGGTGGTCACGTCCAGCACCGAACTCAGGCGCCCGCCGTATTTCGCCGGGAACCCGCCGGCGAGCAGCGTCACGTCTGACACCGCCTGGGCGATGAACGGCGAGAAGAGCCCGAACAAGTGAGACGGGTTGTACACCGTGATGCCATCCAGCAGAATCAGGTTCTGGTCCGGGCTGCCGCCCCGAATGTACAGCCGGTTGGAGAAGTCCGACGTGGCAATCACCCCGGGCAGTAGTTGGATCGTCCGGAACAGGTCCACCTCGCCGCCAACCTTGGGGATGAACTGCAGTTGTTTTGTCTCAAGCCGTACCGCCGAAACCTCGACCTCGCGCTCGAACCGCGCCCGGTCCGCGGTCACCTTCACTTCCTTCTGTTCAATCGCACCGGGCGAAAGCTCGATGTTTGCGCTGACAATCTGGTTCGGACCGACGGTGAGCGTCCGCTTGTCGTCCCGGTATCCGACGAACGAAGCAACCAGGTCGTAGTTGCCGGCCGGAACGTGTCCGATGTAGAAATAGCCCTTGTCGTTCGTGGCCGCTCCGTAAGCGGTCTTGTCCAGGTAGACGTTGCAGTACGCCAGCGGCTCGCCGTCACTCGCGTCCCGCACGAATCCGTTCACTGCGCCGGACTGGGCATAAGCAGAACTCCCCACCAAGACACCAAGACACAAAACAAGCAGCGCCCGACAGCCCGTCCCGCGGCTACGGGTCATTTCCGCCATTCGGGCTTGATTGGCCTCGGAGACCCCAGTCGAACAGTGCGTCATTCGGGCTTCGAGCTCCGGAATTCGCTAGGCTCGGAGCGCTTTGGCCAGCTCTTTGCCAAACTCCTTCGCCTGCTTCTTCAGCACCGCGCTATTCTTCAGCTTCGCCCCGTCCGGGCAGGGCGCGACCACGTGCTGGCCCACGTACTTGATGCCGCCGAACCGTGAAAGCCGCGAGAACATGGCGACCGCCAGGTCCGCACCGTCAAACGCATCACCGCCCGCTGTGAGCACCAACGCCCACTTGCTGCTCTTGAGAATGTCCTCGCCGGTCAGCAGCGCAAAGCAGCGGTCCAGCGCCATCTTGGTCTGCCCGGTGACGCCCCAGCAGAATATCGGGCTGGTCCAGAGCACGAGATCGGCATCGATCAGCTTGTCATACAGCTCGACCATATCGTCCTCCTGCGCACACCCGGCCGCCTTCTTCGTATCGGTGCAGGTGAAACACTCCTGGCAGGGCGCGATGTGCAGCTCGCACAGCTTAACCCGGGTCACCTTGTTTCCCTTGCCCATCCCGGCCAGCACCCAGTCTACGACCTGGGACGTATTTCCCTTCCTCGGGCTCCCTTCAAGCACAAGAACACGATTCATCCGAATCTCCTTGGTTCGACGATTCTCGCAGGCATGGTTGGCAGACTGAAACCTTATCCGGGCTTCAGTGCCCGGTCAAATCCGACCACTGCTATTCGCCGAGTTCACAGAGTGACCGGCAAGACCCAGGCCTCCGTGCAGTTGACAAATGCCGCTTCCGGCCGACAATGGAAACAGGTGCGAAGTGCCACGAAAGAGAGACGACCCAGGAACGAGAAAGAAGTCTACAGCGATGTCGAGCGGCAGTGGCGGGCGGCGGCCGGGTCGAAGCCGAGGACGTCTTCGGCAACCAGCGCGCTCATTCTGGTAGTCGTATTCGTAGTGCTGTGTGTCGCGGCATACCTGAACCGGGCGCGGATCGGCGCGCTTTGGCAGCAGGTAACCGGCAAGGCCCCGCCGCTGTGGGTCATGCCCGAGAAGCCGCAACGCGAAGGCCCGGAAATCGAAGGCCGGGATTTCTAGACCAGCGGACTCCAAACAAGTCAGAATCCAGCCTGCCGACCGCCGGGCTTGACTCCGGCGTGCGGCGCTGTAGAACGACAGCAGACTAACAGGAGGTCGAATGAGAAAGCCAGTGCTATTCGTGCTTTCGTTCGTGCTGCTTGCAGCCTGCAGCCACCGTGGTCCGACGAAGCCCGAGCTGATTGGACCTGCATCCGGGCGTCCCGGTGACTCGCTTTCCTACGCGGTCACATCGACCGACCCGGACGGCAAAGACGTCGCCTACAAGTTCTCGTGGGGCGATTCCGACACGACCGCCTGGACGTCCTACTATGCCGGCGGCCAGGCAGTAGGCCAGGTACATGTTTATCACGACACCGGTCACTTCTCGATAAGGGTCAACGCGCGCAACACCGATTCGGTGGAATCAGGTTGGTGCGCTGCGCTGGTCGTGGCCATCTCGCAGTCGCCGCCGGAGAAACCGATAGCGCCCATCGGGGCGGCCTACTGCACCACCGGTGTTGCCTACGCCTACAAGGTAGTCGCCATTCACCCGCAGGGCCAGCCGCTCGAGTTTCAATTCGACTGGGGCGGAACCGTGAGCAACTGGGGAAGCCCGGTAGCGAGCGGCGAGACAGCATCGGCCAGCCACGCTTTCAGCACGGCCGGCAACTACGCGGTTGCGGCCCGGGCGCGCGACAACGCCGGCCTGCTTTCCGACTGGTCCGACCCACTCGCGGTAACGGCGGTCGACATCCTGGGCGGGCGGGCGCGAAACCTGGCGCTGGTGGCAGAGACGGATTCGACCGTGCGCCTGACTTGGAGCCCGCCGATTGAAGGAGTACCGAATCTCTACCGGGTAGTGTTCAAGCCGGTCGGCGACACGGCGCTGGTTGCACTTGAAACGAGCGACACGACCTGCGTTCATGACCCGGCAGGGATGACCGGGGACTACCGCGTGCTGGCCAGATTCGGCGGAGCCTATTTCGAGCCCGAAGACACGCTCTCGACGACTCCGATCCAGAGCGGCACGACCACGGTCGACGAATTGAACGGGTCGGGCAAGCCGGGCTGCGGCTGGCCGGCGCCGGGCCGTGTCGCCACGACGTACGACATGAGCGATACGGCGTGGGTCGACTTGGTCGAGTTCTACGTCACCGACTTCAAGGCGGGCTCGAATGGGCCGACCTACTACCTTGCGAGCCCGGACCTTGCGCCGGCTGATTCCGGCGGCGTCGTTCCGGCCGGCCGCTGGCACGTGACCGGCTTCGTGGAACTTGTGGACGAGCAGAACCGGGTACCGCCCGCCGGCGACAGCCTGTGGCGGTCGAGCGCGCGGGTCCCGGGCGCGATGGTTGCGGCGTGCCATACCGCGCAGGGCTACTTCGCGATGGTCAAGGTAACCCAGGTGCGGATACAGCAGAAGGATCTGCGGCTGCAGGCGTGGTTCCAGCCGGTCCAGGGACTGCGGTTGCTGCAACACTGACGTTCTCTTCCTGGTCTTGAAAAGAGGCGGCCTCGCGCCGCCTCTTTTCTGACGCAGCCCTTCTGACTTCACCCCTCTGGTCGGATGCGGTTTGACTCTCCCGGGCGCGGCGGCTATCATCAGACACGCGCTGCTGAGATGAGGAAACGCCTTGCCTGAGACCCCGGATGAGTTCTGCCGGCGGCCTGCGCCGGAGTCGAGTTTCGACACGTTTGGCTGGCTGAAGGGCCGGCGGCAGCTCACTCGCGTGCGGCATGTCGGCGCGGTGCTGGTGCGCTACGGGCTCGCCGAGCTGGCGGTACGGATCGGTCTTGAGGGCACGCTGAGACTCAGACACAAAGCGCACCCGGACGTCGCCGCGCTCAGCCAGCCGGAACGGCTGGTCAAGGCACTCGAAGAACTTGGGCCGACGTTCATCAAGCTCGGCCAGCTCCTCTCCACCCGGCCCGACCTGCTGCCACCCGACTACGTGAAGGCACTGACCAAACTCCAGGACGACGTCCCACGGATTCCCTTCGCCGAGGTCGAGCGCGTCGTTGCGACCGAGACCTGCCGGCTGCCTGACGATATCTTCGCCGAGTTCGACCGCGAGCCGGTCGCCGCCGCATCGCTGGCCCAGGTCCACCGGGCGAAGCTGAAGACCGGTGAGGCGGTGGCGGTCAAGGTCCAACGCCCGCGTATCGCCGAAGTCGTGGAGGGCGACCTAGCCATTCTCGCGTCGGTCGCCCGGTTCATCGAGCGGCACCAACCCGACCTCGCGATCTACGATCCGGTCCGCTTGGTCGACGAGCTCGGGCGTAGTTTGAGGCGTGAACTCGACTTCATCCACGAGGGCCAGAACGCCGATATCTGCCGTCGCAACTTCGCCGACGACCGGACGGTAGTGATACCTAGGATCTACTGGGACTACACCACGCGCCGGTTGCTCGTCCTGGAGCTCTTCAGTGGCGTCAAAGCGGCCAACGCGTCCGAGCTCGAGCGAACGGGCATCAACCGCGGTGATCTCGCGCGCTCCGGCACTCGCGCTTACATGAAGATGGTCTTCGAGCACGGGTTCTTCCAGTCCGACCCTCACCCTGGCAACATCGTCGTCTTCCCGGATGGCCGGGTCGGCATCATCGACTTCGGCATGTTCAGCCGCATCGACGACGAGACCCGCGACCTGCTCGTCGACCTGCTCATCGCCGCGTACCGGCAGGACGGCGCCCGGTTGACGCGGCTGGTGCTCAAGGCCGGCTCTAAGTCCGCGCGCCTCGACGAACTGGCTCTGCGGGCGGACATTCAGGACCTGCTGGACCGATACTACGGCGCAAGCCTGCGGGACATGTCGCTCGGCCGAGTCATGCGGGAGCTGCTGTTGGTCAGTCGCCGCCATCGTCTCGCGGTCCCCGCCGGCTTGAGCCTGCTGATGCGCGGCGTCGCGACGGTGGAAGGACTCGGCTTGATCATCGACCCCGAGTTCAACTTCATCGAGGAGATGAAGCCGTTCCTGCAGCGGTTGGCGCGGCGCCGGTTCGGCCCGCTCGGCTGGTTCAAGGACCTGCGGCGGTATGAGGCTGACTTCGAGTCGATGGTACGCGACCTGCCCGCCGACCTGCGGCAGATCAGTGACTGGCTCAAGAAAGGCGAAATCAAGCTCCAGATTGACCACGAGGAGCTGCGCCAGATAGCCCGGAACCTGAGCCGTTCCAACAACCAGCTCGCCGCCGCCATCGTGCTTGCTGCGATTATCATCGGTGCTTCGCTGCTCGTGGTGGCGTCGCCGACTGCGCTCAAGAGCCTGGTACCCGTCATCGGAGTTGCAGCCTTCCTGGGGGCGGCCGCCATCGGCATTTACCTGCTCCTCGCCGTGCTGCGGGGCCGCTAGCTGCGGCCTCGACCGAGAAAGAGGGAGCTTTCGCTCCCGCACTCGGAAGAAAACCGGGCAGGTCCTACTCGATGAAGCCGTGGGCTTTGAAGCGGCCCACGATGGTGTCCCTCGGTACGAGACCGACGATACGAGAAAGCTCCTTGCCCGACGCGTCGAGGAAGACAAGCGTCGGTATCGCCTCGACGTTGAACTTCTCCGCCAGACCCTTGTCCTCGTCAACGTTGATTGACGTTATCTCGATTTTGCCCTCGTATTCCTTTTCGAGCGCTTCAATGGTCGGCGTGAGCTGCTTGCAGGGCGGGCACCAGGTTGCCCAGAAATCCCAGAGCTTGGGAAGGTTGGTGTTGGCGACGGCCGCCTCGGTTTTGGGCTGAGGCGGGGCGGTTGGAGCCGGCGCCGTCTTCGAGCCGCAGCCGGCGACGACGAGCACAGCAAGCAGGAATGTAATGGTCAGCTTTCGCATCAAGAGACTCCTTTCGGCTACTATTCTGGGCCGGCGGCGGGCCAAGTCAATCAAAGCCGAGTTGTGCCGCAGCCACCTCGGCTAAGGCGCGTATCTGGCGATGTCCTGCGGGTTGAGCACGATGCTCGCGACCGCGGCCTCGACCCGGCGGCGCGCTTCGGGCGAGCGGTTGCCCGGCCGCAGGTAACCGAGGTCGGCCGGTTCCAGTTCGAGCGCGAATTGGACTCGGGAGTGGAAGAGAAGCGACTTCTTCCCGCCGTCGTACTGCACCGGTGCCACGAAGACGCTCGCCACACTGTACCCGAACATCGAGCCCCGATGACCGGCAGTGACGATTCGCGGCGGGTAGTTGGTGGCGTAGTACTCGGGGTCGGGCGGCACGTATTCAGACGGTCCTGGTTCGGACAGGGCCCGCGGCGGCTGGACCGGGTAGACATCAACCGCGCCGGGAATCGTTTCGGTCTCCACAGCGTCGAGCCGAACGCTCACGACCTTCATGTCCTGGGGCACCACGAGTTGCGCAATCGCAATCGGCACTGCGGGCGCGCCGGTTTCCCACGCGCTCACGCACCGGCCGAGAGAAACGGTCGTCATGCCGTCCCTGGGATTGAGCGTCAGTTGGCCGCGGTCAAAGACCATCTCACCGCTGACCGTGGCGGCCGCAGACATTGCGACCACCGCGAGGACTACTGCGAATGTCCTGAACATGTTCTAGTCCGTTCCCGCCACCACGATCTTGCGGGCGCGCCCGCGGCCTTGCCCTGGCGCGACGTAGTAGACCCCGGGTGTAAGCTCAGACAGGTCGTTCGCGCCGGACTTCAGGGCCATCACTATTCGGCCCATCGCGTCCAGCAGCCAGCTTGGGTTTGTGCTTTTCGGCAGGAACAGCACGCCGCGGATGATGGTCGGCCCGGCATGCGCCGCCCGCGCTTCGGCCTTCGGCGATTCACAGACTCCGCCGCCGGCGGGGACCCAGACCGGCATCGCGGGTTCTCCTGAGAGCAGGAACTGGTAGTGGCACCAGCGCCAGACGATGTTTGTGTCCGCGAACGGTGCTGCCTGTGCCTGGCCGGTCGCGAGCCCGGCGAAGGAGCCATTGCCCGGGCCCTGCCAGAACCCCTCCAGCGCCTTCTCGCAGTAGAAGTGCGAGCCGGAGCGCAGGGGTTCGGGGTTCACGCCAAATCCGATCCGGGTGTTGCCGAAGGTGGCTACACAGCCGCCGTTAGGTGCCGTCAGCAGGACCTCGGCAACGCAGTAGCTGGAGTCGAATGCTGACGGCAGGCAGCCGGCCGCTAGGTTGATGGAGTAGTTCGGCGCGTTGGTCATGTCGTCGAGCTCGTCCCACCAGAGCAGCCAGCCGTGGTTGGTGTAACCGCAGCCCATCACGTTGTAGTTGCAGTGGTCGTACTGGACCCAGATATTCACACCACGGTCGAGCACGTGTTTGACCGAGTCCTCGTGGTTGCCCGTGTGGCTGTCGTAGACCTTGACTGAGCGCATCGAAGCCGGCCGCAGCAGCGTGTCGTAGACCTCGCAGGCCTCCTCACCGCAGAAGCCTGGGGAGTAGTCGAAGCCGGCGAACAACACGTTCTCCAGGTACGTGGCGGTCGAGTCGCCGGTGTAGGTCAGGTAGCGGTCGGCAAAGGCCTGCATCTCGGCAGGCGTCGCGAGCGGCAGGCGTCCCAGCAAAACGTCGGGAATCAAGTCAACCGAGTCTTCCGGTTCACCGAACTGCCCATCCGCGTCCTTGTCCCAGTCGCCGTCGAGCGCCGAGTAGTAAAGCTCGGTCGGAATCCAGTCTCGGTATTCGGGACTGACTTCCACCCAGCAGAGCCGACATGGTATCTGCTCGTTGTCGCCGGCGAGCAGCACGGCGGTCGTACCCCATTCCGAGTGCGCCC
>Ga0172371_10007868_pt1 | contig 15033 bp, 17 predicted proteins | sample Lak12m_FD_114543 | JGI IMG/M metagenome (GOLD analysis project Ga0172371, IMG submission 114543) | Freshwater microbial communities from Kabuno Bay, South-Kivu, Congo - kab_022012_12m | ecosystem: Environmental > Aquatic > Freshwater > Lake | place: Democratic Republic of the Congo: South-Kivu... | reverse complement strand
TTGTTTCATTATCTTTGGCAAATACTGGAGATATATTGGTTTTGAGGGATGCAAGCGGCAACACGATAGATACGGTAAACGCTTCGGGCGGTATGTGGGTTTCAGGCAGCAATACGACAAAAGCTACAATGGAAAGGATAGATTCAAATCTTTCGGGAGATGCGAATTTTGCGACATGCACGACGGGGAACGGGAATACGGCGAGTGCCGGATCTTCTATATTGGGGACACCTGAGAGCTTGAATTCGGTAAGTGTTAGCGAAACAGGGACAGAAGTTACATTAACGGTATCAAATTCAACTCCGAATGTCGGAGAAACGATCATAGTAACAGCGGCTGTTGTGAATGTCGACGAGCTTTTTTCTTACGGACTTGATTTGAATTACGATGCGACAATCCTAGATTATCAATCTGCGGGAAAAGGTGCGTTTTTAAGTTCATCCGGCGCATCGACATCATTTAACGCAGAACTGGAAAACGCTACGGAAGGCACGTTGGTTGTCGGCGAAGCCGAGACAGAGACAACCAAAATAGGGGTTTCAGGAGACGGAACACTTTTTACGGCAACATTCTTGGTTATAGGTAATTCAGGAGGAGAATCGGCGATCACTATATCGGATAGTTTTTTATCAAATACTTTATCAGATATAGAAACAAATTTTAGCGGTACATCTATAGTTATGACGATCGCTACTGCGGGACAAGTCAGCGGAGCGCAAGTTTTGGAAGGCACGGAAAGATATTCCTTGGAAATAACTTGGGTAGCGCCATCCGAGGGGGCGGATTCATATAGGATTTTAAGAATGAATCAAGAAGGTGATTTCGAAGAGCTAGGTACGGCAACAGGTGCAATTTATACAGATTCATTAAATATCATTCCGGACGTCACATACGTTTACCAAATAATAACTATTTCGGGCAGTGCCGAAAGTACACCGGTTCAAGTTGAAGGCACGGAGACAAGAGGTGTGAAAGGGGACACAAATAGGTCGGACAGGGTCGACGGAAGAGATTTGGACAACTTGGCCAAACATTTCGGTGAAACTTATGTAGACGAGTCATATGAAACTTTGGTTGATACGACATATGACGGCAGTATCGATGGCGGCGACTTAATAGATATAGGAATCAACTGGGCAATTACATACGGCGGCTGATTTAAGCGCGGCCAGAACGGAGGAGATTTCATTATTAGCAACAAAGCAATTCGGGATCTCCTCCATAAACCACTCTCAATTATGAAAAATTTTTTAATCGCCTTGCTGGCAATTCTCGTTCTACCTCTAACCACATATGCAGGTTCGAATTCTATTTATATTGAGGGAGTCGACAATGAAGACGATTTCCAATTGGCGGTCAAAATCGATAATTTGGAAGAGCAATCGGTCGGGCTCGCATTCGAACTTTATTACGATGAAACATCATTTGAGTACGAATCATATTCAGCCGGGAATTTTTTTGAACAAGGTGGCGAACCGATTTATTTGGTGAGCGAAAGTTTTTCAGAAAAAGGATCAAAAATAGTTGCCGGAATAACTTTAAGAAGAACCGACACGCAAGTTTCCGGAAGCGGAGATGTCATTTTTTTTAATTTTAAAATTCTCAGAAAAAATACAAGCGACCTCGAATTTGCACGTACGGTCATTTCTCAAATCGATCAAAACGGCAAAAGAAAAGACCTCGACAATGTACATTGGCAAAACTATCAAGTTGTCTTAGTGGAAGAAGAGGAAACAATACCGCAAATGACACCGGAGATAGAAGAAGAAACGACAATCAAGATGTTACAAGCCTCGTTGCTTGCAATACCGAATTTGCCGATAGCCATACCGATTTCGATAGCCGCCATTTTAATATTTTCGGGAGTTTGTTATATTCTCTGGCGAAAATTTAAAAAATCTCATGCAACTCAAACACCAGTTGGTCCTAGCATCGAAAAGTCCTCGCAGGAAAGCTCTTCTTATGGAGATTGGGCTGGATTTTGAAATCGATCCGGCAAGAGAATTCAAAGAAAAAAAACATGCGGAAGATTTAACGCCCGAAGCACTTGTCATTCACAACGCGGAAGGTAAAGCCCTTGAAATTGCGCGGTATCACGAAAATTCATATATCCTCGGTGTCGATACGATCGGATCTTACCAGAATCATATTCTAAACAAGCCGAAAGATTTCGATGACGCGAAAAGAATGTTGCGCATTTTAAACGGCACCACGCACGAAGTTTTTTCCGGATTATGCGTCATATTGACCGGAGAAAAAGGGCAGGTGCTCAAGAAGAAGACATGCGCCGAAAGAACGTTTGTGACATTTGCAAAAATGAGCGAGCAAGAAATAGAAAGTTACATAAACTCAGGCGAATCGATGGACAAAGCGGCCGCCTTCGCTATTCAAGGGCTCGGCTCGCTTTTCATAGAAAAAATAGACGGAGATTATTTTAATGTTATCGGTCTGCCGGTCTTCAGGCTTGGCAGAATTTTCAAGGAATTTGGAGAACAACTTGTCGGATAATTAAATTGAATGTATTCTCATAAATGTTCGATCGGTGAATTTAAAAACAAAAATAAAATGTCAAAAAAAGGCGGTAAAATAGCCTTGGCGCTCGGGCTCATAACTGGCGCATTAACAGGTATATTATTTGCTCCGCAAAAAGGTAAAGAACTGCGAGGCAAAATCATGAACGAAAGAAAAAGCGGAGGATCCGGAGCAAAAGCTGTGGGCGATGACATAAAAGACATGGGCGCTGAAATTTTCGATATAATGAAAAAAATCGCAGCCACCCAAGAAGTAAAAGGTTTCGTCGGTAAAGCCAAAGAAAAAGCACTAGAAATGGCAAACGTAAAACAAGAAGACCTTGATGAATTGGTTGAAAAAGCTTATGAAAAAGCTGACCAAATGAAAAAATTAGTAAAGGAGTATGCAGAGTGCAAGAAACCTAAAATCAAGAAAGCTATCAAGAAAATCAAGAAAGCCAAAAAGTAATCCGACGATAGGGATAATAGGTGGTCGCGGCAAGATGGGTTCCGTTTTTGCCGATTTTTTCATAAAAAACGGGCACAAGGTTCTCATATCCGATTTAAATACGACTTTGACTGCGGAGAAGCTCGCAACCGATTCGGACATCGTTATAATTTCGGTCCCTATCGACAAAACGGCAGAAGTAATTCGCAAAGTTGTCCCTCTTATGAGAGAGTCGCAATTATTAATGGATTTTACATCGGTTAAGGAAATGCCGATTCGAGAAATGATGAAGAGTAAATCGGCTGTGATCGGATTGCATCCAATGTTTAACGATACGACATTCGGTCCGGGACAGAAGATTTTGATGTGTCCAAAAAGACCGAGGCATTGGTTGCCATGGTTGCGTGATATTTTTATAAAAAAAGGAAAATTCTTATTGTACGAAATGTCGGAGTCCGAACACGACAAGTTGATGAGTATAGTGCAATGCATGGTGCATTTTGCCGAATTCGCATTTGGCAAAGCTTTACAAGAAAGGGGACTTAACGTGGAGGGACTTTTACCTTTTGCGAGTCCGGCATCGGCGTTGAAAATAGAAATAGCATCGAGGTTGTTATCTCAAGATGCGAATTTATATGGGAATATACAGATAGCGAGCAACTATAACATGGAGGTTATAGATACTTTTGTAAAATGTTCGAAAAACCTTGCGGAAATAGTTCGAGCGAAAGATCTAAAAGGATTTGAGAAGTATTTCAATGACGCCGCGAAATTCTTAGGACCTTATAAAGACAAAGCTCAAAAAGAAAGCGATTTCGTAATATTAAACTGGCTTGGGAAATTCGATAAAAAACCAACAATCGAACAAAAAAAGTGTTCAAGCGGGGACGTGGCGATTTTAGGCCCGGAGAAGTCATATTCGCACTTTGCGGCAAATGAAATATCGAAGAAATTTAAACTAAAAAACGAACTTTATTTCACTTTACGCATCGAAGATGTTTTCAACTTGGTTTCCAGGAAAAAAGTTGTAGCCGGAATAGTGCCGATAGAAAACATCATCGAAGGAACAATTCGAGAAACAATAGATGGTCTTTTCAAAAATAACGTCAAAATAATAGGGGAGATTGGAATTCCGATTCATCACTGCCTTTGCGCCCTTGATAAAAACGCGAAAATAACTGCGATCTACTCTCACCCTCAAGGATTTAAACAATCATCTAGATTTTTAAATAAAAATTTCAAGAAGACCGAGATTAATTTCAGGCCGAGCACATCTTCGGCATTCGAATATGTAAAAAAACTTCGTCTCACCGATTCGGCGGTAATCGGATCTGAAGAAGCAGCAAGAAATTACGGATTCGAAATAGTTACACGCAACATCGAAAACGATCATCGAAACAACACAACTTTTGTTTTAATAACTCATCAAAATTCCCGCTTCAAAATAAGGAATACACCTCGCAAAACATCGATAATTTTCCACTTCGACAAAGATAGTTCAGGAACTTTGTATCAAGTGCTTGGAGAATTCGCGAAAGAAAAAATAAATCTTACAAAAATAGAATCGCGTCCGGCTGGACACAGGCTGGGCGACTATGTTTTTCTTGTGGAATTCTCGGGGACCGTTTCCAGAGCAAAAAAAGCCCTTTCCGCGATCAAGAAAAAAGTTGCAAAGCTAAAAATCGTTGGTGAATATTAAAGATGCAGCCACTAGTGGCTGCATCTGATTTCTTTCATCATATCAACTCTTTTCCGGATCAACTCTTTTGTCCCGATATCCTTTCTGTAAAATACAGGCCCTTTGACGCTACCCAATGCCGAAGTCGCTATCGCGGAAGCATCTTCTAATTCGTCTGCAATTCCGACAAAAGCGAGCGCGCGCGAACCTCCGAGATAAAGACCGTCATTTTTTTGATCTATTGATGCGTAATAAGTCTTCACGCCGGATGGGACATCACCGATTTCGATTTTGACTCCCTTGATTGGTTTATCAGGATAACCCTCGGGTACAAGGTATTTGCAAACGGTGGCTTTTTTCTCGAATTCGATTTCCATGCCTTTGAGTTCACAGGCGATAATGGCTTGGCATATTTCCGAAAAATCGGTTTTTAAGATTGGCAAAACATTCATAGCTTCTGGATCGCCGAAGCGCACATTGTATTCTATTAAACGCACGCCATTTTTTACGGCTATAAAACCGCCGTACATTATGCCTTTATAAGGCATACCGGTTTCTTTATGTACGGCATTCGCGACAGCCACATTTATTGCGTGAGCCTCTTCGATATCGGATTTGTTTAAAAAAGGCATCGAATGATCTTGGCAACTGTATGAACCCATGCCGCCGGTATTTGGTCCTTTATCGCCGTCGTAAGCCCTTTTATGGTCTTGAACAGCAGGCATACTGACAACATTTTCACCATCTACAAAACTCATCAAGCTGAACTCTTGGCCTATAAATTTTTCTTCAACCATTACTTTGCCATCTTCTTTCAAGCATTGTTCCGCATAGGCGACTCCTTCATCCGTTGTAAAAAGATGATCTCCCGAAACTTTCACGCCTTTACCGCCTTTTAAACCATCGGCTTTGACAACATAATTTCCCGCAAGGTCTTTCTCTATAAAATCTCGTAAACCATCAGGGGTATTGAAAATTTTGAACTTGGGATTTCCGGGTATTTGATATTTTGAAATCAAATCTCTTGTAAAAGATTTTGACGATTCCAGCGCGCCGGTCGTCATAGATGGCGAAGCCGATTTCAAACCTGTTTCAGAAAGCATATCGACAACCCCCGAGGCGATAGGGGCTTCGGGCCCGACAATCGCATAATCCGGAGCAATGCGTTTTGCAAACTCTTTTATATGATTGAGATCGGACAAACTGCCGATTTCATAATCGGTAGATATGGGGAAAAGACCCGGATTTTTCGCGCTACCAAAGACAAAAACCTCCGTGCCGCTTTTACTACGCAAAAGAGTTTCGGCGATAACATGTTCTCGGGCGCCATTCCCGATTAAAAGGACTTTTTTCATAATAAAGTTGCTTGTTTTGTATCTGTAGTTGTTGTTTTACAACTTCGATCATTTTCTCTGTCGGTTTCCGCTTTTTTCAAAACGGCCTCTGTCACATCGCCTGTCGGATAATCGCCGTTGAAACATGCCAAACAGAAATTTTCAACTCCGGCATATTTTACAGCTTCAACCAAATCTTCAAGGGTTTGATAAAACAGGGCATCTGCGCCGATTGCTCTTTTTATTTCGTCAAAACTTAATTCATTGGCGATATACTCTTTCCTGCTCGGCAAATCTATACCGTATAAGCACGGATAGGTGAGTGCCGGTGCGGCGGAAGCGAAATAAACATTCTTTGCTCCGGCGGCTCTTACCATGTCTATAATGAGCTTGGAGGTGTTGCCGCGAACGATGCTATCATCGACAAGCAAAACATTCTTTCCTTCAAGTTCGGGGATATTCGGCGTTAATTTATACTTTATTGATTTTTTTCTGATATTTTGCCCGGGCATTATGAAAGTTCTTCCGATATAACGATTTTTTATAAGGCCGTCTCGACATTTGACGCCGATTTTGTCGGCCAGAGCGACAGCTGTCGATCTCGATGTTTCTGGGACAGGGCAAACGACATCTATTTTCAATCCCGATTTTTCGACTTGCTTGGCTAATTTTTCACCCATTTTAAGTCTGGCTTTATATACGGAAATCCCATCTATAATCGAATCCGGTCTTGCGAAATAAACCCACTCAAAAATACAAGGTGTGTGTTTTTTATGTGAAACTTTTTTCCTGTGAACCTCTCTTCGATTGTCTATAAATACAACTTCTCCCGCCTCAACGTCGGAAATTTTTTCAAAATCAAGCATCTCGAGAGCCACGGATTCGGAAGCAAAAATATAATCGGTGTTTAACCCTTGTCTTTTGCCAAAAACGCCCGGTCTGATACCGTGAGGATCTCTGAACGCAACCATACCCTGATTGGCGATATAAGCGACGATAAAATACGCCCCGCTAATTTTTCGATAAACTTCTTCTACCGCCTTGAAAACTTGTTCGGGTTTCAAATCTCCGCCGGCGATGTTTTGTCTGCGAAGGGCTTTCGCGAAAACATGAAGAATTAATTCGCTATCGCAATCCGAATTAACCAGGACTTGTTCTTCTTTGAGCAGTTTTTCTCGCGTTTCCTTGTAATGTAAAAGATTGCCATTATGAGCCATCGCTATACCGTATGGAGCTGATCTGGTAAACGGTTGAGCGTCCCTTATTCTGCAACCTCCTATAGTGGAGTATCTCAAATGACCTATACCGATATTGCCGCATAATTCTTTAAAACTTTCCTCGTTAAAAATATCTCGTGTCATACCGAGCCCTTTAACCATATTGAAATGATGCCCGTCAAAAGTCACCATGCCGGCCGCATCTTGTCCTCTGTGTTGCAACACTATCATCGCATCATACAGGTCGTAAGCTGCTTGCCCGCTACCATAAATTCCTACAACTCCGCACATGTTTTTATTGGTTAAGTTGTTTTTTATAAGCGATCAAGGTGTTTTCCATCAAACAAGCTACAGTCATAGGTCCGACACCTCCCGGTACCGGAGTTATATAAGAAGCTTTTTTTGCAATTTTTTCAAAATCACAATCTCCGACCAATTTGCCGTCAATCTTATTCATTCCGACATCGATGATAATCGCACTTTTTTTCACCATATCGGCACTAAGTAATCCGGCCTTACCGACTGCAACGACAATGAGATCCGCATTCTTCGTATGACTTTTTAAATCTTTTGTATCTATATGACATGTCGTAACCGTAGCGCCGCGATTTAAAAGCATCGCCGAGATAGGCTTACCGACTATATTGCTATGACCGACGATAGTAGCATCCATCCCTCTTACATCTATATCGTAATGCTCAAGCAGTCTGATAATTCCTTTCGGCGTACATGGAACAAGTTCTTCAAATTGCACGGACAAAACGGTTTTCCCAAGGTTGTAAGCATGGAAACCATCAACATCCTTGTAAGGATTTATCGCTTTAACAACCTCGGGCAAATAAACATGTTTTGGCAAAGGCACTTGTACCAAAATGCCGTTAACATTCTTATCCGAGTTAAGTTTTTTTATCTCGTTTATTAGAGTGTCCGTCGTGGTTTTCGCGGCATCTAAATTTATTTGCTGCCAAGCGATTCCAACCTTTTCACAAGCCTTTTGTTTATTGCGAACATAAACCAAACTCGCCGGATCTTCTCCGACCATGATGACTGTTAGCTTGGGTTTCTTTGGAAGTTGGCAGACCTCTCCCGTGATTTTTTCTAGTATTAAATTCGAAACCAGTTTTCCATCTAAAATCTTCATCGGAAAAGATTTTAACAGGTGCAACTTACCGAAAGCAAATTAAAGTTTGCTTTTTACTATTTTCCAAATCAATTCCGCGGTATCTTCGACCTTATCCTGTAATAACACATTTTTCCAAGAATATTTTTCTGCCAAATCTTGCAAAACATGTTTGCACTTCTCTATGAGAGCATCATTCTCTTCATGAATATGCTTTTTTTCTTTTGCCTTCATGACGCGCGTACCACCCAAAAGTATGGCGAAATCTTCATTTAATAAATATTGGTTCAACCTTTCTATCCAGTGAGTATCGAGTCCCTTCGCCGTACCCCAAGCTATACCGGTTCCAACATAATCTTCTGCAACTACGATATATCCGTTAGAGAGCCATTTTTTGACCTGAGGCTCAAATTGATATCTGTTCAAAGTAAACCACATTTGAAGTTCGGCCTCGCTTATTTTTTGTTTACCTCCGCTTCGAATAATTTTATTCAAATAAGGTCCAGTCGGTTCCAAATCGTAAACCGGATATTTAACATATTTGGCCTTGTGCCCTTCTTTATTCAATCTTTCGACAAGCTTTTTCGCGTGGGTTGTCTTGCCGATATTATTAATTCCGTAAAGAGCGATGAACATATATTTTGAAATTTTATTTGTCGGTACTACCAAATCCGCCTCGGCTCTCTTTTTTTATCTCTGAAACTTCATCCCATGCGAACTTATCTATTCTGACAAAAACACCTTGTGCGATCTTCGCGCCTCTTTCTATTAAAACATCTTTACCGCTGAAATTATAAACTTGGATTTTGATTTCATCATTCGGCCCGCAATAATCGTGATCTATTATTCCAAATCCATGAGGAGGAGTAACACCATGTTTTTTCGGGGTGCTCGACCTCGAAGCGACGATCAACATATACCCCTTGGGGACTTCGACGATAATATTGCTCGGGATTAATTCTATCGTCCCGGCTTTTACGGTCACCGACTCCCTTGCCGTTATATCAAAACCGACAGACCCGTCAGTTTCATATTTCGGCAGTGGAAGCGATTTATCTATTCTTTTGATTTTTATACTCATATAAAAGGTTATCGTCGAGTATTCTACCATGACCGGGGAATATAACATCCGCAATGTCGATTATTTTCCACATATTTTCTAAGAATTTTTTCTTATCGGTCCCGGATATCGGCTCTTCGCCTCTTAAAATATCTTCACGTACGGCATCGCCGGCGCACACATAAGTTTTTCCATTTTCTTTATATATATAAGAAACATGATCTTCGGTATGACCCGGAGTATGAACAAGCTCTATATCTTTTGGCCATCTGGCACGTTTCACATGAGAATCTTTATATATTGTGACACTTCCGTCCATCCTCAAAATCGCCGACTTGGTAAATATGGGCGCATAAGGATGAAACAAAAAATTGTTTGAAGTGTGATCCAGATGATGATGTGTATTCAAGACGCAATCTATTTGGGATGGGACAAGCCCCTCGGCCGCCAATTCGGCCAACAGCTTATCTTTATGCGAAAAAGCACCCGGATCGACAATAATGAATTTACCTTCGGAATTTCTTATAAGAACCGGTCCTGCCGAAAGGGGATTTATATCATAAACCCCATCACTTTCATTAATGTTATGATGATCGCCTTGGAAAAGCTGTTTGATCATTCTACAAAGCTTTTAAAGCATTTAAATGATCTATCTTGATCGCAGGGCCCATTGTTGTAGTAAGGGTAACGCTCAAAACGTAGTTGCCCTTCATATCTTTTGGTTTGCTCTCAAGCACAGCCTTTAAATAAGCTTTCAAATTTTCAGCCAATTTATCTGCAGGGAAAGAAACTTTACCGAAAATATTGTGCAAATTGCCGAGCTTATCATTCCTGAACTCAACTTTACCTTTTTTAATTTCTGAAATTGTTTTCGTAAGTTCTGTTGTTACGGTGCCTGCTTTAGGATTTGGCATAAGCCCTTTTTGACCCAAAGTCCTGGCGATTTTACCAAGTCCCTTCATCATATCCGGAGTTGCAACAGCGGTATCGAACTCGAGCCATCCTTTTTCTATCTCGGAAACCAACTCTTCGTTGCCGGCCTTGATAGCACCAGCAGACAAAGCTTCTTTAACCTTATCTTCGGAAACGAAAGCGATAACTCTAACTTCTTTACCTATGCCGTTTGGCAAAGCGACGGTATTTCTAACAAGTTCCTCGGCCTTTGCCGGATCTATGCCCAAATGCATATGAATTTCCGTAGAAGCATCAAACTTCGTCGTTGAAGTTTCCTTCAAAAGAGCGCAAGCTTCTTCAATTGAATAAAGCTTGTTGATATCGATTTTGCTTAACGCATTTCGATACTTTTTTCCATGTTTTTTCTCCATGTTGTGTTGGGGTTAAGTGGTAAATAGCCTCCCGTTAAGCGGGAGTCCCACTAAGATATAAAATTATTCTTCGATATTTTTACTTTTTTGAATCACTCTCCAGTGATAAAGCCATATTGGAGTACCGCATACGACAGCAGCCAATCCGCTGGCCAAATCTCTTTTCCTCGCATCGGAATCTTGAGTCGCTCTTTCCTCTTCCTGGCTGGCTTCACAAGCGGTTACATCGAAATCAGGAGTCTCTTTCAGTACATAAGGGTCGCTGCAAGATGTGTAATAATATTCACTGTAATGTTCCAATGGGAAAACATAAGTTTTCAAGAAGACATTTATAAGGCCGACACCTCCGACTAAGAAGATAATCATGCCGACTGCGGAAAACGTATAAAGGTATACGTTTCTGATGATTTTTTTGAAATTTGTTTGCATTTTTGTTCCTATTATTATTAAAGATACAATGACGATTACCGCTATCAGAATTATTGGAACGCTTAACATCATGGATTAAAAACTTTAATCTTTTACTTCCACACCCATGCTGTGAGCCGTTCCACCTATAATTTTAATTGCGGCATCGATATCATTTGCATTCAAATCCGGCATCTTAACCTTGGCGATTTCTTCGAGTTGAGCTCTTGTAATCGTTCCGACCTTTTCTTTATTTGGTTGACCGGAACCTTTTTGCAAAGATATGGCCTTCTTTATAAGAACTGCGGCTGGAGGAGTCTTTTTAATAAAAGTGAAACTTCTGTCTTCGTAAATTGTAATTTCAACAGGGACGATGGTATCTCCCATCTCCTTTGTTTCAGCGTTGAATTTACTGCAGAAATCTTGTATTTGGACACCATGTTGACCTAGAGCGGGACCGATTGGAGGTGCTGGATTGGCTTTACCGGCCGCAATCTGTAACTTTACCATGGTCAAAATCTTCTTCGGAGGCATAAAAATGAAAAATTATAAAATACGCGCATGGATTTTAAGTGTTCCATCAGGATAAGTCAAGCTATTTCAGGGAGGTGAAAAGCCCCTTGAAATCATTATGATAAGCGCTTCCGTAATTGAAGGCGAAAACCCTGTTTTCTCCGAGTATAACTATAAAAATACTGGTCGTTTTTACATTATCGTTAAAATAGAAGGATGCTTCACCGTAATTATTGACTTCATTGACGGTACCGGCGGACGGTTGATCCATCGCACTTTGTTTCAAATCCGTATAAACGGTAAAAGCTTCAGTTGGATCCTTGCACACGATTTCATATAAACCGCCTAAATATTCTTCTCCTGAAAACAGCTCCCAATAATAACTTTCGGCCGAATCATCGTTATATTCAAGAAATTGGAATACATTGTCCGGGAAATTTTTGGATTTCAATGCGGATCCTGCCGGGAATCCCAAGGATGTATAATCATAAGAATCCAAAGTGGAAAAAGATACCAAATCGGCCTCTGATTGTTCAGGTCCATCATCCTGTGCAACCGCAACTTCTTCTTGTGCAGATGGTTCTTGGCCATCTTTTCTACCCAAATAATCGCTTACAACAAGCTCGCTGACAGTAATGATGACTATTGCCGAAAAAATTATGGTGAAAATGGTGAACTTATGCATTTTCAATAACAAGTAACTTGTAACGAATTACTAGTAACAAGTTTTCAACATAAAATCAAATACAAATCAACTATCCGACACTGTGTATTACATAATGTGTACTACTTCTTCTTCACTTGCGTGAAATCCAACTCGACAGGGGTTTCTCTTCCGAAAATTGTGATCATGACCTTGATCTTGCCTTTAGCCTCATCGACATTGTTGATAATGCCTTCATATCCGGCAAAAGGACCATCCAGTACGACAACATGGTCGCCATTTGCAAAATCGATTTTGAATTTCGGTTCAGCTTGTCCCATATGCCTCTTAATGACCTTGAACTCTTCTTCTGAAACAGGTACCGGAATAGTTCCGGATCCGACGAAGCCGGTTACATTGGGTGTATTGCGGACAACATACCAAGATTCGTCATCAACCATCATATCCACAAGTACGTAACCTGGGAAAAGCCTCTTTTTTTCGGTCTTAGGTTCACCTTTCTTCATCACTATTTGAGTTTCTTTTGGCACAACAACTTCGAAAATCTTATCTTGCATGTTCATAGATTCGATTCTTTGAATCAAAGCTTCCCTGACGGCATCTTCATAGCCTGAATAAGTATGTATCACATACCAGTGCCGACCGGTGTTTTTAGCCTGTTTTGCCATGTCTTAAATAAGGGTTATAAAGCAAGTTGTAATAACTGTTGCATTCCGTAAGACAGCCCGTAATCGGTTGCGCCGAGAAAAACAGCGACAACAAAGCAAACTCCTATTACAACGACCGTCAAAAGAACGGCCTGATTCTTTGTTGGGAAAGTTACTTTGGTCAACTCGGTGAAACTGTCCTTGAAGTATTGAATGAGTTTATTGAACATATATTTAGCTTTTAAAAATTACCCCTAAAATGCCCGCGTTGCAAGATATGGCGCAATTTTATTACGCAAATTCAATAAATGCAATAAAATATTTGCTTGGGAACGAAAAAAATGGTAAAATTAATAGATAAAAAACAAAAATAAATGCCGAAACAAAAGAATCTGACATACTTAAAAGCGCTGATTGTGGCAATTATACTGATAGGTATAATCATATATTTTATTGCAACATCTCCTCTTTCGGCTCACGCGGCTTATTTCGATTTGCCGGATGCGTCCAACTTCGGAGATGTCCCTGCGCCCGAAGGAGATGACGCAATTTCGATGGCGCAAGACCTTGTTGCCAGAATTATGGCGCCACTGCGTGTCATATTGGCGGCGGTGGGCGTGGCATTGATAGTCCTTTATGGCTTCACATTGGTTGTAACTGCAAGGAATGAAGAGTCTATAAATACGCAAAAAAAAGCATTGATATACGGATTTATAGGGTTGGCGCTCGTAAGTATCGCCGCTTCTTTGTCTGAAATTTTCAATTTTCAAGAAGGAAGCTTCTTGGGTAGCGAAGCGGATATAGTGGAAAGGGCTGGGCTTTTTGACAGTAAAGCGACAGTCGTTATCACGTTTTTGAAATACATCATAGGGAGTATAGCCGTGTTTACGATAGTAAGATCGGGTTTTGTTATGTTGATGGCAGGTAGCAGTGAAGATACGATCGGGAAGGAGAAGAAAAACCTTGTTGCCGGATTTACCGCATTGGCATTCGTTATAATAGGCGACTTCTTCGTAAGAAAAGTCATGTTCAATGTCGTTGAAGGTGATAATGAAGCAATAGTTTCGATTAACGCGAAGGCGGGTGTATCTGAAATAATAGCCATAACTAATTTTCTGGTGTGGTTTGCCGGTCCGATTATGATACTTGGAATAGTCGCCGGAGGATTAATGTACGCCACATCCGGAGGTGACGAAGAAAGATCGGGCAAGGCTAAAAAGATACTTATAAATTCGATAATAGGTGCTGTTGTAATTTATGGCGCTTTTGCATTGGTTTCAACCATAATCAACGGAGTACTTTAAATATGAAAAAAACTATCAAACAACTGGCGATATTTCTAACAAGTTTGGTCATAGGACTAACCTTTGTGAATCACGTGCAGGCGGTTGATTATAACGAGTTTTTGGAGGGACTTGGAGATACCGAAGGTGAACAAATAGATTTGCCGAACTATGGCGATAATGGCGATGCTCATGCTCAAGCTTTTGAAGAAGAAGGTTTGACCGAAATTACGAGCGCGATTTATTACGCATTGGATTTCGCAAAATATATTTTGGGAGGCGTCGCGATTTTATTCATGGTCATTTCGGCATATCAACTGTTGATGGCAGGTAAAGGTTCGGATGAGGAAATATCAAAACAGAAAAACTATTTCGTTTGGGCGATTATAGGGTTGGTATTCGTATTTACGGCGGATACTCTCGTCAAAGATATGTTTTTCGGCGAACAGGGTGAGATATTTATGGAGGATGAAGAAACGACATATACTTTTGCGGAGCAAGCGAATCGCGGTATAAAAGGCATGTACACATTATTGGAAGTGTTTATCGGTGTCGTGGCTGTACTTGCGCTTGCTTATGACGGCATGAGAATGATTATTTCTTCATACAACGAAGAAGAGGTTAGAGGGGCGAAAAATCACATTTTCTGGTCTTTGATAGGCTTGGCGATGATAGGTCTTTCGGAATTGGTCGTAAAAGACATCATATTCCCTTTTACGCCGGAAGAGGGGGTGCAACTTGGGGTAACCGAAGGGAGAATGTTATTTGCAAATATAACAAATTTCATATCTGCAATTATAGGATTGGTATCAGTTAGCATGATCAT
>Ga0172371_10007867_pt1 | contig 15036 bp, 9 predicted proteins | sample Lak12m_FD_114543 | JGI IMG/M metagenome (GOLD analysis project Ga0172371, IMG submission 114543) | Freshwater microbial communities from Kabuno Bay, South-Kivu, Congo - kab_022012_12m | ecosystem: Environmental > Aquatic > Freshwater > Lake | place: Democratic Republic of the Congo: South-Kivu... | reverse complement strand
CATCCCGCCGCCCAGCACCTTGCGATGCCGGATTCCTTCGGCGATCAAGTCGCGAGGCCCGCAAAGAGCCGAACCGACCGGCGCCCCCAGCCCTTTCGAGAAGCAAACCCCGACCGTGTCGAAATGCCTTGTCCAGCGGGTCAGCTCAATCCCCGTGGCGACCGCGGCGTTCCAGAGCCGGGCGCCGTCGAGATGGGTGGCCAGCCCGTGAGAGCGTGCCCGGGCGCAGAGGGCTTCCACGGTTGCGTACGGCTGAATGCGTCCCCCGCCCCGGTTATGGGTGTTCTCCAGGCAGAGCAGCCGCGTGCGGACATAGTGCGGATTTTCCGGCCGCACGCAGTCTTTCAGTTGCCCAACCTCCAAGATCCCGTGCACCCCTTCCAAGGTCCGCGCGGCAACCCCGCTGAGCTGCGCGTAGCCGCCCTGCTCGTAAACGTAGATGTGGCAGCCGGCCTCGCAGATCAGCTCGTCGCCGGGCCGGCAGTGAAGGCGCACGGCCACCAGGTTCGACATCGTGCCCGACGGGACGAACAGGGCCGCTTCCTTGCCGAGCAGCTCCGCCACCCGGGACTGGAGGCGATGGACGGTCGGGTCGTCGCCCAGCACATCGTCGCCGACCTCGGCCGCGGCCATGGCGGCCCGCATCCCGGCCGTCGGCCGCGTCACGGTGTCGCTTCGGAAATCGAGCATGTCTTTGCCCACGGCGAAGTCTCTCAACGGGTTCTGAAGTCCGCGTCCATTATGCGGCCGCCGATTGCGGCCCGCAAGGCCGTGGCGCGAAGGATTGAGGAGGGAACGAATTCGGAATAGTGAATACGGAATACGGAATGGGGAATAGGTCCCGATGGCGATGGATTCTGACTTCCGTATTCTTCATTCAGTATTCCGTATTCGCTGTTTTCTCGTTCCCACGCTCCGCGTGGGAACGGCCGCGGGGGACGCTCTGCGTCCTTCCTCCCTCATGCCGCAGAGCGGCCGGGTCGTGCGTTCCCACGCTGAGCGTGGGAACGAGAATATGGGAACACCCGTTTGCTTGCGGGCGGTGCGCGGACGGGGTACATTGAACGAGAACGGCAATCGCTTGCACGATTCCGGGAGCAGGAGGCCGATCATGGCGAAGAAAAGGGGCTGGCATCCGTCGGAGCAAGACGACGAACTGGTCTTTGCCGCTTGCGAGCGATTCCTGGCACATCTCCACCGGCAGTTCAAACCCCAGGCCGAGCACGCCGCCCAGACGGAACGGCCGGCCGACGACGCGCGACCCGGCGACGACGATCCCGAGTCGGCCACTGCCATCGCCGACTGGCTCAACCACGAATTCAACCGCACCGACATCACCCGCGAACGCATCTATCCTCTCTTCTGGGAAGCGGCGCGGAGGAAGTTCCTCTTTCTCCAGCCGCCCCGCGAGCGGGATTTGGCCAAACGCATTGCAGCTCTCTACCACCTGGAACGCTTTGAGAAGAGTCCGGAATCGATTCAGGTGGTCAACGCCCGCGGGCCGGGAGTGTTGACGCACGTGGCCGCGGTGGGCGCCGACGTGGTCCTTTCGCTCATCAAACAGGTGGGCCGGAAGAAGCGGGAAAGAGCGGCCAAGGATGCCTCGGTCCACGTTGGCCTGGGCGGTGGAGCCACCGCGATGATGGTCGCGGAGCGCCTGGCGAGCCGCATTCGCTCCGACCTGGATTGCCCCAAGCTCGTGCTCCACGCGCTGACCGCCGGCGGCTTCCTCGTCGACCAGCCCACCGAGGCCCCGGTCACGTATTTCAGCTACTTCCACGACGTGCTCAACGAGCCGGAGTACGTGGGACTCTTCTCGGCCACCGTGGTGCCCAGCGGACAATACGAGCAGGTGATCGCCAATCCCGGCGTGCGCGAGTCGTTCGACCGCGCCGACGAGATCGACATCGTCATCACGTCCTTCGCTTCGGCCGACGACCCGCACGGGCTCTTGAAGAAGTACCTCCAGCACCTGATCGAAAAGGGCGAGTTGGATAAGAAGGTCCTGCACGACATGGAGGCCTCGGGCTGGGTGGGCGACGTGCAGTTCCGCCCCTACTCGGTCGAAGGCCCGATGGATGACGCTTGCCCGGTGCGGGCGGTGACCCTCTTCCAGCCGTCGGCGCTGGTGGAGCGGGTCCAACAGCCCGACAAGCACGTGGTCCTCCTGGCCGGCCCGTGCCACGAGTGCGGCCGCGCCAAGACCACGGCCCTCGTCCCGCTCTTGAAGCAACCCGCCCTGCGGCTATGGACGCACCTGGTAACCGACCTGAAGACGGCCCACGAGCTGGTCCTCGCGGGCGAACAAGCCTCGCCAGCCGGGTAGGGCGGACCGAACGGAGTGAGGCCCGCCGAAGCACATCCAAGGGCCCAGGCGGGCGTCGCTTCGCTCCGTCCGCCCTACGCCTGCGCAACGGGCAGGTTGGCAACCTGCCCCACGCTCATTGCCGCAGCCACGCGGCCGCGTCTTTGGCCCAGTAGGTGAGAATGATGCTCGCGCCGGCGCGGCGGATGGCCACGAGCGACTCCAGCACCACGGCCCGTTCGTCGAGCCATCCGAGGCGGGCGGCGGCCCGCATCATGCTGAACTCGCCCGACACGTTGTACGCCGCCAAGGGCACGCCGGGGAAGCGGTCGTGGACCCGGCAGATGATGTCGAGATAGGCCAGGGCCGGCTTGACCATCACGATGTCGGCCCCTTCGGCTAGGTCGAGTTCCACTTCCCGCAGCGCCTGCCCGGGATCGGCGGCGGGGTCCATCTGGTAGCTCCGCCGGTCGCCGAATTGCGGCGCGCTTTCGGCCGCCTGGCGGAACGGGCCGTAGAAGGCGCTGGCGTACTTGGCCGCATAGCTCATGATCGGCACGTGGCTGAAGCCCGCGCCGTCCAGACGCCGGCGGATCGCGCCCACCATGCCGTCGATCATGCCGCTGGGGGCGATCACGTCGGCCCCGGCGCGGGCGTGGACCACGGCCTGGTGCCCGAGCATCGTGAGCGTGGCGTCGTTGTCCACGTCCATGCGCCCGCCGACGCTCGCCAACGCCCCGCAGTGCCCGTGGCTGGTGTACTCGCAGAAGCAGACGTCGGTGATGACCAGCAGATCGGGCGCCGCTTGCTTCACGGCCCTCACCGCCTGGGCGATGATGCCCTGATTGCTCATGGCATCGCTCCCGCAGGCGTCTTTCTCGGCCGGGATGCCGAAGAGCAAGATCCCCCCGAGCCCCAGCCGGGCGACTTGCCGGACATCCTCGACGAGCACGTCGGGCGACATCTGGTAATGTCCCGGCATCGAAGAGATCTCGTGCCGCACGCCGCTCCCCGGCCGGACGAAAAGGGGCAGAACCAGGTTCGCCGGCGAGAGCCCGGTCTGACGCACGAGGCTGCGGACCCCCGGATGATAGCGTAGGCGCCGCAGCCGGGTGACGGGGAATCCGGAATCGTGACTGCCGTGTTGTCGAGGCATCAGTTCTTTGCTCCGTTGGAGGCACTGGGGGTGTTGAATGTCCTTGCGCGATCCTGGCAGGATCGCCTGTAGGGAATGCCCTCCGCGGCGTTCCGGGGGCTGCGAAAGAGGCATCCACGACGGGTTCCGGAACGCCACGGAGGGCGTTCCCTACAGTCCAATCCGGGCCCTCCCGGAATCGTGCGAACCTACTTGGGCTTGGGAGGTGTTTCCGCCCCGGACGGGTTCAGGGCCGCAAGCCTCTCACGGGCGCGGCGGACCGCCTCGGCCGCCCAGGGCTTGTCCTGGTACAACTCGATCAAAGCTTGCAGCATGGACCGGGCGGTTTGGGGATCGGTCGCAAGGAGTTCTTCCGCTCGTTTGAGGCGATCTTCGATTTCCACGAGCGACTCCGCCGACGATTTCGCCAGTTGCTGGCGGAGGCGCGTCAGTTGGCGGCGGGCGAGGTCCAGGCACTGCCCGTCGGGGCCGGAGGGATCGGTCCGATCCTGGTGCAAGTCGACCAGGGCCTGGAGCTGCTTCAGCCCGCGGTCGGGATCGAGCCACGCGTGGTTCATCGCTTCGACGTAAGCCCGCTCGATCGGCAACAGCCCCTCGGTGCCCGCCATCCCCTTGGCCCGCAGCGTGAACCTTCTCTCGAGGTTGTAAAGCTCGATTTCCCGCATGTAGTGCCGAAGCTTCCCGGCCCGCGAGTCGTCGGAGAACCGGGTGAGGAATTCCTCGATCCTGGGTTTGGCGGCCAGGAGGGAGTCGATCGACTTGTCGGCGGTGGCGGTGATGATCTTGTCGTAGAGGGCGTCGGCGGTGGGAGGGCGGAGGAGATAGTAGGCCCCGAGCCCGATGCCCATCAGGCAAGCGGCCAGGACCCAGGTCTGCACGGAGATCAGGGCCGGGCGCGGGGGTGGCTCAGATTCCTGCCGGTCGAGTTCCTTCCGGTCGACCACGATGAACCGGCCCGTCGTCTGCCTTTCGGTTTGCTGCCCTGCCAGCCCTGTCAGTTCGCCCTGCTCCATCCCCTGCTCGTACACCTGGAAGGCCGCCGTGGCCTTGGTTTCAGGGACCTCCTCGGCCGGCCGGGTGATTCCCGGGGGAACGGCCGACGCCTGAGGCGAGTCCTCTTGCAGCCGCGTCTCAGGGAGACCGGCTCCCGCTGCGGCCTGAGGCGGAGCACCCGGCGGCGCCAGGTCGAATTCCTGCTCCGACCGCGTGGCCGCCCGCTTCGCGGGAGACTCGGGCGACTGCGGCCCCCCCTTGAGCATTCCCTCCAGTCGCCTGGCCACCAACGTGGCGTTGGCCGGCCGCTTTTCCAGGTCCTTTTCCAGGAGTTGGGCAATCAGGGCATCCATCTCGGGCGGCAACCCGGAGACGTGGTGACTGATCGGCTCCGGAATCGCCGCGCGGTGCTGATCGAGCATCTCCATCAGCGACCGCGAGCGGAACGGCGGGCGCCGGGCCAAGAGGCAGTAGAAGACGCAGCCCAGGCTGTAGAGGTCGCTCCGCGGGCCGGTGGGCCGCCCATCCGCCTGTTCGGGGGCCATGAACTCCGCCGTCCCCAGCACATTCCCGGTGGCAGTCAGCCGCGTGTTGCCGAAGAGTTTCGCAATGCCGAAGTCGGAGAGCTTGACCCGCCGGTCCCGCGTCCACAGCAGGTTGGCCGGCTTGATGTCGCGATGGGTAATGCCGCGATCATGCGCGTGGCGGAGCGCGCGGCAAGTTTCAATGCCGATCTCCGCCACCTGACGCCAGTGAAACACCCGGCCCTGACGTAGCTCGTCATCGAGACTCACGCCGTCGACCAGCTCCATGACGTAGAACAGTTGCTCCTCCTGCTCGCCGAACCCGAACAACTGCACGATGTTAGGGTGATAGAGCCGCTTCAGCGTTTCGATCTCGGCCTCGAACCGCTGGCGGAAATCGGGCTCTTGTGCGAGCATGGGCGAGAGCACCTTGATGGCGGCCGGCTCGTCGGTCTCTTGGTGGACCGCCGCGTAGACCGCGCCCATCCCGCCGCGGCCGAGGGTCCGCACAATCCGATATGGCCCCAACTGTTGCGGCTCCATGGCCTTCCCTTCACCAACTCCTACCGGCCCGATCGCCCATCAGTCCATCCTAACCGCTGGAGAGGCTGCCTACCAAGGGTTCGCATGGCGTATCAAGCCCCCTCCTGGTCGTGGGTAGCGGCAGGCCCCGGTTCGTGCTACGACACGTAGGTCAGGCTTTCCAGCCTGACAATGCAAGCTATCATGCCCGAACGCCCGACCAATCATCATCCGTCAGGCTGGAAAGCCTGACCTACGGGTCGCCTATGCCACCGTGCGGACTTCTCAACGTGAACAAACCGGTTGGGATGACGTCGCGCGACGTCGTCAACCGGGTTCAAAGGGTGGCCCGGCGTCTCAAGGCAGGCCATGCGGGCACGCTCGACCCGCTGGCCTCGGGCGTGCTGGTCGTGTGCGTCGGCGCTGCCACGCGGCTGATCGGGTATGTTCAGCGGATGCCGAAGCGCTATCGGGCCGCGTTTCTGCTAGGCCGCCAGAGCCCGACGGAAGACGTGGACGGCCCCGTGATCGAGTTGGCGAGCCCCTGATCCCCACGCTCGACCAACTTGGTATGGCAGCCCGCTCGCTGACCGGCGAGATTTGGCAGCGGCCGCCGGCGTTCTCGGCCCTGAAGGTGGCGGGGCGACGGGCCTACGACCTGGCCCGGGCCGGAAAGCCGGTGGACCTCGAACCGCGACCGGTCTCGGTGTACCGGCTCGACATCGAGGCTTATCGCTATCCGGAACTACACCTGGCGGTGGAGTGCGGCTCGGGCACCTACGTTCGGTCGCTGGGCCGCGATCTGGCGGCGTCGTTGGGCACGGCGGCCGTCATGTCGCAACTGACGCGGACCGCGATCGGCGGCTTCACCGTCGAAGAGGCCGTATCCTTCGACGCTCTCGATCCGGACCACTGGATCGATCATCTCCTGTCGCCGCTCCGGGCCGTCGAGATGTTGCCTCGCGTGGTGCTGACCGATGCGGAGATCGTGCGTGTCCGGTCCGGGCAGGCGATTGCCATGCAACCGCCCCGCGACAACGCCGAAGAAGTCGCCGCCGTCCGTGCCGATGGCCGGCTGGTGGCAATCCTCGTGCCCCGCGGTGACGGACTCCGGGGGCCCGCGTGCAACTTGCCGATGGAAGATCGGCATTGAAATGAGGTTTACCCGGACCGAGTAAGGACAACGCGGCAATCGAGGGAAGTATAATGCCTCTTCTCTATCTGTTCCGTGCGCAGGTTCGGATCTTCGGTAGCATGAGTCCCGCCGGGTCTTGCGCGATATCCCCGTGGCCGCGAATGGGGGCGGAACAGAGAAGAGGCACTATACTCTTGGGAGCGAGGCAACTCGCGTCCGCGAACACCTCGGTCGTCAAAACAAGTCCATCATGTGCTTGCCGCCATGGGCGGGATTGCCGATCAATCGCTGGCCGACAGGGTCAACCACGAAATCGAGCGCTTCCAGCGGGAGCTGACCGATCAAGACAGGGCATCCGTCGGGCAACTCGGACACTTCCATCAGGCAGTCGCGATCTTGAACGGTCAACCGGACTGCCTCATAGATGTCGAAGGAACGGGCGCCGGCAGCCGTCTGTGCAATCCGCGTTCGCCGCTGCCGTAGCCCGAGGCGTTCGATGAGCGTCCTGGGCAACGACAACATGGTCGCGCCGGTATCCACTAGCGCGTCCTCCACCTCTACGGTTCGGACCTTGTCTGCGCTCAGACGCCCCTTCTCGGCGTCGTAGAGGTCTTCGAGATTCTCGATCCGTGCAGCCACCACGACTTTTCCCATCGTCCGGATCTCCATGGCGAGTCTCCTCGAATAGCCACCGCAAGGGCGGACGGAGCGCAGCGAGGCCCCCGATCCAACAGGGCTTCGATCCTCACGGGTCGCAACGGTGGCGCCGGAGGACGTCGGGGGCGTCAAAACATATCGATCATGTGCTTGCCGCCATGGTCGGGATTGCCGATCAGACGTTGTCGAACCGGATCGACCACGAAATCGAGCGACTCTAACGGAAGCTGCCCGATCAGCACGGGACAGTCGTCGGGAAGTTGCGAAACTTCAACGACGCAGTCCCTCTCGTCCACCGTGAGACGGACCGTTCCATAAACGGCGAAGGTGGCAACGCCGGTCGCCGTCCGCGCTGTGCGGTTCCGGTGAAACCGGAGCCCGAGTTGCTCCACAAGCCGCTTCGGCATGGAAAGGTACGTCGCACCCGTGTCCACGAGAGCATCGGGAACCTCAAGAGTCCGAACTTGGTCGGCCGGCACGTCGCCTGCTTCGGCCTTATAAAGGTCTTCCAGGTTCTCAATCCGCGCTGCCACAACCACTTTTCCCATCGCCTGGCTCTCCATGGCGAGTCTCCTTGAATGGACACCGCAAGGGAGGAAAGGGCAGGGCTCCCGCTGCCAGCCGCAAGACGAGACCTCCTCTGACGCTATTCTCGCAGGGCCGATTGCTCCGGTCAAGTCTTGCACGCCGCCGCCGTCCGGGTTATCTTCAGGGCATTCTGTGTGAAGCCCGCCTCTCAAACCCACCGAACCGTGAATGCCAAGGAGCCGATCATGTTGAAGACCGATCCATGCCAAGGCCAATCCCGCGCCTCGCGGCGCGATTTCCTCAAGACCACTTCGGCCGTCGCGCTCGGCGCGGCAGCCGGCACTTTGAGCATTGCCCGGGGGGCCCACGCCGCCGGCAGCGGCACGATCAAGATCGGCCTGGTCGGCTGCGGCGGACGCGGCAGCGGCGCGGCCGTCAACGCCATGAACGCCGGCAAGGACGTCAAGCTCGTGGCCATGGCCGACGTGTTCGAGGAGTACGTGCGCGGCGCGTGCAAGCGACTCAAGGCGATCAAGCCCGACCAGGTGGAAGTCGACGACGCGCACTGCTTCTTCGGCTTCGACGCCTACCAGAAGGTCATCGCCAGCGGCGTCGACGTGATGGTGCTGGGCGCCACGAGCCACTTCCATCCGATCCACCTCAAGGCGGCGATCGACGCCGGCAAGCACGTTTTCTGCGAGAAGCCGCACGGGCTCGACGTGCCGGGCCTGAAGATGGCCATGGCCGCCGGCGAGGAGGCCAAGAAGAAGGGCCTGAGCCTCGTCTCCGGGCTCTGCTGGCGCTACGACCCGGGCGTGCGCGAGGCCATGAAACGCATCGCCGACGGCGCGATCGGCGACATCGTCGCCATCCAGGAAACCTACATCACCTCGCCCTACGGCCTGCGCCCGCGCAAGCCGGGGTGGAACGAGATGCAGTACCAGCTCCAGAACTGGTACCATTTCAACTGGCTCTCCGGCGACCAGACCGCCCAGCAGTTGATCCACAGCATCGACAAAGGATCGTGGGCCATGGGCGACAAGCCGCCGCTGAAGGCCTGGGGCATCGGCGGGCGTCAGGTCTGCACCGAGCCGAAGTACGGCGACCAGTTCGATCATTTCGCCGCGGTCTTCGAGTACGCCAACGGGGTGCGCATGTTCGGCGTCTGCCGCGATCAGCTCGGCTGCTACAACGAGACGACGGACGTGATCTTCGGCACCAAGGGCCGCGCCTATCTCCCCTCCCGGCCGCGCATCGAAGGCGAGACCAAGTGGACGTACAAGGGGGGCAAGCCGGTGAGCATGTACGACGCGGAACACGAGGCGCTTTTCGCCTCGATCCGCGCCGGCAAGCCCTTGAACAACTCGAACTACATGTTCACCACCTCGATGCTTGCGATCCTGGCCCAGATGGTCTGCTACACCGGGCAGGAGATCACCTGGGAGCAGGCCATGCAGTCGAAGCTCAAAATGGTCCCCAGCGCCTACGCCTGGGACGCCGAGCCCCCGGTCAAGCCCGACAAGAACGGCAACTACCCGTGCGCCATGCCGGGGATCACGAAGTTCGTGTGATTCGGAAGACGAGACCGGAAACGGCTCGATGGCAAGCGGCCCTCACCAAGCGGCCAACGAATGCTCCCCTCTCCCGTTTCGGGAGAGGGGCAGGGGGTGAGGGGACGTTGCCTTCACGGCCATCCGATCATGCCGTTCTGCCCGGCGTGCCATTGCGTGCCATTGGCGGACATGGCCGATTCACGCACTGGCCGGCAAGCGGCCAGTGGCACCCAAGCCGTCAACACAGCTCGGTCGGGCTACTAGACCTTGCGTGATTCCGGGCGGGCGAGGCTCCTGCCGAGCCGTCGTGGACGTCGGAAGATCTACGGTTGTCGCAGGCTCGGCAGGAGCCTCGCCCTCCCGTCACGGGCACACGCTTCAGCCGGATGAAACCACGAAGAAGGAGCAGTCCGATGATTCGCCCTGCGAAGAATAGCCGCCGAACGCCGTCGACCAGGGGTATTCAACGAGCGTGTTGCGCCGCGGTGGTCGCGGCCTTTTGCCTGATCGGGCCGGCCGGACCCTGCCGGGAGGCACTCGCCCAGAAGTCCGGCCCGGATGCCCCGGCGCAGTTCGTGATCACTTCCAAGGTGCTGCGTCCCCAGGCCAAGGTGCCCCCGCTGGGCGCGAACACCTGGGGGCGGTGCGGCGCCATCGAGTGGGCGGCCAACAACTTCGTCCACAACTCGGGCAACGAGCCGATCCACTGGCGCAACCTGCACCGGGTCAAGGAGTGCGGGCCCAACTGGTTCGAGATTGACGGCCCCGGCACCTCCTGGTGGCAACTCTGGGGCAACGGCCTCTTGAGCGGCGCGAGCCTGCGGATCTACCGCCTGGTGGACCGCGACGGCAAGAGCCTACCCTTGAACCCCGAGGGCAATTACCTCGACCTGGCCAAGGCCGACCACGTTGAATTTGTGGGCAAGTCCCAGGTGATTCCTGAAGGCACGGAAGGCTTCCCCGACGGCGGCTGGATCGCCAATCCCTACGCCAGCCCGTATCCCAACGCCTGGATCCGCCACGGCAACCTCTCCTGCACCGATTGCTCCGGCGTGGAGAACGGAAGGACGTATTGGTACGCAATCGTGGCCGTGGGGCCCGATAACCAGGAATCGGAGATCTCCAACGAAGTGAGCGTCACGCCCAAGGCCGGCATCGACACGCCGCCCCATGTGCTCGTCGCCTCCGACGGCGACAATCTCCCCGCGATCAAGCCGGGCCAGGGCTTCGAGTTTACGCCGAAGGTGTTCGGCGGCAAGTCGCCGTACCGCTGGGAGGTCGTCGACGAGCAAGGGAAGCCCCTGAGTTTGCCCGACGGCTTGGGCCTCGACCAGGCGACCGGCAAGATCATGGGCATCCCGAAAGCGGACGCCCGGGACTTGAAGCTGGTTCTCAAGGTAGCCGACGCCGCGGGCCGGAGCGATTCGCGGCGCTACCTCATCAATCCCAAGCCGCCCGCCAAGGACGGGAAGGAGAAGCCGCAGCCGCCGACCGACGTGGCGGCCGTTGCCGGTGACGGCTGCGTGACGGTCACTTGGAAGCCCAGCCCCTCGCCCGCCGTCATCGCCTATCGCCTCCGCCGGTCCGACGCCCCGGCGGCCAAGCAGGCGCAGCGGGTCTACGTGTCGCCGGGCGGGCCGGCCCTCGAAAAGTTCGACTACGTGGTCATCGAGCGGAAGTTCGAGCCCTTTAGTATGCGTTGGGTGAATCCGCGGGTCCGCGGCATCGGCAACCCGATGGACTCCCCGGCCTGGTATTGGAACGGCGACCTCGCCAAGCTCTCGTTCTCGTTGGTGCCGCATCCCAAGCCCGTGCCCGACGACATGCTCGATCCCGGCGAGACCTGCCTCCAGATCAAGGCCCAGCCGGGGGAACAGAGCATCAGTCAGTACGTGTTCATCGGCACGCAGATGGGCGGGGAGTCCATTTGGTACAGCCAGCTCGAGCCCGGCAAGTCCTACCGGCTCGAAGTGTGGCTGCGTCAGGAAGGGCTCGCCGACGACGGCAACGTGACCTTCTCCTTCGGCCGGGGCTACCCTGAGATCCACAAGACCTTCAAAGTCAGCGGCGAGTGGAAGAAGTACACCCACGAGTTTACCGGCCCCGAGCGCCCGGAGAAACAGTGGCACTTCGGCCACCAGTTCACCTTCACCGGACCGGGCACGCTTTGGATGGACAACTGCCGCGTGTTCCGGTGCGACCGGCCCGAGGACGCGGAGAAACCCTACGTCCCCAATCCCGTGGTTCTGAAAGGCTTGCTCGCGGCCCAGCCGGCCGCCGGTCCCAAGGGTGCCCATCGCATTTGGTTCCTCACCCGCGACGCGACCATGAAGTCGATCGTGAGCTGGCACGCGGGATCGCGGGTGAACATCGACTGGCGCACGTCGGTCGAGGGCACGATGGACATGACCCTGCCCATGGGTCTCACTTTCGACCTGGATACCGGCGCCGATCCCCAGTCGCGCATGCGCCCGTGGCTCGTCATGCAGCACCTCTTGCACAGCGAGGAGGACTGGCTGGGGCTCGTCGAGTACCTTGCCGCGCCCTACGACCCGCAAGGCGATACGCCCCGGAGCAAGCCGTGGGCGTACCAGCGGTTTCGCCAGCGCGGCAACGGCACGCCGTGGACCGACGAGTTTGCCGAGATCATCCTCGAATTCGGCAACGAGACCTGGCACAACGGCGTGTTCCCCGATTGGCTCGGCTTCCGGCTCTATCACCACGTCCACCAGGGCGGGCCGGAGTATGGGCTTTTTGCGCGATATCTCATCGAGACCATGAAGAAGAGCCCCTATTGGAAAATCCGGAAACTGGACGAGAAGATCCGCTTCTGCCTTGGGGCGAACTACGATGGGCGCGTGGACCGCGACAGGCACGTGGGTGGGTACGGCGAAGAGGCCGTGCAGACCTGCCCCTGGGCCACGGTGCTCGGACACGCCAACTACGTCGGCCCCAAGTGGGAGACGGGCGACTATTCCGCCCGCAATTACGACGATCACGGCGTGCAAGAGACCCTGCTCAGCTTTCTCCGCGGGCCGGAGCCCGGCCAGGTCCGCATGATGCAGGCCCGGGACGCCCTGGCCAAGACCCATCACGAGTACGACATCGCCGCCTATGAAGGCGGGCCCGGAGGCTACGCCCTGCCGGGCTCCGCGCCGCAGGAGCAGGTCGAGGTGAACGAGCGCTACGGCAAGTCGCTGGCCATGGCCGTGGGCAGCCTCGACGCCTGGATGCGGAGCTACCAATACGGCTGGACCTACCAGTGCTTCCTCGGCTACGGCCAGGGGAACCACTGGAACAGCCACACCAACTTCGCCGAAGGGTTCCGCCCCTGCCCCTCCTGGCTCGCGCTTGGCATGCGCAACCGCTACGCGGCGGGCGATCTCATGGCGGTGGAAGAACGTTCCGTGCCCACCCTGACCCGGGGCAAGGACTCGTATCCCCTGGCCGGCGCCTACGCCATGCGCCAAGGCGACCGCTGGTCGGTTTTCGTGGTCTCTCGCAAGCTCGACGGGAACCACGACGGCCACGACTTCGGCGACGGCTTCACGCGAGTCGCCTTGCGATTGCCGTTTTCCAGCGCCGAGGCGATCACGCTCTACAAGATGACAGGCGACCCACGCCTCACGAACCGGGAGAAGCTCAACATCCGCATCCGCTCACAAGACATCCCCGCCGACGCCCTCCGCCGCGGGATTTTCACGATTAACGACCAAACCGGCGGCTCCTCCGGCGGCCTCCCGCCGGGCTCGATCTACCTCTACGTGTTCCAAGAAACGAGATCCCACTGAGTGGCGTCGTCGAGACACGTAGGTCAGGCTTTCTAGCCGGACGGACAATCGGTCAGGCTGACCGATCGTCTCCTCTTGCCGCGCACTGGCAGCCAACCTCTCGGCACGCTACCATGGGACCGGACCGATCGTCACGTTGGATCGCGCATCAGGAAACGTCCGGAGGAACGCCAGATGACTACTCTCATCGCCACATCGTATCGTTCGCACTGGGAGACCTGCGGTCATAAGGGTGCCACGGTCGGGAGACCGTGCCACCACGGAGGCCCGTTCCCGACCGTCCTGCGAAACTGTCTGGCCTTCGCGTTGGCGCTGTGGTTGGCGACCGATTCGGGCGTTGCGCGTGCAGCGGACGCGCCGTGCCGGGTGGCCAAAGCCGGGTCCGTTGTGGATCTCTCCTCGCCGCATTTCGTGCTTCGGCTCGATGCTGCCGCGGGGCTCAAAGGGCAGTCGTGGCTGAACCGGCTCACCGGCCGCCGAATTTCCATGGGCGGAGGTCCGGAGTTGCGATTGGATCTCGGCGAAGCCGCGGCTCCGCAACCGCTGGAGCTGCGCGTGACCGGGTTCCCGGAGGAGTCGCAGGGGACTGCGGGCCGGGCTGTGTTCGAGCTTGTCGCCGATCGACCGGGCATTTCCGCCGTCGTCACGTATCAGTGGAACGCCTCGGAGCCGGTCCTACGAAAGACCGTCCAAGTGACGAATACCGGGCCCGGCGCCGTGCGACTGCTCCACGTCTGGCTGGCCGATTACAAGACCCACGCCAAAGTGGCGGCCGGGGAGCAAGGGTTTCCCGCCTACCTCAACGATGAGTTCTTCCTCACCCTGGCCCATCCGTCGGGCTGGGCGCAGGCCGCGGGGGGCGGCGTATCGTTGCGTCAGTACCCCGGGATCAAGCTCTCGCCGGGCGGGAAGTTCCAGAGCATGGAGGCGGTCTACGGAGTGGGCGAAGCCGGCGGGGCGCGGCGGTCGTTCCTATCGCATGTTCACAGCCGGATGCGCCGCGTGGTGCGAGGGCATGACCGGCCCTACGCCATCTTCGAGCCTTTTGGAGCCCGGCCCGGCGGCAGTTTCGATGAGACCGAAGAATTCGTGCTCGACAATATCGCCAAGCTCGCCGAGTCGCACCGCCAAACGGGCTGCCGGTGGGACTGCTATTCCATCGACTTCTGGGTCGATTTTCACGGCGATCTGAAGAAGTGCGATCCCGTGCGGTTCCCCCACGGGCTGAAGAAGATCTGCGCCGAGCTGAAGAAGCTGGGCACGGCGCCGGGCCTGTGGATCGACAGCTCCATGACCCACTGGTCGATCGGCGGCAACCCGGCCGTGCGGCCCACGTTCACCCACGATCCCCGCTCGCCCGCCCCCGGCGTGCCCGTGATGTGCCGGGCCACGGAGCCGATCAAGTCGATGTACGTCGACGCCTTCCGCTATCACATCCGCGAGCACGGCGTGCGCTGCCTGAAGTTCGACAACCTGCACTCGGTGTGCAACAACCCCACGCACGATCATCTTCCGGGCATCTACTCCACGGAAGCGATCCACAATGCCGTGATCGAGTTCCTCCACGCCATGGACGCGGAGTGCCCCGACGTGTTCTTGATCCTCTATTGGGGGCACCGTTCGCCGTGGTGGCTCCTGCATGCCGACACGCTGTTCGACTCCGGGATCGGCATCGAGGCGGCCAGCCCCAGCGATCTTCCGGCCTTGTTCGCCCGCGACAGCATCACCCAGAAGCTCGACCAGGCCCAGTGGCACGCCAGCGACGTGCCGGCCTTGGGCAAGGATTCGCTGGGGGTGTGGCTTTCGGACTGGGGCTGGAACAGCTCCGTGGGCAAGGAGCGTTGGCAGGCGGGGTTCGTGCTGGACTTGAGT
>Ga0172371_10007866_pt1 | contig 15036 bp, 12 predicted proteins | sample Lak12m_FD_114543 | JGI IMG/M metagenome (GOLD analysis project Ga0172371, IMG submission 114543) | Freshwater microbial communities from Kabuno Bay, South-Kivu, Congo - kab_022012_12m | ecosystem: Environmental > Aquatic > Freshwater > Lake | place: Democratic Republic of the Congo: South-Kivu... | reverse complement strand
CACGATACAGTCTTTTATTTTTGTGTTGTATGACTGCGCCCTGGTCTTTGATGCGCGCAGCTGCGTCGGCAGCGTTGCTGATTTCGCCTCGAGCGTGTTCCTGACCTACTATTTCTGCCAGCCCGAGGAGCCGGCGCCGGTTACACAATAGACCCGGCTGCAGGCAGCTGTCACAGAGAATATATACGACTTGCGCGCGAGATAGCATTAAAGATTAAAGAACCGAGACATATTCATCCATTTTAACTTTTCTGCAGCCCGCGTTATGACCCGTGCAGATAAAAATTCCTGAAAAATTCCAAAGAGGTAGCCATGACAATACCATCACTGCCAATTGTCAACCCCGTTGTTGTGCTGCGTGAGGAATTCGACGACTGGGCCGTGCTTTTCAATCCGGACACGGCCGATGCCGTAGGCATCAACCCGGTGGGTGTTGCCGTGTGGAAGCGCCTTGACGGCAGGCATTCCATTGAGCAAATAGTCGCTGAGATGCATGACGAATTTACCGAAATGCCGGAGCAGGCGGGAGAAGCAATCTCCCGGTTTTTGCAACAACTCAGCGAAAACGGCTTTATCAGCAAGGAAGCGGCCTGATTGATTTTATACGGATAAATATTTTTTCGCTTTTAACATCCCCAGTCAGGTCACTTGGAACACCGGCTATTTTTTGCTTCAATCCCTCCGGCTGGTCATTAAGCTTGCCGGAAAAATTTCTGCGACATCGTTCCATAAACAGGTTGTTGAAAAAATCAGTTTTTCCCAGGCTGGTCAAAAACATCCAGATGCGCGGGCACGCGAAATCATGAGGAATGAGGCGTACGTTCCGGTACGTCGCAATTCCCGAAAGCTTTCGGGAATGAGCGTAACGCAGCAGACGGGTGTTTTTCAACAGCCTGAAAGCGCGATCATTTGCCGATTTCTACAAAACAAGCAGCAGCACAGGGTACTGCATCATGGCCGGCCGCACCTATACACTCAACCAGATCTATTTTTATCTAACCGAAGGCTGCAACCTGGCTTGCAGGCACTGCTGGCTTGCTCCGCAGTACGATTCCGACGGCACCCGCTGCCCGACGCTGCCCGTCAGTCTTTTTGAAACAGCGCTGCTGGACGGAAAAAAGCTCGGCTTGAAAAGCGTCAAGCTTACCGGCGGCGAGCCGCTCTTGCACCCGGAGATCTTCCGGATACTGGAGATTGTCCGGCGGGAGGAGCTGGAGCTTAATATTGAAACCAACGGCCTGCTCTGCACCCCGGAAATAGCTGCGGAGATCGCAAAATTACCCCGGCGTTTTTTATCAGTCAGCATAGACGGCGCCGATGCCGCTACGCACGACAGCGTGCGCGGGGTGACCGGCGCCTTTGCCGCAGCATGCAGGGGGATCAAGAACCTGGTAGCCTGCGGTATAAAGCCCCAGATTATCATGTCCATCATGCACTGCAACGCGGGACAGGTGGACGACGTGCTGCGCCTGGCCGAAAGCCTGGGCGCGGCATCGCTCAAGTTCAACCTCGTACAACCCACGGCCCGCGGCGAAAAGCTCCACAAGAGCGACGAAACCCTCTCCATTGCTGAACTCCTGGAACTGGGGCGGCATGTGGAACGCGATCTCGCGCCCGCAACAAAAACGCTGCTGCACTATGACTATCCGCAGGCCTTCCGGTCCCTGGGCCGAATAGCAAGCGGCAGCGGCTCCTGCGGCATCAAGGGCATTATCGGGGTAATCGCCAGCGGCCACTACGCCCTGTGCGGCATCGGCAAACACATTCCCGAATTCGTGTTCGGGGAGGTCGGCAGGGACAGCCTTGAGGATATCTGGGAACATAACGCCATGCTGCATTCCATCCGGGACGGTGTGCCTGACCGGCTCTCCGGGGTGTGCGGCAGATGCCTTATGAAGACCCGCTGCATGGGGACGTGCATAGCGCAGAACTATTACCGCTCGAAAAATATCTATGCGCCCTTCTGGTTTTGCGAGATAGCCGAGAAAGAGGGCAGATTCCCCGCATCGCGCCTTGCCGCAGTGTGAAGGATGGTGCGGCGTCAGGATAGCGGAATACGGCCGGGCTATAAGCCGTTTTACCCGTACCGCATGAAGCCCGATACGGCACAGCCATCCCCCGCAGCAGGGAGAGCGGAAGATATCAGGCCTATGAATATAACAGCATAATTCGGAGCCGCTATGGAACAATCCGTCATGCGCATGCCGCGCACGGTCGACATCGATTTAACGGCGCGCTGCAACCTGCAATGCCGCTACTGCTACTTTTTCGGTAACCCGGAGGCCGCATACAGCGACCTGCCCACGGTCGACTGGCTCAGGCTGTTTGATGAACTGGGAAGACTGGGGGTTATAAACGCGGTACTTGCCGGCGGCGAGCCATTTTTACGACCCGACCTGTGCGAGCTGATCGACGGGCTGGTGCGCAACCGCATGCGCTTTTCTCTCCTGTCCAATGGCACCCTCATAACTGACGCGACCGCCGCCCATATCGCCTCAACCGGGCGCTGTAACTACGTACAGATATCCATCGACGGCTCGCGGCCGGAAACGCACGACGCCTGCCGGGGAGCGGGCTCGTTTGAGGGCGCCGTCCGGGGATTCCATGCCCTGCAGCGCCACGGCGTCAAGCCGGTTGTCCGGGTGACTATTCACCGGCATAATGTGCGCGATCTTGAGGAGACGGCGCGGTTTCTGCTCGAAGACCTCGGGCTCAGTTCCTTCAGCACCAATTCGGCGGGATACCTCGGCCTGTGCCGTATAAACACGCGGGAGGTGATGCTGAACACCGCGGAACACATGCTGGCGATGGAAACGCTGCTGCGCCTTACGGAAAAATATCCGGGCCGCATCACTGCTAATGCAGGGCCCCTCGCCGATGCCCGCACGTGGGCGCGCATGCTGCGGGCCCGCGATGAACGCCAGCCCGCATTTTCCAATGGCGGACGCTTGACAGCCTGCGGCTGCACGAACAGCAAAATAGCGATACGCTGCGACGGGGCCGTCATTCCCTGTAACATGCTTGCGCACATGGAACTGGGCCGGATTAATGAGCATCCGCTGGCCGACCTGTGGCTGAACCATCCCGTGCTCAACAGTCTGCGCAGCCGGCGGAGCATTGAGCTGAGCAGTTTCGCGTTTTGTGCGGGCTGCGACTTTATACCGTACTGCACGGGTAATTGCCCGGGGGCGGCATATACTCTCACCGGCCGGGTTGACCACCCCAGCCCCGACGCCTGCCTGCGGCGCTTTCTGCAGGATGGCGGCCGCGTGTGCGTCTGAGCTTTCCCAGATGAAAACAGCCGGTCTTAACACCAGCCCTTTTTTTGCTGAATGGATTTCCGCATACTCCTCGCCGCATTTTCTGCCGATAAGCACCACCTGCAATTGCAGCTGTATTTTTTGCACCAATAAGTTCAACATCTTCCCCTGTCAAACAGGGCTCTTGCGCGACATTGAAGACATCAGGCACCAGCTCAGCCTGATGCGGCTGCACGAAAACCCCATCAACCTGACGTCCATCATCCCCGGCCGCCTTCCCGAGGGCGAGGCCTTTCTGCATCCGCAGTTTTTTCAGATACTGCAGCTCGTGCGCAGAAAGTACCCGCGCAACCAGCTCGTTTTTAACAGTAACTGCGCCGGCATCGACGCGGCATTTATAAAGGAACTGAGCCGCTACAACCCCGTCAGCATAGGTGTTTCACTCCACTCAACCAGACCGGACCTGTGGGCGCATATCTTCGGCCGGTCCGAAGCAGATGCGCAAAACGTGCAGCAGGCCATCCGGCTGCTTGCGGAATACCACTGCACGCTCTGGGGAGCCATCGTGCCCCTGCCGAACCTATGCGGCTGGAATGATATCGAACAGACGATCAGCTTCATGATATCTCAGGGTGCACGGAGAATGGTTCTGCATTGCCCGGGATACACGCGGCTTACGCCGCGTCACGTCATTGATGAGATCGAATGCCCTTTGCCCGCCTTTACCGATTTTGCCTGCAGAATACGGGCTGCCCGCACTATTCAGATAGACGATCATCCTGCCATGCAAAGCGCGCTGAACCTGCCCCTAAAAACAGTGGTCAGCCAGACCCTGCGGGGCAACCTCAGAAACCGGTGCGGCCCCTATCGCTCGGTGCTGTGGCTTGTGTCGCAGGCTGCCCACAGGCGCATTGACACGGCATTGCAGCTGATCAGCCTGACGGAAAACATGCACGTACTGCATCCGGTGCCGAACAGCGCCTTCGGCGGTAATGTCATCATCGGCGGCCTGCTGACTGTTGACGATTTTATTGCCGCGGGACGCGCCGCACTTGCTGCGCATCCTGACACCGAGCTGATACTTATTCCGGATGCGCCCTTTGACGCGTTCGGGCGGGATCTGCTGTACCAGCCGGTCCATATGATCGCCGAGGCTCTAAAAAAAACCGTCTGGGTTGTCAAGCAGGATGGCGCCTGTACGCCCCTGCTGGAAGCCCCGCTGTATGAAAAAACAGCCGGCGACAGCGCACTGCCGGAAGAAGAGCTGCGCGTTTTTTATGCATTCCTGGAGGATGAAACCCTGATAGAGCGCAGCCTGGACCTTGCCGCAGGGTATCCGTTTGAAACCACCTGGGGAAACCTCAGCCGTAATGAACTGAAATCAGTATTACAGCAAAACATACGAACTGCCTGCGGCGATATGACCTCACGCAGCACACTCACGCTCGATCCGGCATGCGTGCTTTTCCTGGAGCAATGGCGCACGGCACATGACCGGTTAACCCTGGTCAACCGGAGCGTTTGTTTTATCAAGCAGGGCGCAAAGTGGAAGCTGCGCTGGCTGCGGCAGGGCGAGGATCACAGGGGGCTGCCCCTGAATCATTTATCCGCAGGGTTATTGCCGATGAAAGACCGGCACGCACAATAGACTTTTCGGAAAGGAGACATTCATTGCCATGCCTACAGTCATGCTGACGACAGTCTGCCCAAACTCCTGCCCCTGGTGCTTTGCCCGGGAGAAAATGGCCGCCTATGCAGAGCAGGGCGTCAGGGAGATGAGCTGGAGCGATTTTCAGGCGCTGGTAGATTTTTACCGGTCCTCCGGACTGACGGAAATGATACTGCTGGGCGGGGAGCCGCTGCTCCATACCCGCATTGTAGACTGTATCAGCGTGCTCGCCGGGGAGGGATTCCGGATCCTGGTTGTCACCTGCGGCCGCGCGCCCGCGGCTGTCATCACAGAGCTTGCCTGCATGCAGGTGCCGGGCCTGCGCTTTATACTCAACTCAACCCCCTATTTCAATTATACGCCGCTGGTGCGGAAGGCTGTCGATTTTTTCATGCAGAACGCCGGGTACCCGGTCATGCTGTCCTATGCCATAAACGCCGGGGATGCGCTGCAGCCCTCGCTTTTTCCGGTCATCGACCGTATCGGGCTCATGATGAAATTTAATCTTGCAGCGCACCTGCAATTCCAGATAGCGGTGCCGGCTGCCGGCAACAGCGGCTATGTTCCCTTTGACCGGTACAAAACCGTGATTGACCTGCTCGGGCAGTGGTGCCGGGTGCTTGCAAAGAACCGCATCTCTTTCGGTCTTGACTGCCATTGCGTACCCAAATGTGCCAGCGCAGCAGACCGGGAGCCTGCGCTGACCTTGCATTCACGCTGTACCCGGTTCATGCTTGATATAGGACCCGGTCTTGATGTCTGGCCGTGTTTCCCCCTCTCGGATACGGCCGTAAAGCTGCATGATTTTGCCAGCATTGCATCCCTTGAAGAATTTTTTGCTGTTCAGGCCGCAACCGGCGAGCGCGTCGGCGAACCGCAATGCCGGCAGTGCCGTGAATGGGAGCACAACACCTGCGATGCCGGCTGCCGGGGCTTTCACCAGGTGCGCAGGCGTGCCGCCGACGGCAGGCAAAAGCGCTGAAAAATAATTGCACGCAAGCTTGTTTTTTTATTGCATTTTTTATAAATAAATTATATAGGACTCACAAGTTTTATCTGGATACGGCAGCACGGCTGAACCACTGCGGTATATTAGCAGCTTAAGCAGTGAAGATCACGTCAAACGCGCCCGGCTGCCAGCAGACTTTTAAATGTTACAGTGCCAACAGGAAGGGGGAAGCGGTATGGAAAAAAAAGATTCGAAGAAGCGCGAAAAAAAGAAATGGAGTAACCCGGAACTCGTAGCACTCAATGCTGATCAAACAGGGGTGGCCTGCGGCTATGGTAATTATCCCGGTGACGTATGCAATCCCGGCAGAGGCGCACTTCCCGGACAATGCGTATCCGGAACGCAGGTGCAGGGGGGATGATCGGCAGGAATTTCCGGGTAGCGCTTGAACCGTGTCACTTCGGTCGCCAGGTCAAGAGTGTTCCGGATTCAACACCGGAAACCCTAAAAAACGAATAGTTTATATAAATTTTATATAAAACATGCCGACCGCAGCAAAGTGCGCGCCGTTTATTAAATATTGTTGTGTGCTGAAACTGAACTTGGCGTAAGCCGTATGCGCGTAAGCGTGTCTGTACGAGACAGCTATCCTTTTAGGGAGCGTTCTGCCGGTATTTTGAAAAAACACCATGTGCTCACCAGAAGACCGCTACCGTTACAGTTATTATGCCTACGGGCTGCATATTGCAGCATCCCGCCCCATACCTGAATTCCCTGCCCGGCCGGGGACAACGGATGTCCGCGTGAACTTTGATGGCGTTCCCTGCCGCCTGCCTGAACACGCCCAGGTTGACCTGCACGGCAACCAGGTGTCTGAAGCCGGTTTTTTGCATCCGCACCCCGAGCATGGCTGGTATGTCGCCAACGGCGATGAAATACGGCTGGCGCCGGCTTTGCAGGATGCCGATGCGGTCGTGCGGCAGTTTATTCTGGAAGCTGCTTTTGTTCGTCTGTGGCTGCAGCGCGGCTGCCTCTGCCTGCATGCCTCAGCAGCGGTAGTCAATAAAGACGCCTTTGTCTTCCTGGGCGCGAGCGGCTGCGGTAAATCAACCCTTGCCGCGGCCCTGCAGGCGCGGGGCCACGACATCCTTTCTGATGACCAGTGCATCATCACCACCTGCGCTGAAAAGGAACCGCAGGTTGTGCAGTCTGCATTCCGGCAAAACCTGCATTATGACAGCATCGCGGCGCTGCGCATGGATGCCGGGCACTATCAGCGGCCGCCGGGAGAGGGTAAATACAGCGTGCCCGTAATCTCATGCCGCACCGCGCCGGTTCCCCTGCGGGGAATTTTTGCCCTGGTGCGGGATGACGTGGACGCGGTTCAGGTGCGCTCCGTGCAGGGCCTGGAAAAAATTGCCCTGCTTGCGGCCCACAGCACGCACCGGTTAATTATGCTCAGCGGCAGGAGCAAACACGTGCTCACAGAGCAGCTTATCAATCTGAGCAGGCGTATTCCGGTTAAAAAAATAATCAGACCCCGGAACCGGTTCACGCTTGAAGAAATGATTGACGCTGTTATGCAAAACTGCAGCGGTATGTTGTCTCAGGGAGGACCGTAAAGACATGCGGCTGCGTTTCAGCGAAAAAAAAATCTCTCTGGAGCATGTGGTGCAGCGCAGGGCGGGCGTAACCTGCAGCGAACTTGACGGCGAAACCGTGATGATGAGCATTGACCGGGGGGCTTACTACGGCCTCGGCGCCGTGGGCAGCCGCGTCTGGGAACTGCTGGGTCAGCCAATAAGTGTCGGGGATATTGCGGCCATGCTCTGCAGGGAATTTCAGGGCGATGCCGGCGTGATAGAAAACGATCTCTGCTCGTTCATCGAAAAGCTTCACCGGGAGGACCTTATTCAGATTCATGCTGCAAAATCTGCATAAATTCCGTGCGCTGCCGGTTTGGGATAAACTGCTGCTCCTTGAAGCCCTGTGCCTGCTCATCGCGGCCAGGGCGCTCATCATAGCGGTGCCGATGAAATGGTATGCAGCCGCCCTGCTGGGCCGTCATATGCATGAAACTTCCCGCGTGCTCTGCGCTTGCAAAAATCGCTGCATGCTGGAGCGCGTACGCTGGGCAGCAAATGCCCTGAGCTGTCGCATGCCCTGGGAAAAAAAGTGCCTTGCGCTTGCCATTGCGTTAAAGCTCATGCTGCGGCGCAGGGGCTTCGCGACAACCATCTATTTCGGTGTGCGCAAAAACAGCGCCCGCGGCCTTGAGGCGCACAGCTGGCTGCGCTGCGGGGATGTTTTTGTGGCGGGCGGCAACGGCAGCTATTACACCGTGGTTTCCATGTTTGCGGACTGACCAGGCATCCCTGCCCCCTGCGAAGTATCCAGTCATTATCCCGGCGTCGAGCCGTTAGCGCGCGGGAACCCCGATGAAAAAAATAACAACTACAATTGCAGCACAGCATGATTGCTATTCTTACAGATCCCCGGGAAAATCTCCGCAGGCTCGCGCTGCTTGCGCGTTCCGTCCGCTTTGTATGGGATAGCGCCCGTGGCCTTACTGTGGCCTCATGCTGCCTCCTGGCTGTTCAAGGGCTCCTGCCCCTGGCCTCGCTCTATCTTATGAAGAAGGTTGTCGATGCCGTAACCCTGGGCACGGCTGCGGCTGACAAGGAAGCTGCGTTTAAAATGGCGCTCATTTACGTTACGCTGCTCGGCGCTGTGACGCTCCTGACGGCACTGTTAAATTCCATTGCGTCCCTTGTGTCTGAGACCCAGGGACAGGCGGTAAGCGACTACATGCAGAGCATCATTCACCGCAAATCAGTGCTGCTTGACCTTGCCTACTATGAAAATGCCGATTATTACAACACCCTGCACCGGGCGCAGCAGGATGCGCTGTACCGCCCCGCCAGCATTGTTAAAGGGCTGGGCCAGATCGGACAAAGTTCGGTGGCGATGCTGAGCCTGGCGGCGCTTCTTGCCTCCCTGCACTGGGCGGCAGCGGTCGTGCTGGTGCTGGCCAGCGTGCCGGGCGCGCTGGTGCGGCTGAAATATTCCACGGAACTGTTCCGGTGGCAGTCCCGGCGCACCCTGACCGAGCGCATGACCTGGTATCTGCACTCGCTCATTACCGGTCAGCAGACCGCAAAAGAGATACGGCAGTACCGCCTGGGAGACCTGCTTATCGGCAGATTCAAAGACACGCGGCGTCTGCTGCGGCGCGAGCGCTTCAATCTTGGCCGCCGGCGGGCGCTTATCGATCTGGCGGCTCAGACCGGTACGGCCATGGCTGCCCTGGCAGTATACGCCGTCATTGCCTGGAGAACAGTGCAGGGCGCCCTCACCATGGGTGATCTGGTCATGTATTATCAGGCATTTCAGCGCGGGCAGGGACATCTGCGGGAAATGCTCGGCGCGCTTGCCGGTTTATATGAAGACACGTTGTTTCTTTCAAACCTGTATGCGTTTCTTGACATCACCGCCGCGGTTACGACACCTCCGGTACCGGTACATCCGCCCATGCCCATGAGAAGCGGCATCGTATTTGACCGGGTGAGCTTTCAATACCCGGGCAGCAGCCGCACAGCGCTGCACTCGATGTCCCTTGCGATCAGCCCCGGCCAGCAGATTGCTCTGGCAGGACACAACGGTTCGGGCAAAACAACGCTGGTAAAGCTGCTGAACCGGTTTTACGATCCGACAGCCGGCGCAATCACCCTGGACGGCACGGACTTTCGCGACATTGATCCCGCAGAACTGCAGCAGCGTGTGAGCGTAATATTTCAGGACTACGGCCGCTACCATTTGAGTGTGCGGGAGAACATCTGGTTCGGCAATATCGACCGGCCTTTGACTGACGGGCGTGTCGCTGCTGCTGCCCGCGCTGCGGGCGCCGATACTTTTATCAACGGATTGCCGCAACAGTATGATACCCTGCTGGGCAAGCAGTTTGGCGACGGGGAGGAACTAAGCGCCGGCGAGTGGCAGAAAATCGCAATCGCCCGTGCGTTCATGCGGGATGCTGACATTATTATCCTTGACGAGCCCACCAGCTCTCTTGACGCACAGGCCGAGCAGGATGTGTTTGAGCAGTTCCGCAGGCTTGCCAGGGGCCGCACGGTCGTGTATATCAGCCACCGGCTTGCCAACATCAGGCATGTCGACTGCATCTATTTTTTCAATAACGGCCGTGTAATAGAGCAGGGCCCCCATGACGAACTCATGAAGCGTGACGGCAGCTATGCACGGCTGTTCAGGATGCAGGCGAAAAACTACGCATGAGGCTGTCCATCGTACCGGCGCCTGCTTGCCCTTGCAGCCCTGGAAGGGACGAATGCTTCAGCAGTTCTCCCTGCGGTTGCAGTAGAAAAAACCTTCTTTGAACTGTTGGCTATAAAATTTTAAACCGTATGCGGACCCTGAATCGCCCCCTGGAAGCTCTTGAACGGGATGTTATTCGCATCATCCTTGCAGCGTTTCCGCTTGGTTGCAGACCACTGCCGGTTCCGGAGTTGAACACCGCACCGTGGCCCGGTCTTGTTCGCAACGCGAAGCGGCATGGACTACTGCCCCTGCTCTATGCGGCTGTTAAGGCCCTTGGCTGCGACAGCGTGATTCCCCGGGATCTGTACCGTGAACTGCACCGCTCCCACATGGAAGGGTATGCGGCAAACGCGCGGCTCTACGCCGAACTGGACAGCCTGCTCACCCTGCTTGAGGCCGGGGGAATCCCCGCAGTGCTTCTCAAGGGCAGCGCGCTGGCTGTTACGCTCTATACCGATATCGCTCACCGTTTTATGGGAGATATAGATATACTGGTGCCCCGGCACCAGGCGCAGGCCGTTATCAGTCTGCTTGAGCGCCGGGGGTTTGAGCTGACGTGCGAGCATGGCCGGGACTTCTCAGAACAGATGATGGGCGAGGCCACCATGGTGCGGCGCGGTAAAAATTCACTCATGATTGAGCCCCACTGGCATATTTTCAACGCCCCCTACTACATGCGGCGCATCCCGGAAGAATATTTATGGAAGCACACCCGCACCATCGACCTCAGGGGCCGCGCGGTCAGAATTTTTGATCCCGAACTGCAGCTGCTGCATCTTACCACTCACATGGTGCTGCAGCACGATGTCGTCTATCTGCGCTGGTCCTATGATATCGCCCTGCTGCTTTCCCGTCACGGTGTCGACATGGATTTTGCAGCGCTGATGGCGGACGCCCGCCGGTTCAATCTTGCATCCGCTGTGCAGACGGCGCTGCTGCATGTGGAGGATGTCTGGGGAAGGGTCATCCCGGAAGCATCGCGGGACGCGGTCTACAGCGCTCAGCCATCGCTGGCTGAGCGCACTATCATGGTCATCATGGCAGAGCCCTATGCGCGAAATGCCTGGTATGCACTTACAGCCGGTAATATGAAGGAAAAATATACCTACTGTTTTCGTCTTCTGTTCCCCGATAAGCGCTACATGATGCAGCTCTACAACGGCAGCACGTCAGCACTGCTGTTTCTCCACCTGCATCGCTTGGGGACTGCGGGCGCACGGTTTCTGGGTTCAGCTGCCGCTGCAGCAGCCAGGTCTGTCGGAATTATGCGCCGTTGAGAGTCTGGTAAAAAAAACGGCTGCTGCTATTTGCTATTATTTTATAATTGCAACAGCAACTCCCAGGTCTCTGGAATCTCCGGGAATTCCGGCAAGTTTCGGGTTCCATGTTCTATCGACCTTAAATGTCAGGTGGTTACAGTGCTTGACATGGTCCGCTGTTATTTCCACCTGCCTCCATGCAGTGTCTGTAATATCAATCAGGTTAATTACCGCGCCGTCACAGGTTATGGTCAACCGGACCGGATTTGTCCGGATATCAGGATGAAGCGCAGAAACAAGAAATGTATAGCCGTGCTGCTTATGCAGACGGTCAACCGGCATGGTTGCCTGCAGCGCTGTCCATCGCACCGGTATTGACCTGCTGTTAAAAAGTTTTTCATCCTTCCATACTTCCCGCGAATAAAATCCTATCCCCTCCCCGGGGATTTCCTGGTTAAAGTAAAAGGGCGTTACGGCTACTCCCAGATCACGATTATCTGCACTAAGGCCCAGGCACAGGGGATTAAATGTCCTGTTAACAGCAAGTTGAACAGTTATTTGCTGATGTTCTATACCCGGAACGTAGTAATATAATTGATAATATCCGGGCAAAAAAAAGCTTTTATTCTCTATGATTTTTTCATCTACCATTACCTGTAGGACCAGACCGTTTTCCTCTATATTGTGCTGGTCAACAGCAACTTTAAAGCCCAGGATGTCGCTCTCCGCGAGAATACGGGTACCGGCGGTCCCTTCAGTCCAGCGCATTTTTCCATTTCCCCGTGTTTCATATTGATAAAAGCCGTATTCATATCCCTTTGATTTTTTAAATGTAACTGCCCGGTGCCCGTATCCCGCAAATATTATTATACACAGTACGGCTATACCATATTTTGCTGTGGGCGGGAATTGCCCGGCAGTTCTCTTTTCCTGGGCTGATCCAGGCATAACGATACCTAAGACGACAAACCAGAAAATGAACTGCTGGCACGGCAGGAGCAATGGGTGCCCCATCAAACAGGTTGCCAGATATGCGCTCAGGCCGGCTATAAGTCCCTGCAATAATGATTTTTCGCCCGGTTCTGTTGCTGTCCTCTTAAGGCCTTTACGGTAAATAAGAACTACTATCAAAATAAAAATTACCAGGGATGGTATCCCCAGTTCGGCGGCAATCTGAAGATAATAATTATGCGCATTGTCGGGAGCATTCCACGCGGCGACAGAATCTCCATCACGCACCGGGTCAAAATTGCTGTACCAGGGAAATAATCGCAGGTATGAGCCGATGCCGCTTCCGGAAATCGGGCAGTCCTGTATCATATCCCCGGTAATTCTCCACCGGAAAAGGCGATATCCCAGGGCATTAGCGCTGGTTAAATACGTGGTGGAATATTTAATGAAAGGAATATGAATGGGGGTTTTGCGGCTGGTGTAAACTGAAACTATAATAAAAAAGCCCAGACAGGCAATCAGTGTGGTCACGAGGAGTTTGCTTTTTATCGTGTGCCACAAATAGACCATACCCAGTAATACAATAATTACCATCGTTGTCCGCGACAGTGAAAAGAATGCGAAAAATGACAGAAAGAAGGTAATGCATCCGGTTATAATTTTATATGTGCCGCTGCTCCCACGGGATATAAATAGAAAAATTGCAGCCAGCAACACCATGACGCTGCCGTATGAATTGATGTCGTCAAACGGCGAGAGCAGACCCCGCTTCATGGGCGCGGCATATCCCCGCCACTGGGGTATATCGAGAAAAAACTGGAGCGCCGAAAAAAATAAAATGATCGCGGTCATAATAAACAGCACTGCCACGACGGCCCGGGTATAATTCTTTTTCACCAGTTCTTTTTCAAGCATGCGGTAGAAAAAAAGACCCTGCATGAGTATATATGCCGCATGAATACAGTAAAGGATGTCCTTCTGATCAAAAGATTTTTTCACCCACATGCCTGATAAAACAATATCTGCCGGATAGTTTGTAAGTTGTAAAACGAGCGAGCATACTACAATAGTTAAAAATATATCTACACAGAATCCGATTCGGGTTTCTATCCACAGGGTATCTTTTTGAAAGATAATCTGTTTAATAAGCCAGGTAAGGTAAATGCCCGAGAAAATAAAGCTATAGATATTGTCCGGGATATATGCAGGGTTCTGGATGACTGCCACCCGTATTCCGTTAAGCAGCGGGATACATGCCACGAAACCAAAGAGGCTATACATTATATTGCGCCAGGCTGAAATGACGGCAGCCGCCAGCAGTAAAAGAAGCACCGGGGCAATGCGGGAATAATTGATATAAAAGAATAGCAGAATATATGCGCACAGCAGTGCCATTACACCTGCGAGGCTGTACTGCCAAACCGGCCTGATCCTGTCTACTATTGTTCGCTGCCTGTCAAACATATGATGACGTTGTGCTGCAGTATCCTGTTTTGTGCGAAGCGTATTTTGAGATTAGAGAGCAGACGGTACTTTTCTCTGTTGCGGTATGCGTTAAACAGCGGTAAACATCTCCTCCGTTTTTGCGGGTCGCCGTTACCTGGGTATAATTTTCTGATTTTTTTGATGGCGATTTAGCGCCCCCAGCTCCCGCTTCCGGCCAACATCTTCTATGGTACCAGAAGCTACCGCAAGGTGTAAACCGGCACAGCCAGCTCAAAAATATCAGGCCGCTAAAGCAGAAGATATATACCACTTTTCAGTTGCCATTGTTTCATTTTTTTCACTGGTACTGGCCGTCGCGCCTGGCAGCGGGGTTTCTCTCCTTCTATTTCTCAAAACAAAGCGTCTTTAGCGGATTTGCGTAGAGCTGGGGTTGCGGCAGGATGGGAAGTGATTTCAGGCAGGCGCGCGGCTTTCGAAAAAGATCGCAAATCGACAGGCAGGCAACAAATCGGATTAAAATCCGAACTCCCCTCGCAGGGTTTCAGAAACGTCCTGCAGCAGTTCCAGAACCCGGTGTGCGGCCGCGGGTGAGAGCGACCCGGCGCCGCAGCTCGGGGTTACCAGGGATTGGCGCACAATCATTTCCATGGGCAGGCCGGCCGCGACAAGCTGCTGCGCTTCCTGCCTCCAGCGCTGCATCAGGGATTCTGCAGACACCGCGCTGATTACGTCTTCCGCGTGCGTGGGAACAAGGCCCCAGGCAAGTGTTCCGCCTCTGCGCATAAAATTCACCAGCTCCTCTTTATAGAGAAACAGGCGGTCAAAAAACCCGTACGCGTCAAAGTTCAAAACATCAATATCGCTTTTCAAGAGCAGCGACCAGTCGGTATTTTCACAGCAGTGCACGCCTGCCCATGCCTGCTCGGCATGAATTGCTCCCGCGATCTCATTCAGGTCTTTTTTAATATCCTCTTCCTGCACGCCCAGGCAGGCAGAAGAGCCGAACCCCGAAAGCGACGGCTCGTCCATGAACATCAGCACCGAGACCGGTACCTGCCGCAATCTTCTGATCTGCCATGTTGCCTTGAGGCCAAGCAGCTTTACGATGACATCCCGCAGCTGTGGGTTATAATAGGCATACTTCCCGTGTTGGTCTTTCAGGCCGGT
>Ga0172371_10007864_pt1 | contig 15039 bp, 9 predicted proteins | sample Lak12m_FD_114543 | JGI IMG/M metagenome (GOLD analysis project Ga0172371, IMG submission 114543) | Freshwater microbial communities from Kabuno Bay, South-Kivu, Congo - kab_022012_12m | ecosystem: Environmental > Aquatic > Freshwater > Lake | place: Democratic Republic of the Congo: South-Kivu... | reverse complement strand
TGCATTGTCTTCACCGACCTCTCTGTTAATCATCACCTGCTTGGTGATAAGTGCTTTAGCATTTATCTCAATGATAACAGGAGGTCATCTCTTTTTTTAAACCCCAATCGCTATTTTAAGGTTATACTGGATTCCCACGCTCAAGGGAATGATGTATTGGTGAACTTGTTGTATTATGCAAAGCTCTCAGTTTATTTTGATGATTGTTATTATTAATCCGGCAATTGAACATGACAAAAGAACCTTCTAACATTCCTGCGGTCCTTTACGGATTTACCTTTTCTAGAAGGGGTTCTCATATGTGTCTTTATCGCTAATCCCTTGCCTTTACAGTAAAAAAAGAAACTTAATTGATTTTCGGTCATAATAGTGATAGGCGCCCACCGCCTTTTCGGGCGGTTCTTTGTTATTTTGGCTATTTTGGTTTAAGTTGCCGTGGCGGGGTGGCGAGCAAAAAATGCCTTATAAATTCGGCGGTTCGGGGATCCCTCTCTATTTCGAGAGCCGCTGCTAAAAACGGTTCGTTATAGATGTGGTAATAAACAAAAACACTTGGTTTTGAGGTGCGCGGCGATAATGAAATCGGATAAAAAAATTGGAGCGGTGATGGTTGTCGGCGCTGGTATTGCGGGAATACAAGCGTCTTTAGATTTAGCCAACTCCGGGATGAAGGTTTATCTCGTCGAGAACGAAATCAGCATCGGCGGCGTCATGGCGCAGCTCGATAAAACATTCCCCACCAACGATTGTTCCGCATGCATACTCTCTCCTAAACTTGTAGAAGTGGGAAGGCATCCCAATGTCGAGATTCTCACAAGGCGGACACTCCAGGCAGTCGAGGGTGAGCCTGGCAATTTTCTCGTCAAACTTCTGCGCGCCCCGCGTTTTATTGATTTGGATAAATGCACGGGTTGCGGGGATTGTGCGAATGTTTGTCCTGTTAGTGTGTCTTCCCGTTTCAACGGGGACCTTTCTCGACGCAAGGCGACTTATCGTCATTTTCCACAAGCAATTCCCAGCGGCTTTGCCATAGACAAAGCGGGAACTTCCCCTTGTAAAGCGGCGTGCCCTACCCATATCAGCGTCCAGGGTTATGTGGCACTCATTGCCAATGGCAAGTATGCCGAAGCCCTCAAGCTCATCAAACAAGAACAACCCTTCCCTTCCGTGTGCGGGCGTGTTTGTAACCACCCTTGTGAAGATGCCTGTATGCGCAACAATGTCGATATGGCAATCGACATCATGCACCTAAAGCGCTTCGTCGCCGATTTGGATCTTCGCTCGGAAACAAGATACATTCCTGAAATCAAAGACAAAAAAAATAAAAGGGTTGCCATCGTAGGGGCGGGACCCGCGGGACTTAGTGCCGCTTATTTCCTTGCCGTCGAGGGATATGCCGTCGAGGTTTTCGAAGCCCTTCCCGTTGCGGGGGGCTGGATGAGCGTTGGCATTCCCGATTATCGCCTTCCTAAAGATGTCTTGAACGCGGAAATAAAGGTCATCGAAGATTTGGGGGTTAAAATTCACCTTGGCACCGCGGTAGGCAAGGACATCGCCTTTGAGAAAATAAAGGGTGATTTCGATGCTGTTTTTATTGGTTGCGGCACACATATTAGTTCCAAACTGGATATCCCCGGTGAAGATCTGCAGGGGGTCATCCACGGTATCGATTACCTAAAAAGGGTAAATCTCGGTGAGAAGCTCTATCTCGGCGAATCCGTAGCCGTAATCGGTGGTGGCAATGTGGCAATGGACGCCGTTCGAACGGCGGTCAGGACGGGTTCTAAAGATGTCTTTATCCTCTATCGTCGTTCCCGTGCGGAAATGCCCGCCTCCCCAGAGGAGATAGAGGAGGCATTAGAGGAGGGTGTGCGGATGGAATTTCTCGTTGCCCCGCTAAGGATAATTGGGGAAAATGGCAGGGTAACGGGAGTGGAATGTGTGCGGATGCAGCTGGGTGAGCCGGATGCCAGCGGGCGGAGGCGCCCCGTCCCCATTGCCAACTCGGAATTCGTGGTAAAGGCTGATGCGGTTGTTCCTGCAATTGGACAAAGCGCGGATTTGGATTTTTTGGCGAACAGTGGTGTGGCGATCAACAAGTGGAACACCTTTGCTATCGATGAAATTACCTTTGCTACCAATGTAGAAGGGATTTTTGCCGGTGGTGATGCGGCATCGGGACCTGCCACCGTGGTCAAAGCGGTAAATGCTGGCAAAGAAGCGGCAAAATCCATCGACCGCTACTTGCGTGGGGAAGATATCAAAGCGGGCAGGGGGCGGGATTGGAAGCAAAATGTGGCATACAAGAAGGATTTGGAAGGCTATGCCCAAAAATCCCGCGAGAAGTATCCCCATCGTGACCCCGCCAAACGCCGTCAGGATTTTGGTGAGGTGGGGCTGGGCTTTAGTGAGGCACAAGCCTTAGCCGAGGCGGCGCGTTGTTTGAACTGCGGGATCTGTTCGGAGTGCTATCAGTGTGTCGAGGCTTGCTTGGCGCGGGCGATAAACCACGAGGATACCTTCCAAGAGGAAATAATCAATGTCGGTGCGATCATCGCCTCTCCCGGTTTCGAGCTTTTCGACGCCCGCATTCGCGGCGAATATGGCTTTGGTGTTTATGATAATGTCGTTACCTCTCTGCAATTCGAACGAATTCTTTCCGCCTCTGGTCCCTACTTCGGTCATGTTCAACGCCTTTCCGACGGCAAAGAACCCAAGAAACTCGCTTTTATCCAGTGTGTTGGCTCTCGCGATACATCCTGTGGCAACAGTTGGTGTTCATCGGTCTGCTGCATGTATGCTACCAAAGAGGCAATTATCGGCAAAGAGCACGCTTCAGGATTGGAACCCACAATATTTTTCATGGATATTCGTGCCCATGGCAAGGATTTCGACCGTTTTGTCAATCGTGCCCAAAATGAATACGGTATTCGGTATATCCGCTCTATTCCCTCGACGATCAAAGAGTTACAGCAAAGTAAGAATTTATTGCTAACCTATGTAACCGAAAGCGGCGAGCTGGTGGAAGAAGAGTTCGAAATGGTCGTTCTTTCGGTAGGTCTGACGCCCCCGAAAGAAGCCAAAACCCTCGCCAAGGCGCTGGGCATCGCTCTGGAAGAACATGGTTTTTGTAAAACGGCTCTGGAGAATCCCGTGCAAACCTCCCGTGAAGGTGTTTTCGTATGCGGCGCCTTTGGTGGTCCCAAAGACATCCCGGAAACGGTCATGGAAGCCTCTTCGGCAGCGGCATGTGCCTCTGGCATTTTGGCGCAAGCCCGGGGAACGATGGTGGCGGCGCCGGAGCTGCCAGAGGAAAAGGATTTGCGTGGTGAAGGTGTTCGCATCGGCGCCTTCATCTGCCATTGCGGCATCAATATCGGCGGGGTTGTCAATGTTCCCGAAGTGGTGGAATATGCCAAGACATTGCCCAATGTCGTGTATGCTACAGATAACCTTTTTACCTGTTCGCAAGACACCGCCGTACGGATGGGGGAAATCATCAAAGAACACAACCTGACTCGGGTGATGGTAGCTTCCTGTTCACCACGCACCCACGAAGGGCTCTTTCAAGAAAACTGTGAAAACGCGGGATTGAACCGCTATCTCTTCGAGATGGCAAACATTCGCGACCAAGATTCTTGGGTGCATATGCACGAGCCCGCGGCGGCAACCGCCAAGGCTAAGGATTTGGTGCGTATGGCGATCTACAAAGCGCAACACCTCAAGCCGCTGAAGGCGGGACAGCTAGCCGTCGATAAGGATGTGCTCATCATCGGTGGGGGGCTTGCCGGTCTCACGGCGGCAATTTCCTTTGCCCAACAAGGGTTTTCTGCACATATCGTCGAGAAAACCAGCAAACTGGGTGGAAATTACGCCAACCTGCACTACACGCTAGAAGGAATAGATACTCGCCAGCATTTGGGAAACATCGTTGCGGCAGTGAAGGCAAATAGCCTAATCAAGGTACATCTCAACTCTCGCATCGAAAAATTAGAAGGTTACATCGGCAACTACAAGACAACCATAACCAACGGCAGGGAAACGCAGACTTTTTCGCATGGGGTGGTGGTGGTGGCAAGTGGCGCCTACGAGATGGAGACAACGGAATATCTCTATGGGCAATGTGCCGCCGTCGTTTCTCAGCGTCGTTTGGAAGAAATGATTGCCACCGGAGTAGGTGAAATCAAGGGGGGGAAAGTGGTGGCGATGATCCAATGTGTTGGCTCGCGCTCCCCAGAAAACCCCTACTGTAGCCGCTATTGTTGTTCCGAGGCGATCAAGAATGCTCTCAAATTAAAAGAGGTGGATCCCACCAACGATGTTACGATTTTCTATCGCGATATCCGCACCTTTGGTTTGAAGGAGGATTATTACAAAAAGGCGCGCGAATTGAATGTGAAGTTCATTCGCTATGATGAAGACAGAAAACCGCAAGTTGTTGCCGATGATAGCGGGCGGGGGGTCTTTATAAAAGCCTTCGATCCCATTTTGAACGCCCCGGTGGAGCTACATGTGGATTTCTTGGCATTGAGTATTGGCAGTGCCCCGAACCCTGATAACGATGCTATCGGCAAGATGTTGAAGGTGCCGGTCAATCAAGATGGCTTCTTCCTGGAGGCGCATGTAAAGCTGCGTCCCGTTGATTTTGCCACCGATGGTGTTTTCGTTTGCGGCATGGCGCATAGCCCCAAACTCAGCGATGATTCCATCGTTCAAGCAAACGCGGCTGTCTCTCGCGCCGCCACCATATTGACCAAGGATTTCTTGGAGGCGGAGGGGAAGACGGCTTATGTGAAAAAGGAACGCTGTGCCGCCTGTGGTCTCTGTGAAGTGAACTGCCCCTTTAGTGCGATTAGTGTGGATGCGAGCGAACAATGTGCCATCGTCAATACGGTGCTCTGTAAAGGATGTGGTGTTTGCACGGCTTCCTGCCGCATGAACGCCGTTGATTTGAACGGTTTCAGCAACGAAGGTGTGCTCGCGCAGCTCGCCGTTGTGCTTTAGCTCTCTGAGCATCCGTTCGATTTTTTCTTGGCAAGGTAAAGGAAATGAAGGGGATTAAAGGGCTCGATAGGAACGCCCAGTTTTTTTTATAAAATGACACCGCTTGTGGTTGTGCTATTTTTAACTTGCACAGCAATATATTCATTGAACGGTATCATTGGCTGGGCAGTGGTGGCTGTCTTTTTATTCGTTTCTATGGTGTTCTTATTGGAGTTTTCCTATTCGCCAACATTTGTGAGTTCCTTTCCTAACATAAATGATAATGTCGAGGATGCGGTAAGCCAGATAGCAGAAAAGTTAGAAATTACTTACACTATAAAAAGTGGGATTAGGGTTATGGAAGGAAAAAATGACGAGCATGGATTGGGGCTAAATATGGAAACTAAAATGACACGAGAGTGGGAACCCAAGATAGTGGCAATTGTTTGCAATTGGTGCACCTACGCGGGTGCCGATTTAGCAGGAATCAGCAGAATTCAGTATCCTCCCAACATCAGAATAATCAGGGTGCCCTGCACGGGGAGGATCAACCCGTTCTTTGTGGTCAAGGCGCTGCAAGAGGGGGCAGACGGTGTCCTCGTTTCGGGTTGTCATCCCGGCGAGTGTCATTATTTGACGGGTAACCTTTCGGCGCGCCGCAAGTTTGCCATGCTCAAGAGTTTTCTTAGCCATATTGGCATCGAAGCCGACCGTACGCTTTTTACTTGGGTTTCCGCCTCCGAAGGCGAGCGCTTTGCCAAAGTCGTAAAAGGCGCGACCGAGCGGGTGCGGGCGTTGGGACCAGCCCAGAAGTTGGTCAAAAAGGTGGGGTGATCGCCTGGTTCCAGGGGGCTGGCGGGTAGATGCTGACCCGGAAAGATAGTAACCCAAGCTTGCCAGATTAACCGTCAAAAAGGACGGCAAGAGTGTTCATCATAAATAAGCAAAACCCAAAAATATAAAGAGGTAATGGGCACGGTGGAAAATAAATTGAGACAAACGGCAAAGGAAATGCTGGAAGGCAACAAGGTGGATGTCGTTGTTGGTTATGAAATGGGTAGCCTGCCGCTGACGGCAACCCCTGTTTTCATAACCAAAGCCGAGGAGACAGACCGATTGGTCTTTAATTGCCTCTGCTCACAGAACCTTGCCAAATATGTGCATGATATCATCGTGCAAAATCGCAATGCACAAAAACGCCTCAAGCCCGAAGAGCGCAAGAAGAAGGTGGTGGGCATTGTGGCGCGCGGCTGCACAACGCGCTCGCTCCTTTTGAACATCCAAGAGAGACAATATTCCCGCGAAGAGTTAGTTATCATCGGTGTCCCTTGCCGCGGCTATATCGACTATAAAAAGCTCACAAAGGTGCTCGACAACGAGGAAATTCTCGCCGGCGCGCTTGTCGATGGTAAGCTCACGGTTAAAACCCCAACGGGGGAACGCGAAATAGAAGCTGCCTCCTTGTTGGCAGATAACTGTCTTACCTGTGCCTATAACAACCCGCTCATTGCCGATGAGATTATCGGCGAGCCAGCGCCCGCTGCGAATAGTGCCGCAGAATTCGACAAGGTCGATGCCTTTGCCGCTTTACCAACCCAAGAGCGTTGGGACTATTTCAGTAAAGAAATGGCGAAATGTATCCGTTGCTGTGCCTGCCGCAACGCTTGTCCTTCCTGCTATTGTCCAGAATGTTTTGCCGAGCAATCGATGCCGCAATGGGTAGGCATTTCGGCAGATGCGAGCGATACGCAAGTTTTTCAGCTGATGCGTATCTTCCACATGGCGGGGCGCTGTGTAGATTGCGGCGCTTGTGTGGCAGTCTGTCCTATGGGTGTGGATTTACGGATGTTTCTCAAGAAGTTGGATAAGGATGCTCTGGAGATGTTCGATGCCCGTGCGGGGGTAAAGGAAGGGGATTTGCCGGTGCTTTCAGCTTTCAAAGAACGGGAAAAGAATGAGGATTTTATTTTTGAAGCGTAAGCTCTAGCGAGTCAGTTTTTGTTGTAATGGTGGAAAAAGGACAAAAAAGGTGAAAAAGATGACATTTTTAGAGAGGGTCAACACATCGATAAACGAGGTTCCCATTCAGAGGTGTTTCCACTGCCGTAAATGCACGGCAGGCTGTCCGCTTGCTGGCGTGATGGAGCACAACCCCAACAAGATCATCAAGATGGTACAGCAGGGGATGGAAAAGGAAGTTTTGGAAAGCAAAACCATCTGGCTATGCGCTTCTTGTGAGACTTGCATAACCCGTTGCCCGAACGAGGTCGATATTGCCCGCATGATGGATGTCTTGCGGTCGTTTGCCCTCGATAGCGGGGCAAATATCGCGGAAAAGAATGTCGTAAAATTCCATGAATCCTTTTTAGCGGCAATTAAGATCGGCGGCAGGGTCAATGAGCCGATAATGATGGTGCTCTATAAATTAAAAACAGGGGATATCTTTTCCGATATGGTTATGGGTTTGGGGATGTTTCTAAAGGGTAAGCTTTCGCTATTTTCCCCGCGCACCAAAGATATCCGAGCGATACGGGGTATTTTTTCCAAAACAAAGCGCAATTGACCAGAAATTAGGCGTGCCCGCGAGTATGCCTACAATAAAAAAGTAATTTCAGGGCAAGGAGGCATTAGTTGAAAATCGCATACTATCCAGGGTGTTCTCTGCATGGCACCGCCAAGGAGTATGACCAGTCTCTAAAGGCGGTAAGCCGGGTGTTAGGCATTGAACTAAAGGAAATCGAAGATTGGTCTTGTTGTGGCGCTTCGTCGGCACACGCTACCAACTTCAAGCTTTCTGTTGCATTGCCTGCTAGGGACTTGTTGAAAGCGCAAGGCTCTGAAGAGAGCGAAGTTCTGGTGCCTTGTGCCGCTTGCTTCAACCGTTTGAAGAGTGCCCAGCATCACCTCGAAAGCGATGCCACATTGTGTAAAGAAGTCGAAGCAATCGTGGGAGCGGAGTATCGAAAAGGGACGCTGGAAATACGCAACCCGATCGATGTTCTTTATAACGATATTGGGCTAGCAGGGTTGTCGGCACGGGTTGTCAAGCCGCTAATAGGGCTAAAGCCAGTTTCCTATTATGGTTGTTTGTTGTTGCGTCCCCCCCATGTTTGTAATTTCGACAACTATGAAAACCCGGTATTGCTGGATAAAATCATGGGCTCCCTCGGTGCCGATGTAAAAAAATGGTCTTATAAAACCGATTGTTGCGGTGGTTCCTTGACCATTTCCAAGACGGCGATCGTCAACAGCATGGTCGATAAGTTGCTAGCGGCGGCAAAAGAGGCTTCTGCAAACTGTGTGGTAGTCGCTTGTCCCGTGTGTATGGCTAATCTCGATATGCGCGCTTCGAAACGACTACGCCTGCCCGTGTTTTACTTTACAGAGCTTTTAGCCCTGTCCTTTGGGCTGAGTGAGGCGAACGAGTGGTGGAAGTTGCACAATGTTGACCCAACCCCACTTTTGAGGGAAACGAAACTGGTCTGATACCTTTGCGCAAGCGCTAACGAGAGGCGAGAGAGCATGAAAAAACGGATATTGAAAAAAGGTGATATAGCAGGGGTGGTTGCCAAATTGGCAAAGCAGGGGGAGTTATTCGCCCCCGTACTGAGCGATGGTAATATCCTCTTTCGGCAAATCAAAGAGGCGGCGGCTCTGGCGGTAAATTATATAAATTCCAAAGACGCCCCCAAAAGGTTTTTCTTCCCCCAAAGTGAGATGTTGCTGCGCTATTTCCGCACGGGAAAAGGGATGGAGATGAAGGACGCCCCCGTAGAGGCACCTGAGCGAATCTTGTTCAATGTCCGCCCTTGTGATGCCAGTAGTTTTACCTTGCTCGATAAGCTCTTCGACCAAGAAAGATACAGTGATATTTACTACACTTCCAAAAGAGAGAACACGACGATAATTGCTAACGCCTGTGTCGAACCGCTTTCACCGAACTGTTTTTGCACCTCCCTAGGACTTTCCCCGACGGGCACTGCGGGTGCCGATGTTTTGCTGCTGGATATTGGTGATGAATATCTGGTGGAATTCCTCACTCCCAAGGGTGAGGCGCTGCTCGATGTTTTCGGCGGGACCGAGGCGGAGGAAAAGGCGGAGGAAAAGGCAAAAACGGTGCGAGCGGAGGCAGAAGGGCGGGTCGATGCGAGCATCCCCGCGGCGGCGATAAAGTCCATCCTCGATAGGAGCTACGAAGATCCGATTTGGGAGCGCATCTCGCAAAAGTGCCTTGCCTGCGGAACCTGCACTTATCTGTGCCCAACCTGCCATTGTTTCGACATCAGCGACGAGGTGAAAGGCGACGATGGGGTGCGGATTCGTAATTGGGATTCTTGCATGTATCCCCTTTTTACCAAAGAAACCTCCGGGCACAATCCCCGCTCGAGTCAAAAAGCGCGGTGGCGGCAGCGGACGATGCACAAATTCAAATACTTCGTTGATAACTTCGATGCTATCTTATGCGTCGGCTGTGGGCGTTGTGTTGCTTACTGCCCCGTGAATATCGACATTAGGGAAGTTATCAAAGATATCTCGAAACTATAGGTGGGAGAGCGCGCTATGGATAACGATTACACGCCAATTCCGGTGGAGATAGCCAAAATCATCACGGAAGTGGATACAAAGGACATCAAGACCTTTCGGTTTGTTTTTATCAACAAAGAGGATGAAGGACGCTTCCAATACCGCCCCGGCCAATTCGGCGAGCTATCGATTTTTGGCAAGGGGGAAAGCCCCATCGGCATCGCCAGTTCACCCACTCAAAAAGGCTATGTAGAATTCACCGTTCAAAAGGCAGGGGTGGTAACTTCGGCTCTGCATGCAATGGAAGAAGGAATGCGTATGGGCATCCGCGGTCCGTTGGGCAACTCCTGGCCCCTCGAAGAGTTGCAAGGCAAGGATGTGGTTATCGTGGGTGGTGGTTTTGCCTTTACCACGCTCCGTTCGCTCATCAATTATATGCTCGATGATGCCAACAGAAAGAATTTTGGCAAAATTACGGTAATCTACGGGGCACGCACCCCCGGCTTATTGCTCTATAAAGATGAGCTAAGAACATGGGGAGAGCGCAGCGATATCGACCTCAATGTAACCGTCGATAAAGGAGATGCTAATTGGCAAGGACGCGAAGGCTTCGTCCCCACCGTTTGCAAAGAGGTTGCCCCTTCTCCCGAAAACGCTGTCGCACTCATCTGTGGTCCCCCCATCATGATTCGCTTTACCTTGCCCGTTTTCTTCGATCTCAAGTTTTCCAAAGAAAATATCATCACCTCGCTGGAAGCGCGGATGAAATGCGGCATCGGCAAGTGCGGGCGTTGTAATGTGGGTAGTAAATACATCTGTAAAGATGGTCCCGTCTTTACCTTTGCCGAGCTGAGTAAACTCTCCCCGGAATACTAATTCCCCTGCTCTCGGAAAAAGGCTTCTTTTGCCATGTTGTTCAAGGATAGCTTGTCGAACGAGGGGTTCTCTTGGGCTCTCGGCGCGATAGATGAGCAAACAAAATTTTAGGAGGCGGTTGTCTTGTTCAAGATCCTACAAAGAAAATTTTTAAGTGAAGCGGTTGTGGAAATGCACATACAAGCGCCGCTAATTGCTACCAAGCGACAGGCGGGACAGTTCGTGATTGTCAAAATCAATGAAACGGGCGAGCGGATTCCCCTGACCATCGTCAGTTCCGACAGCCAAAAAGGGGAAATAACGATAATTTTCCAAATAGTCGGCAAAAGCACAAAAGAAATGGCATCCCTCGATGCCGGAGATTACCTGCAAGATGTGCAAGGACCCTTGGGCAATCCTACCGAGATCGAAAATTACGGCAATGTGGTTTGTGTCGGCGGTGGTGTGGGCGTAGGAGTCGTCTATCCCTTGGCGGTTGCCCTGAAGGAAAAAGGGAACCTAGTTACCTCCATCATCGGTGCGCGTAGCAAAGGCTTGCTGATTCTCAAGGAGGAAATGAAGGCGACTAGCGATCGCCTCATCGTTACCACCGACGATGGTTCTTATGGAATAAAAGGCTTTGTCAGTGATGTCTTGCTCAAGATGATAAAGGAAGGGGTTAGCATCGATCGGGTTTTTGCCATTGGCCCCGTGCCGATGATGCAAGCCTTGTGTCGTATTACCGAGTCTCACCACATCAAGACGATAGTTTCCCTAAATCCGATAATGGTCGATGGCACGGGGATGTGCGGTGCCTGCCGTGTTTCTGTAGGGGGGGAGACTAAGTTCACCTGTGTCGATGGACCCGAGTTCGATGGGCATGCGGTGGATTTTGGTTTGTTGAACAACCGTCTCAAGATGTATCGCAACCAAGAAAAACAAGCTTACGAAAAGTGTGGGTGTTGTAGCGATGGAAAATAAAGAAGAAAAAACTCCGAAAAAGGAAAAAGTTTCCCGTCAGGCGATGCCCGAGCAGGGCGCTCGGGTGCGCAGCCATAATTTCGAAGAGGTGCCTTTGGGCTATTCTCCGGAAACGGCGATGTTGGAGGCAAGTCGTTGCCTACACTGCAAAAAACCGTTTTGTATGGAGGGATGCCCGGTGGATGTTGATATCCCCGGCTTTATCGCTTTGATTAGCGCGGGCGATTTCCTGGGCGCGGCGCACAAGCTCAAAGAAACCAACGGCTTGCCTGCGGTCTGTGGCAGGGTTTGCCCCCAAGAAGACCAATGCGAAAAGCATTGTATCCTTGCCAAGAAGGGAGAGGCGGTCGCCATTGGTCGCCTCGAGCGCTTTGCCGCCGATTACGAACGCAATGCTGGTGCCATTGCCATTCCCGACCGTACGCCTTCTAACGGCAAAAAGGTGGCGGTGGTTGGTGCGGGGCCATCCGGGCTTACCATTGCTGGCGATTTGGTGAAGCTGGGCTATGAAGTTACCATTTTCGAAGCCTTGCACAAGGCAGGCGGGGTGTTGGTCTATGGTATTCCCGAATTTAGGTTACCCAAAAGTATCGTAGAGGCGGAGGTTGATTACCTGCGCCAGCTCGGAGTCAAAATCGAGCTCAATTCATTGATAGGGAGAATAAAAACGGTCGATGACCTTCTTGCCGATGGCTTTGCCGCCGTTTATCTGGCGGTTGGCGCGGGTGCCCCCGTTTTTATGAACATCCCCGGTGAGAACCTCAACGGTATCTATTCGGCAAACGAATATCTCACCCGTTCCAATTTGATGAAGGCTTACCTCTTTCCCCAATACGATACCCCCATTGCGCGTGGCAGGAATGTGGCGGTGATCGGTGGTGGCAATGTGGCGATGGATTCGGTGCGCACGGCGCTTAGGCTGGGCGCTGATAACGCCTATATCGTCTATCGCCGCACCGAGGCGGAGATGCCTGCCCGCCGCGAAGAGATACACCACGCCCAAGAGGAAGGGGTGCAGTTCAAACTCCTTGCCAGCCCTGTCGAGTATCTAGGTGATGATAACAACACCGTGCGCGCCATCGTTTGTGAACAGATGGAGCTGGGGGAAGCCGATGCCTCCGGCAGGCGCAGACCAGTGCCAACTGGGAAAACCTTCACTTTGGATGTGGATGTGGTGGTAGTTGCTATTGGCACCAACGCCAACCCGATTATTCCGGCAACAACGCCGGGGTTGGAAACGAACAAATGGGGAAACATCATCGTCAAGGATGAGGGCGGAGCAACCAGTCGGGAAGGGGTTTACGCGGGTGGCGACATCGTTACAGGCTCGGCAACCGTCATTCTCGCTATGGGGGCGGGACGCAAAGCCGCTCGAGAAATAGATGCCTATCTTCAGAAGAAGAAATAGGCACCGCAATGGGGACACCCTAGGCGCAGGGTTGCATCTGGGGGAAAGCACGAGACAAAAAGACCATATCAACCAATCAATCATCGCCACGGGATGCCGGAATCCAGCGGAAATCCATTGCAGGGTCATCATTCCTGTCCCCGTTTACACGGGGATAAACTCCAGCGGGAATCCAGAGGTTTTGGGGTATAATTTATCACGCCGCACCACACCCTAAACCCAAACACCGAAACCCCAAAGACCGCGCAGGCAAAAGGGAAGTGGCTACCAGCTACCACCACAGGCTGGAAGCCGGCGTTACTTTCAGTTCTTACCAGGCTCTTTCGAGATGCCCTCACAGCCTAACCCTCTCCCCACGGAAGATGGTAAAATCCATTATAATCAATAAGTTAATCAATTTAATGCCCAACAAAAAACGCAAGATCCCCCTTACTCCCCGCTTTTAATTTGCCGTTGACGGCTTTATAACACCAAGCTAGCCCTACCTCCCCACTTCTCACAAATTCTTAAAACGGGAGGTTTCTATGAAAAAGCGCGTCAAGAACTCTTTTTATGAGAATTTAAATGATTTACATGAAATGGAATTAAATCCCCTGACCCTCTCTTTTCCCAAACATCTCGAAGGCACCTTTAGAGATGTCTTTTACACTAAATCGACACCATTGGTGAGATATTCTCTTATACTTGCCATATTTCTTTACGCCATCTTTGGAGTGCTTGATTTTTACATGGTGCCAAAGTTTTTTAAAGAGCTACAGATTGTGCGTTTTGTTTTCGTAATCCCCTTCCTAATCGCTCTCATTTTATTTTCTTATTCAAAAAACTTTAAGCATTTCCTCCAGTTGTCCGGAGCTTCCGTTATGTTCGTATGCGCTCTGGGCATTATCTATATGATCTGCATCATTCCCCATCCGGCTAGTGGTCTATATTACGCGGGTTTATTCTTGGTACTTATCTGGCAGTACACAATGTCAAAAATGCGCTTTATCTGGGCAAGTCTGGCGGGATGGTTGATTGTTCTTTTCTATCAAATAGCAGCTATATGGTTTGCCGAAACCACTTCGCATCTATTGTTGAGTAACAATTTTTTCTTGATCAGCGGTAATCTTGTGGGGATGTTTGCCTCCTATGAACTGGAACTTTCCGCCCGTAGGGATTTCTTCCTCACCTACAAGTTGGAGGCACAAGCCGGGGAATTGGCAAAGACTAACGCCGAATTAGAGCAAAGGATGATCGAGAGGGAGCGCGCCGAAGAAAAAAGAAGGAAAGCCGAAGCGGAAGCCATGCGCCTAGAAATGGAAAAGAGGCTTATCCAGGCGCAGAAAATGGAGGCATTAGGAACACTTGCCGGCGGCATCGCCCATGATTTCAATAAGTTGCTGATGGTCATCCGCGGCTCTGCCGAGATGATGCTTCAAAACGAAGAAAAAGGGCGCAGCAACGATAAGTATATCAAAAGCATCGAGCAGTGTGCCGAAAAGGGCGCCACACTCACCTCCCAACTCCTCGCCTTTGCCATGCGGGGAAAGTATGAAGTAAAAACCAGCGATCTCAACGAAATCATCACCAAGAATGTGGAAATGTTCGGGCGCACCAAGAAGGAAATCACCCTCCACAGCAACCTTGCCGATGATTTAGTCACCGCAGATGTCGATCAGGGGCAGATCGAACAAGCACTGTTGAATCTCTTTCTCAACGCTTGGCAGGCGATGCCGCAAGGGGGGGATATTCACATTAGGACGAGCAATGTCCTGCTCGATGGGCAAAAGGCGGCGCTTTTGGATGTCAAAACTGGGCAATATGCCCATATCGAGGTTCGGGATACGGGAATTGGCATGGATGAAGAGACACAGAGGCGCATCTTCGAGCCCTTCTTTACAACCAAAGAGCGGGGCAAGGGAACGGGTCTAGGCTTGGCATCCGTTTATGGCATTTTGCGTAATCACGGTGGCGCGGTGGCAGTGGAAAGCGAGAAGGGGAAGGGGAGCACCTTTAGTTTGTTCCTTCCCGCCTCGCTGCATAAGGTCGTTCGGGAACAAGAAGTAATAGAGGCTATTGCGGGTGGCAGGGAGACCATCCTCGTGATCGATGATGAGGAGACGGTTTTGGAGATGACGGGGGAGATGCTCAAATCTTTGGGCTACGATGTCCTCTTGGCAAGCAGCGGCAAGGCGGCTCTCGATCTTTATCGGGATCTGCATGAAGATATCGCTATGGTGATTTTGGATATCATCATGCCGTCGATGAGCGGTGGAGAGACCTACGAGGGCTTGTTGGCTATTAATGCC
>Ga0172371_10007861_pt1 | contig 15040 bp, 7 predicted proteins | sample Lak12m_FD_114543 | JGI IMG/M metagenome (GOLD analysis project Ga0172371, IMG submission 114543) | Freshwater microbial communities from Kabuno Bay, South-Kivu, Congo - kab_022012_12m | ecosystem: Environmental > Aquatic > Freshwater > Lake | place: Democratic Republic of the Congo: South-Kivu... | reverse complement strand
TGCTCTACTTCGGGAACCTGGGCCAGACTGCAAGCGGGGATCCCGATAACGACGGGTACAGTAACCTCGAAGAATGCCGTTTCAGGATTGATCCTACCACCCAGAACAAGACCGGCAACAGCGCCTGGTATCTTCTGCCCCAGCTTGCTGAAGAGCCGTGGACAACGAACGATCCTTCGGTTGTCACCTCGGCGACCATAGACGTGGCCTGGTGTATCGGCTGGGATCGCTTCTACCTTAGCAGGAGCGACTCCGTGGCGATGGGTTGGACCTCCACCGGGTTGGTTTTCAACGCCAACGGGGTGGAGTACGTCATACCAGTTACTGACAGCGTGGATATTACGGCCAGCTTCACGAACATCACAACCAACCTTATTGTTCAGCTCGAGCACAAGACCGGCTGCGGGAACGTGGGCATTAATGGGCCGGTGTACCTGCACCGGTGGCACGCGGGGGCGAACTTTTCACCGCCTGCGGGGGAGGATGGGGACTGGATAGCCTGCGTGGGCAGTGCGGGTGGTACCGCTGGCCCATCGCGGCTTTATTCCACAACACTTCTGGGCACGCCGCCCCATAACGGCTCGTTTACCAACATCCTTTGCCTTGTCAGCGACGCGGCATCGTTTTATTGCCCGTCCAATGCCGCGAGCGTGACGCAGGTGGTCTTTACTGCCACGGCAATCACAACGAACCTGCTTGTGGGCGGCAACACGCCGAGCAGCGTGGTAAAAGGCAGCTATATAGCCGGCGAGCCCACTGGTGGGAGCAACATCGTCTACTCGAACATTACGGTTTTTGCGATTGAAAACTTTGTGATAACCAACGGGGAGGCGATGCCCACAGTTCCGTACGGGGCGTATCTGCTGCCGACCAACGTTACCAAGGGGACGTTCACGCTGTGGAGCTATGACCACCTGTGGAGTAACGGCGTGGAGGTGGCCAGTGACGATGCGCACGGCGGCACGAACGTTTTCGATATTACCTATGAAGGCCAACTGGGCCCGAACTACATTGCGAACTGGTCTATAGCGGGCGTGACCTCTTCTGTCACGATGCAGCAAACGGTTGAGCCGCCGTGGTGGAGAATCGTCTACACGAGCAATTTCATACTGGTGAATTCCTCCGCGATGGAAATGATCTACTGGTTTGAGCGCGCCAACCACACGCCATATCGGGTAACCAATGTTACGTGGGGCATTTCCCCGCAGGTTACAGGTGGCGCGACGCTGCAGCAGGATTATCCGGAAGCAGGCAAGGCGATGTTCTCGCCCGGCAGTATGGCGCAGGTCTACTACGTAACGGCCAGGGACGATTTCTACGGTGTAGAGAGGACGGGCACAGTAGTTGTAGCGAAAGTGGACCTTGGGCAGTTCGATCACGTGTGCAGGGGTGCCCAGGACCATGCTGCCCATGTGTTGCCGGTGACGATCCTTCCTTCGGGCACGAACGTGCCTGTAAGCCTCACGATCGTCACGCCGGCCAGGGCGATATTCCAGGAGACGACATCGAGTAACCAGACGATCTCGGCCTCGAGTGATGTTACTATCGTGGGTGCGGCGGCAAGCCCGATTGAAGGCTACGAGCGGCTCGAAGCCTGGCTGGGGGACACTTTGTGCACCTCCCGGCAGTTTACGGTGTTTGATATGGCCGACTTGTGGGCCAACGGGATAAGCGATCTGAACGAAACGAACGAGATGCCGGTTCTGTATGTGGCGCAGGGGACGGACAACACGGCGCAGGTGGAGTTGGACTTCACGTGGCAGCCGGCAGACGCGTGGGCGAGCAACATACTGTGGCAGATACAGCCGACAGACTGCTGGGACATCGTATCCGGGGATGGCAGGACGAACCTGTTGACGCTGACTTGGGATGCGGGGGACACAACCGGGCGGGTATACACGGTACGTGCCTGGGTGGACTGTAATACGAACGGGGAGTATGAAATGGGGGAGTGTGTCAGGGAGGTCGGGATCAACGTCCTCAAAGTGGAATTCGACGTAACGGAATGGAATCCAACGGTCAGGGACGCGACAAACCACTTTGTCGATATTTATCCAGCCCCACCTGATCACTACAGCACCTCCGTCCCTCGCGTGCCCGCCGGTGACACTTTTGAGTTGGATGCAAAAGTCAAGGTATTCACGGATCCGGCGTGTTCCTGCCCGGAAGGCGATGGATACTGCGCAGAATGGAACGCCCGTATATTCCAGAATGTGGTTGCGCATTCAAACCATACAGTTAGGTGGACCACGAACTATGTCGCATACTCAGTAAGTCCGATCCCTGGTTATGACCCAGTCGAAGACGAGAAAGCGTTCACCAATTCTGGCGATGAAGTGACCTTGTCCGTCGCTGACACTCCTAGTGATAGCTATCGACCACTCTGGTGGCCACTGTCTGGACAACCGAACAACCCCCTCACACAGATTACCCGCGATACAACATTCGTGACTTGGCTCGTCACCCAGCACGAAACGAGCGGACAGATTCAGTACTTGAAATGGGTGAAGTGGAGAGTCGCCTACGACGTGGGTTACGCGGTGGCTTCAAGTAATGTGACGACCACGCTCAATGCATGGACGTTTCAAGTCGTTGACCAAGGTGATGGCAAGGGGCCACACACGCCCACGTTTGCTGGGTTCAGCGAGACCGTAACAGGCTATCCCATCCCATGAACACGAGGAGACTCGAAGATGATAATTCAAATCAAGATCCGTAGGTTGCTTCAAGACCTCGTTCCAAGCCTCCTGTTCATCGCCGCGGCATCGTGTTACGCTAGTGAAAAACAACCAGAAAACCAGTATTTTAGAGGTGTTGAGGATCGGATTAGAGAAGCGGATGCGATAGTCGTCGGGCATGTCGAGGTCATGTCCGAAGATTCCGCCGAAGGGTCATCACAGCGAGTCGTAAGGGCTCGCATCAGCGTTGTGCAGATTCTGAAAGGAGACCAATCTCTACGGGAGATTGAGTACAGTACGCGCTATTCGCCACAGGGATTCGCTTCTTATTCCGGTAGGGGATATTGGGGCACTGAAGATGAGGAGCATTCCCGGTTGGTGGAGTGTTTTCCGTATGCTCTCGGCCGTCCTGCTGTGTTTTTCTTGAAACAGGAGCAGCAGGGGCTATGGAAGCCCTTCTATGGCTACATCGACGACGAGGCGCAGACGTTACGGTCGGCCATTAAGGATATTATTGCTACAGAGTGCCGCTTGGAAAGACAACCATCCGCCGAAGTCCTTTCTCCCATGCTTGGGGCGGACAACCCACTCATGCTTCGCAAGTATGCCGTGCGCGCCATCATGCGCCGGTTTCAATCCTGGCCAGAACGAACTGGCACGTTCCTGGCGGCCGGAGACGAGCTTAGTAACACTGAAGACTTCTATTTCTATCTTGTTGCCTCCGTAGTTGCACATCTTCAGCTTGACGGTTCGTCTCGTGCCGTGGCCGGACTTGATCTTCTTGTAATCTTGCTGGAGAAAGCACCTGGCGAAGTTGCGCTGGATGCCGCGGTTGCCGATGTCAGGAAAGTGAAAGGGATGTTTGCCAGTAACAGAGACAGAGGCAAAGCCCTACAAACCGCCCTGCTGAACCGGAGGGCTGCGCTGGGCAAGCAGGTGGGGGGTCCAATCGGCCTCACCGTGGCAGACGAGGCCCTTCTTGCAGATATTGGTCTTTCAACTTCGCAGTAGGATACACTGTTGTCGGTGCGGCTGAGTTTTGTCCGGAATCGAATGGGGACGTGCTAGGTAAGTTATTCTACATCAGTCATTAATATGATAATTGACACACATGGCGTGGCTGGAGTATGGAGAGGCAAAGACCTCCGGGATGGACGAGAAGATAGTGAGGGGCGTTGATGGGGAGTGTGTCATGAGTACGAAGGCGTTCGCCGCTACGTTGAAGATGGAACGTGGCAGGTTTCGCGTGAAACGAGGTCGCCCCGTCAGGAGTATGTGAATTACCGCGCAACCAACTGACACCTAAGTGTGCATCTGGAACGTCCCCCTTTCCCCTTGGTGCACGCGCTGTCGCCGAAATAGGGCAGGGTCATCACCTATGTCATCTCATGTGCTGAAGACGGCTCGGCCGGAGGCCTCGCCCTACCGTGGTGTTCATGTACAGTATTTCGCGCGGGTAGGGCGAGGCCTCCGGCCGAGCCGTAGTCGCTTGATTATGCTTCAATGTATGGGGTAGCATTCGTGCTCAATTCATTTGCAGGCATCTCGAGGAGGTTTACATGAGAAGTGTTCCTCACCATGCGGGAATCATGCTCGTTCTCCCGGTCATCCTGTTGCTTTCGTGCGCAGGATCTGCCATGGCGCAGAAAGCAAACACCAACGCTCCCAATCCCAAGCTGGACCTGCGCGTTGCGTCCGTGCTCAAGAAGATAGGTTACAAGTACATAGAGACAAAGCTTGGCAACTACATGCTGGATTTCTCGCTCGACGACAAGCGAACGCAACTGGTCTACGTATCCTCGCGGACGGAGAAGTTCGAGGGATACGAAACGCGCAAGATCTGGGCCTATGTCTACAAGTCGAAGGACCTGCTGAAGGCGGAAATAGCCAACCAACTGCTGATGGATAACGTGCCGCAGAAGGCAGGGGCATTTGAGCTCAGCAAGGCATCCAGCGGGGACGGCTATGAAGTGATCTACGCGGTGAAGGTTGATGCGGAAGCAGGTCCGAGGGCTTTTCGTGCGGCCGTCCGGCTCGTCCTGTTGACCGCGGATGCCAAGGAAAAAGAGCTGACGAACAAGGATGAGTTCTAGTCCGGTGCATCGGTAGTGCCCTGACAACATGTCCGGGCAAGGTAGGGTCGGCTTTATGCCGGCCATCCCAGTAGCTGGCCGACGTAAAGTCGGCCCTACCTCAATCGCTTGCACGATGGGGGAGGCCATGTATGAAGACATATGAGCAGCTGTTGGACTACATCGAGAAGCTTCAGATAGTCGATACTCACGAGCACCTGCCGGTGGAGTCGAAGCGGGATATGGCCAGCGACGTGCTGTCGGAGTGGCTCCTTCATTACTTCAGCTGTGATCTTGTGTCCGCCGGCCTTTCGGACGCAGGCCTGGCGGCGGCCCGCGATCCCAAGCGTGATATCGTCAAGAGATGGAAGCTCGTGGAGCCATACTGGCATGCCGCCGAAAGCACCGGATACGGGCGGGCGCTGTCCATCGCCGCGCGGGACATCTACGGCGTCCCGCGTATCGGCGCAGACACGATCGTCAGGTTGAACAATGCTTTTATTGCCGCCAGGAAGAAGGGCGGACACTACAAGCGCGTGCTGAAGGAGAAGTCCAGGATTGCGGTGTCCATCCGGGACACGATGCCGCTCGAAGCGGAACTGAACGCGCCGGACCCCTTCGTGTTCACGTTCAAGATTTCGCCGCTGATATGGGTCAACCATCACAGCGCTGTCCGGGCGTGGGCCGATAAGGTGGACAAGCGCGTCCATACGCTGGCCGACTGGCTGGAGGTGACCGAGGCGCTGCTTGACCGGTGCTTGAAGCCGGGGGGACGAGTGGTGGCCATAAAGATTGGCGAGGCCTATACGAGGCCGCTGTTCTTTGACAAGGTCACCTATGCCGCAGCGGAAGCTGATTTCAACCACATGTACCACACGGACCACAGCCCCGATTGGCGGCCCGCTATCGAAACTGGCCGCGCGTACCAGGATTACTTCATGCATTTTGTCTGCCGCTATGCCGACCGGCGCGGCCTGCCGATACAGGTCCACACGGGCATCCAGGAAGGCAATGGAAACAACATCTGCGACAGTAACCCGACTCTCATGACGAACCTGTTCCTGGAGTACCGGAACGCGAAATTCGACCTGTTCCACATGAGTTACCCGTATTGCATGGAAGCGGGGAACCTTGCCAAGAACTTCAGGAATGTGAACCTGGACATGTGCTGGGGACATATCATCAGTCCCGAGGCAGCCCGTCGTGCCCTCGTGGAATGGCTGGATGCCGTTCCCGCGAACAAGATCAGCGCTTTCGGGGGAGACTACTGTCTTGTGGACGGAGTCTACGGACACCAGTACCTTGCCCGCCGCAACGTTGCGGCCTCCCTCGCGCAGAAGGTGGATGACGGCACGTTCGATATGGATCGGGCGAAGGAAGTGGCGGAATGGCTGTTGCGGGACAACCCGATACGGATTTTCGGGCTGGAATCATACGTGAAGGAATGATGCAGAAGGGCTGATGGCTGAAACCGGAAAAGGAGACTGACGTGGCGAAAGCAAAGAAGCTGATAAGGGTTGGCGTAATCGGCGTGGGACGGGGGCAGAGTTTTGCGCAGGGAGCGACCGAACTGGTCGGAATGAAGCTTGTTGCCATCTGCGACACGTGGAAAGAGCGCCTGCAGCAGGTGGGAAAGAAGTACGGCGTAACGACCTACACGAGTTACGACAAGTTCCTGGAACACGACATGGACGCCGTGGTTCTGGCCAACTATTTCCACGAACATGCTCCCTTCGCCGTCAAGGCGCTCAAGGCCGGCAAACACGTGATGAGCGAATGCACGTGTAATTCGACAATAGCAGAGGGTGTGGAACTCTGCCGCACGGTCGAAAAGACGGGTAAGACCTACATGCTGGCCGAGAACTATCCCTACACCGCCTTCAATATGGAAATGCGGCGGGTGTATCGCACTGGCGAAATCGGGCGGGTGACGTATGCCGAGGGTGAATACAATCATCCCATGGATACGGACTCACGCCTCGCGATTTCACCCGGAATGCTTCATTGGCGTAACTGGCTGCCTTCAACGTACTACTGCACGCACGCTCTTGCGCCGCTCATGTACATCACCGACACCATGCCGCTGAAAATCAACGGCTTGTCCATTGCGATTCCGGAGTCCAACGCGGAGGTGGTGAGGAAAGGTGATGCCGGTTCGGTGATTCTCTGCCGCATGGACAACGGCGCGGTGTTCCGCATTTTTGGCCTGCTTGTGCCCGGCCACAGCAACTGGTACAGCGTACACGGCACGCGCGGTGCGATGGAGACGGTCCGTGGACCCGGCTATTTCGGTCCCGGCCAGATCCGAATCTGGCATGAGGAATGGGTTAAGAAGCCGAGCGAGCTCGCGGAGCGTACTTATGTACCCGACTGGCCCGAGCACGCGGACCTGGCTCGCAAGGCAGGGCACGGTGGCGGCGACTTCTGGACCAACTTCGAGTTTACAAACGCGATCAGGTCCGGTCGTCCGCCGTTCCTGGACGTGTATCGCGGTGTGGCCATGTCTTCCGTCGGTATCCTCGCATGGAAGAGCGCGCTTGAAGACGGACAACCATTTGACATGCCGGACTTCAAGAAGGAGTCTGACCGCAAGCGATACGAGAACGACCACTGGTCCCCCTGGCCCAAGGATGCAGGTCCGGGCCAGCCGCCCCCGAGCATTCTTGGCTACCCGAAACCCACGAAGCTTGGCCTCGCAAACGCAAAGCGGGTCTGGAAGCGGATAGGGTACAAGGGGAAGTAATCGGATAGTTGGTGACTGGTGTCCGAATCTTGAGTCCTGATAGGGCGAGGCCGTCCAGCCTTCGTAGCCGAAGTGGCTGCTTTGGCGGAGTAGGCCTGGCCGAGCCGGGACGGAAGACGGCTCACCGGGACGATTCGCCCTACCGATTGTCCGATGGTTCTCTGATGGATCACTTCTGAAAGGAACAGCCCATGGCTCTGACACTCGAATGGCGTGGAAGGATTGACCAGTATCGGAGCGTTCTACAGACGCTCTTCTACCGGCCGCTTGGCAAGGTAGCGCTCAAGGGCTTTGTGACAAGTGAGCAGCTGACCCCGCCGGAGGCAATGCGCCATTCCATGCGGGCGATGCCCGAGGGGACGCGGTGGGGCGCCAAGTGGGAATATGCGTGGTTCCGCGGTTCGGTAAGGCTGCCTGCGGAGGCTCGGGGAAAACGCATCGCACTGCGGCATGGAGCGGATGTCAGGCAATGGACCATTGACTCCGGCGGAGACGCGCGTGTTGTCGTGAACGGGCGTGACGCCGGCGAAAGCGATTTCTGTCACCGCGAAATCACTCTTGCCCGAAACGGGGTTCCGGGCACGAAGTACGACGTCATGTTCGAGGTGTATGCCGGGCACGGCCCGATTGCCTGGCACATAGGGCCGCTGCCGGACGGGCGGGCGGCCATCCCGGAAGCAGCATCGCGGCAACGTATGGTGGAGCCGGTGTCCTTTGGCATCTGGGAGGAAGAGGTCTACCAGGCCTGGCTGGATTTCGAGACACTGGTTCTGCTGCGGGACAACCTCGATGCCGACAGCCTCCGCGTGGCTGAGATCGATGAAGGGCTGAAGGCGTTCACGGTCCGGGTCGATGTCGAACTGCCGCGTGAAGAGATGCTTAGGACCGTGGCGGCGGGTCGGCGACTCCTGAAACCCCTGCTTTCGTGCAGGAACGGCTCGACTGCCCCGCTGTTCTACTGCTTTGGCCATTCGCACATCGACATTGCCTGGCTCTGGCCGCTCCAGGAAACGGAGCGCAAATGCGCGCGCACTTTCAGCACGCAGCTGGCCCTCATGGAGGAGTACCCCGAGTTCAAGTTCCTCCAGAGCCAGGCTCACCTGTACAGGATGACGAAGCAGACACACCCGGAGCTGTACCGCCGGATAAAGACCGCCGTGAAGCGTGGCCGGTTCATTCCTGAGGGGAGCATGTGGGTGGAGGCGGATACGAACGTGACCGGAGGGGAAAGCCTGATCAGACAGTTCATGTACGGCCTCAAGTATTTCCGGGATGAATTCGGGGTCCGCTGCAAGCTGATGTGGCTTCCGGACGTGTTCGGCTATTCGGGCGCGATCCCGCAGCTGATTGCCGGGTGCGGCCTCAAGTATTTCTCCACGCAGAAGATATTCTGGACCTACAATGGCGGCGAGGTGTTCCCTTACAACACCTTCTGGTGGGAGGGGATTGACGGGACTCGCGTGCTGAGCCATATCCACAACGACTACAATTCCCACACCGATCCTGCAACGCTCATCCAGCGTTGGAAACAGCTTGTGCAGAAGAGCGGGACACGGGCGCGGCTTGTGCCGTTCGGATACGGCGATGGCGGTGGCGGTGTGACCCGGACGCACCTGGAATACCTGCGCCGGCAGCGCAACCTGGAAGGCGCGCCAAGGACGGTGATATCGCATCCGCTGGATTTCTTCCGAAACGAGGAACGGGAACTGCGTCGGCGTGAACTGCCGGTGTACGTGGGAGAGCTATACTACCAGGCGCACCGTGGCACATACACGACCCAGGCACGCACCAAGCGTGGAAACCGGCTGTGCGAACTTGCCCTGCGTGAGGCCGAGTTGTGGGGTGGGGTGGCAGGCGTGTTGAAAGGCTATCGTTACCCTGCGGCTGAACTTGAAGGACTGTGGAAGGACGTACTGCTCAACCAGTTCCACGACATCATACCCGGATCGTCGATCGAGCGTGTGTACCGGGAAGCCGAGGCGCTTCACGCGTCTGTTCTCAAGCGCGTAGGCGTGTTGCAGGCGAAGGCCCGGGCTTCGCTCGTTGCACGCCGGCAGGGCGCAGTGACTGTTTTCAATTCCCTGTCGTGGCGCAGGACAGCGCTTGTCCAGTTGCCGCGTGGCTGGCGAGGCGCAACAGGAATTGACGGCACGGCGTTGCCCGTGCAGATGGTCGGCAAGGACCACTTTGTGGAAGTCTCCGTTCCGTGCTGCGGATGGACAACCATTGCCAGTGGTCCTGCGTCCGGGACCACGGGCAGGGTCGTCGCCACCCCGGTTCTGCTCGAGAATGACCAGGTGAGAGCCAGGGTCAACGACCGTGGCGAAATTATCAGCCTCGTGGACAAGGCTTCCGGGCGGGAACTTGCCGAAGGTCCCCTGAACGCCTTGAGAATGTATCGTGATACGCCGCGGAATTTCGAGGCGTGGGATATTGATTCAAACTACACGACCCAACCCGTGGCACTTGAGTCGAAGGCCAGGATCAGGGTACTGGCTACGGGCCCACTAGTGGGGGTGTTGCTGGTCGAGCGCACGATAGGGAAGTCGCTCTTGACCCAGGAAATCCGGCTCCGGCGCGGGAGTCGGAGGATTGAGTTCCGTACGGTGCTTGACTGGCACGAGAAACACAAGCTGCTCAAGGTGAACTTCCCGACGGTAATCCATGCCAATGAGGCAGTGCATGAGATCCAGTTTGGCCACATCCGGCGTCCAAATCACGAATCGCGTCCATTTGACGCTGACCGGTTCGAGGTGTGCAACCAGAAATGGACCGCGTTGTGCGAAGAGAATCGCGGCGTGGCAGTGCTCAACGACTGCAAATACGGCGTAGACGTGGACGGGGGCAGCATAAACCTGACGCTTATGCGGGCGCCGATGGCCCCGGACGCTCATGCCGACCAGGGCAGGCAGGAATTCGCGTATGCGTTCCATGCGTGGAACGGAAGTCTCTTCGACAGCGACGTTGTTCGGGAATCCTACGAACTGAACGTGCCCTGCACAGTGACGCAGGGTTCTGCCGGTGAAGAATCGGTATTCTCCGTGGCTGCTCCGAACGTTGTGATTGAAACCGTCAAGCCTGCGGAGGATGGGTCCGGTGACCTGGTGGTGCGTCTCTACGAGGCCAAACGGACCGCCACGACATGCACGCTGGAGACAAGTCTGCCTGTGAAGCAGGCGGTCGAGACCAACATGCTGGAAGAGGGTACCCGTCAGGTATCCTGCCGTTCCGGCAGGATCGCATTGTCCTTCCGCCCCTTCGAGATCAAGACACTGTGTCTGCGGTTCTGACTCACTGCTCCCAGGACTCGTTCCGTTTCAGGCAGCAGTGCGTGGGATCTGTAATCAAACCGGCGAGACATGGGGCCCCGTATAATTCCTGGTTGACTCTAATTTGCGCATGCATATATTAGAGTGTAGTCGAATGTATGCACGCGGAGTGGCGTATGGATAGATACATAAAAGCTTTTGTAGAGCAGGATCTTAGAGAAAAAATGGTCTTTCTCGGGGGGCCGAGGCAGGTGGGCAAGACTACCCTGGCGTTGAGTCTTCTGGATGGTGGCAACGAAGAACACCCGGCGTACATGAACTGGGATAGCGTAACCGCCCGCAAGGCACTCCTTCAAGGAGCGCTCCCGGCGGAACAGGACCTGGTTATCCTCGACGAGATCCACAAATACAAGGGGTGGCGAAATCTTGTAAAGGGTTTCTACGACGTGAACAGGTCGCGTAAACGGTTCCTAATCACGGGGTCCGCCAGGCTCGATCACTATCGCCGTGGGGGAGATTCCTTGCAGGGACGGTACCATTACCGCCGCCTGCACCCGCTGTCCCTGCACGAACTATCCCGCTCTCCGACACGCTCAGACCTGGATCATCTGCTTAGATTCGGCGGGTTCCCGGAACCATTCCTCAAGGGCAATACCCGCCACTGGAAACGATGGCAGAACGAACGTCAGAGCAGAGTCATCCATGACGACCTTGTCAGTCTCGAACACGTCAAGGAGGTCTCACAGCTCGACCTGCTGGCACAGGTTCTGCCGGAAAGGGTCGGCGCGCCGTTGTCCATCAACAATCTCAGAGAAGATCTGTCCGTTGCCTTCGAAACAGCCGACAGGTGGGTAACCATGCTGGAAAACCTCTACTTCTGTTTCCTCGTCCGGCCGTTCGGGCTGCCCAGGCTCAGGGCCGCTAGAAAGGAAAGAAAGTTGTACATGTGGGACTGGTCAGTCTGTGACAAGGAGTCAGCCCGCTTCGAGAACCTCGTGGCCTCCAACCTGCTCAAGTACTGCCATCTTGCAGAAGACAACGAGGGTGATCGCATGGAGTTGATGTTCGTGCGCGACTCCATGCAGCGCGAGTTGGACTTTGTTGTTGTTCGAAACCACAAACCGGAGTTCGCCGTTGAATGCAAAACCGGTGAGCATGGGCTCAGCCGGAATATTCCATACTTCGCGCAGCGGACTACCATTCCCCATTTCTACCAGGTGCACATGGGATCTACGGACTGTGAGTATGCCGCATGCAGGGCGCGGATCCTGCCCTTCACGGCCATAGCGCAAGTTCTCGCGGTCTGAACGGCGGAGAGGACAGCAGCCTGCGAAACGCCATATTTCGACTCTGGCAAGAGTCTCCGGTAATGGAATGCGCCGTGCAAAAGAGTGGCTTGCTCAGGGTGTGACCTTGACCACTCTTGGGTAGCGCACTTTCCCGGAGGGGTTGGGTGCGCCCATGGGGAGGGCAAAGGCCATATAGATTCCCCAACCCATGCCGCAGTCGGTATCCATCGCCACCACGATCTCGTGGAGACCCCGTGTCAGCGACACGGTGAACCGGGAGCGATTCGGAGCGGCGGGATTGATCCGTCTTGGGTCCGCAAAGACAGGCTTGCGGTCCACAAAGACCTTTGCGCCGCCATCGTGCCCGAGGCTGATGTCCCACTTGCCGGGTGCGTCCACCTGGAAGCGGTTGGCAAAGTAGACGATGCCGTCGGCATTGCTGTGGACCCAGTGCGCGTTGAGCAGGTTCGCGGTTGTCGGATCGGCCTTAAGCTTCTTCCAGTTCAGCCGGTCCCGGAGCGACACGGGTTTTGCCGTGCGCACGTCCTTGCCTTTCGGCATGACCTTCGAGATCCAGCAGGAGCTCACCAATGGGGACAGTGCCGCGCTGGCGGGTGGCTCAAGGACAACACAGCCGGCACCCAGGATTTGCCGAGGTACGGTTGTGAACCGTAATTCAACCACCGCGATGCCTGCTACCTTGTCCGGGCACGCCTGCGGCAGGCCACGGATGACGAGGCGGTCATCCGTCTGCTCAAATGGCAGCGACTTGCCATTGGGATAGAGCCGGGCATGGGTGACCCTGGAGGTCAGCCCGCCGATGGCCAGTTCGGTCCCAGGCCACTGGTGGCACCAGAAGTACAGGGTGTTGCCCCGCCGGGTCCAGGTACCGGTGGGAATCCACTCCATATTCGTCACGCGGTCGGAACTGCCATGCACAAGCTTGCCGTTTGTCTTCATCCACTTGCCGACAGCGCCCAGCCGTTCGGTTGCCTCCTGGGGAAGTGATCCGTCGGGCTTCGGTCCCACGTTGAGCAACAGATTCCCGCCGCCTGCGACGCAGGTACGGAGCATGTGGATCACCTTTCTGCTCGACAGCCAGTCCTCCGGCGGTGCCGGCCACCAGCCCCAGGAGCCGTTGAAGGTCATACAGGCCTCCCAGGCGCGTCCCTCGGCCTCGGCGACGATGTTTTCCTCGGGCGTGCCCAGGTCCTCTGCCAGCTGGGACCGGTTGTTGATGATGATTCCGGGCTGGAGTTTGCGAACCATGGCGTTCCGCCGGTAACTGTCCCAGGCTTCCGGCGAGTTCAGCGGCCAGGAGACGTCGTACCAGAGAATATCGATCTTGCCGTAGTTCGAGCAGAGCTCCCTGACACAGCCATCCGTGTAGTTAAGGAAGCGCCAGCGTGCGTTGGGATCTTTCGCGCACAGGGCGCCGTCCGGGTGATGCCAGTCCATCAGCGAATAGTAGAACCCGACTCGCAAGCCGAATTCGCGTGCCGCTTCCACGTACTCCCGGACCAGGTCACGGCCGGGTCCGCGCCGTGCGGCGTTGTAGTCGCTCATCCCCGAGTCCCAGAGAAGAAATCCTTCGTGGTGCTTGGTGGTCATGACCATGTACTTCATCCCGGCCTTACTTGCCAGTTCGGCCCATTCCCGGGCAACGTTTGGCCGGGGGTGCCAGGTGTCGGCAAGCCGCTCGTACTCGGCGAGGGGAATTCGTTCCCGGTTCATGACCCATTCGTGGCGGGCAAGCTGGGAGTAGAGTCCCCAGTGGATGAACATGCCGAACCGTGCCTCGTGCCACCATCGCATCCGCTGTGCGCGGGTGCGGTCTGCGCTCCGGAGATAGTCACGCTGGAACTTGTCCATGGTCATCCTTTCAGTGTTGAGAATAGGCAACATGTTTTGACGTTGGCCGTATGGGAACAGAACCGGTGGTGACGCGCAAGCGCGATTTCAAGGCTGATATACCCTCACCGGTTCCGCAGGTGCGGTACGTCCGGCATGGGGCGGCTCAACACTCCAGTCTACTCGGATAACTGTTGATCAAAGCATGGAGGGCGACACTCCGTGGAACCGCCATCCCCGGGTCAATGAGGCACAGCCGATGCCGGCTCTTTCCGGTTGTGCAAATACCGGTCGTTTCATAGTCTTGCCGCCAATGGATGCCTCTCTGGTGAATGAGGGGGGGCCACTGGAGGGTATCGGTGAAAGGTTGCGAGATAGCACTGGCTACACTGATGCGGGAGAAAGTGGACCGTCCCTGCATCAACTACTCATGGATGACCAGTTCCTCGTACCTGAGCAAGGTGGCGGGTCGAGACTATTGGTCGGACCGGGAAAGCGTCTTCTTTGAGTACCTGCACCGGTGCGGGATTAACCTGGTGCCGCAATGGTACTTTCCGGACGAATCCCAGCGGAACATAGAACGCGGCCACATCGCGCATGAGCATCAACCCGGCGGTTCAGACGGTATTCGCCGTGCTGAGGACATTCTCCGGGTAGTGGACAAGCTTCCGCCGGATGCGGCGGTCGAGAAGGAATACGACGTCGAAACTGCGGCCAGGGAATACGCGGAAGCTCTCCACGCACGAATTGACAAGACAAACGGCGAGACGCTTTTCATCGGCTCGTTCGGTCAGGCTGATTTCATGGGTGCCTACGGCCGCTGGGGTTACGAGAACTACTTGATGGCTGTGATGGACTACCCCGACGCGATACGACGGTACTACCATCACACTGCCCTGGGCGGCAGGCTGCATAACCAGGCGATTGTCCTGGCAAGGGAGAAGTATGGCATTGCCCCGTTTGTATACAGTGGGCAGGACATTTGCATGGGTAGTGGGCCAATCGTGTCGCCGCAGATACTGCGCGAGATCTATTTTCCCGAACTCAAGTGGGCCATGGAGCCACTCGTAGAGAATGGCATCGGCGTTATCTGGCATTGTGACGGCAATATCATGCCGATACTCGATGACATCATGGA
>Ga0172371_10007860_pt1 | contig 15041 bp, 12 predicted proteins | sample Lak12m_FD_114543 | JGI IMG/M metagenome (GOLD analysis project Ga0172371, IMG submission 114543) | Freshwater microbial communities from Kabuno Bay, South-Kivu, Congo - kab_022012_12m | ecosystem: Environmental > Aquatic > Freshwater > Lake | place: Democratic Republic of the Congo: South-Kivu... | reverse complement strand
TTTTCCGTACGGAAAATTTTTCAGGTTAAATCGTGTCTATTTCCGATTTCAGTCAAAAATATGTCAAATGCCCGCGATTTTGCAAAAACTGGGGTCTTTTCAGCGGCGATCCAAAGAAAAAGAGGGAGTAACCGTCGGACGAAACATAGGTGTGCCCTCTCATGGTGATTGATTCAAGCGTACATTAATTATTTGAGGGGTTGCAAGTTTTTCGTTTATTTGTGATAGAATAAACCCCGAAAATATATTTTAATAATTTACAAATGAAGCGTCCAATAAAAATAATGCTCGGAATAATTCTAGCTCTAGTTCTTGCTGGAGCAGCGATATTTTTAATCCAAGGAAACTACGTCCAAGGCCTGATGCGCCACGCCTACGACACAAGCAAATGCTACGACTCCGACGGCGGCAAAAACTACGAAACAAAAGGAACCACATACGGAAAAATGGGAACGAGAGATAAACAGACACAGTATATAGATTCGTGTAATGGAGCTACTTTGACTGAATATTATTGTGATGGAACAAAAGTTAAAAAAGAAGAAAAAGCGTGTTCAAAATGTGCAGATGGCAAATGTGACAATGATCCATGCAACCAGACAAATTTTTCTACCGCATTCATCCTGTTATACGAAAATGAATCTCAATTAACAGGCGAAAGGATAAATACCTTTAATGAGATGAAAGACGATTTTTCCGGATCTTTCAAATACGCAACATATGACTTGGCGACAATGGATACAAGTGGAGAAATTTTCTTGATGAAAATGGAAGAGGACATGTTCTACGTAGATGTAAACAACGATAAAAATATTGATATCTACAACATATCAAAAAAATATTATTCAACTCACGATGATATTCACTATTTCCTAATAATTGGGCTAGCCTTCGACCCCCCACAAAACGTAATGAATGAAGCGAACGCTTATTTAAAAGGAGTAAAAATAGACATAAATGGAATTGGGTTTAAACCTTATGACTACAGTAATTTGTACGGGACAACAGGGAAATTACACGGAATAGTAATTTTAAATCAAGATATAAAAAAATATGGACCGGCATTTAAGATATTTAATGAAACTCCATCACAAATATTTTTACATGAGATAGGTCACCAGTGGTGTTGCACGATCGGCGATGAATTTGGATTTGGCGATAACTTAGAAATCACGACTGGAATGCATTGGTACATGGGCCTAGAATCCGGATACGAAGGAACAAGCCCAATGGGGGCTAATCATTGGGTCAGTAATGATGATGGAACTTATAAAACATTTTCTGCCCCAGACGGTACAAAACCAAGATATCATAAATTTATGCTGTACTTTATGGGGTTGTTAAATCCGGAAGAATACGGGAAAAAATATCCAGTCTACGACTTTTGTTTTCAGTCAAATCCGTGGTGTGAAACAAAGGCAACGTTATGGAAGGAAGTTTCAATAAACGACATCATTTCAATCGAAGGGGATAGATACTGTGAAAATTTTTCGAACTAATCCCTAATAATTTATTTCCCCGCCCCCTCCTTCACCACATCTACGCCTTCTCCCTTCTTCACCACCTTCACAGTATTCCCTTCACCAATCTCGCCGTCGACGATTTTTTGAGTCAAAGGATCTTCGACAAATTCCTGAATTGCTCGGCGGACTGGGCGGGCGCCAAAGGCTGGGTCATAGCTTTTGCCGGCCAAGAATTCAAGGCCACCGGGAGTTAATTTAATTGCAATTCTTCTGTGATTTAACCTTTCCTGCAAGTATCCAACATGAAGTTCGACGATTTTTTTGATGTGTTCGTGAGTCAAAGGATGGAAAACAACAATTTTATCAATACGATTCAAAAACTCAGGCCTAAATTTCTCTTTCAAACTTTTTAAAATTTCCTCCTTCATAGCGTCATAATCTTTTTCGGCCTCCTTTAATTCATTGCTTGATTTTACCGCGAATCCCATCGGAGCCGCCTTTTCGGTCAATTTTTCAGCGCCGATATTTGAAGTCATTATAATAATCGTATTTTTGAAATTAACTTTTCTGCCTTTTGCATCCGTTAATTCGCCGTCTTCAAGAATTTGAAGAAGTAAATTGAATACCTCAGGATGAGCTTTTTCAATTTCATCGAACAAAATTACGGAATAAGGCTTGCTTCGGACAGCTTCTGTTAATTGGCCGCCTTCATCATAGCCGACATATCCGGCTGTCGCACCAACCAACCTAGAAGTGTTGTGTCTCTCCATGAATTCAGACATGTCTATCTTAATCAAAGCGTTTCGGTCGTTATAAACCTCCTCGGCGATCGCTTTAACAAGTTCGGTTTTTCCGACACCGGTAGGCCCCATAAAAATAAACGATCCGATAGGCCTTTTTTCGTCCGAAATTCCGGCGCGCGATCGACGAATCGCCCTTGCTACAGCGGCGACAGCGTCATCCTGGCCAACGATTCTCGTTTTCAACGAATCCTCAAGACTCCTTAATTTTTCAATGTCGTCTTTCATCAGTTTATTCACAGGGATTCCGGTCATGACAGAAACAACGTGAGTGATATCTTCTTCAACGATTTTCTTCCTTTTGTCCTTTGGTGTTTTTGATTTCTTTTGATTCTCAATTTCTTGCATAACCACTAATTCCTCATTCCTAAACTCCGCCGCCTTCTCATAATCCTGCTTCGAAACACATTCCTCTTTCTTTTTGATAATACCCTGCAATTGTTTTTGCAGTTTCTTGGTTTTTGTAGAATCGGCATTTGTGGTCTTAATTCTTTTTAATGAACAAGCTTCATCAATCAAATCAATCGCCTTGTCTGGTAAATATCTGTCATTTACATATCTTTTTGATAATCTTACAGAAGCTTCCAACGCCTCGTCACTGATATTTAATTCATGATGATCCTCAAATGAGGCCTGAAGACCTCTTATCATCGCCAAAGAATCCTCAATAGAAGGCTCCTCAACTTTCACAGGCTGAAACCTGCGCTCAAGAGCCGCGTCGGATTCAATATGTTTTCTGTATTCTTTCGTAGTTGTGGCGCCTATCATTTGAACCTTTCCCCTCGATAAAGCCGGTTTCAAAATATTTGCGGCATCCAAGCTTCCTTCCGCGCTCCCGGCGCCAATAACAGTATGCAGCTCATCAATAAAAAGAATCACATTATCCTGCCCGGAAGCCTCATCTATAATTTGTTTCAATCTTTCTTCGAATTCACCTCTGTACTTTGTGCCGGCGACAACCGCGGTCATAGACAGAGCCAAAATCTTTTTATCGAGCATGTTTTCCGGAACTTCATCTTTTATAATCGCTTGAGCCAAACCCTCGGCGACAGCGGTTTTTCCAACACCCGGTTCACCGATCAGAACAGGGTTGTTTTTTGTCTTTCTGCAAAGAATGCTAATGACTCTTTCGATTTCAATTTTTCTCCCGACAACAGGGGATAGCTTGCCGTCTCTGGCTTCTTGAACCAAATCAGTCGTGAAATAATCCAACGCCGGAGTTTTCGACTCTTTTTTGCTATCCGTCTTATGCTTATACGCGTCTCCCATTTGATCTTTTTGCATTTGTCCCGCCGCCAAAACTCCATGAAGTCCGCTCAAGAAAGCCTCAAGAGGATTCATCATTTGCGGGGATTTTCCGCCGGGCATTCCACCCTGAGCTCCGCCTCTTCCGCCCATTTTCGACTGTTCGAAAATTTCGATGATTTGACCCTTAACGTCATCCGGATTTATTCTCATATTTTCCAAAATAACGGTAGCCGCGGTGTCTTTTTGTGAAACAAGAGCGAACAAAAGGTGCTCCGTCCCGATAAAACTATGTCCGTATTCGTGCGCAATTTTCACAGAATCTTCAATCACTTTTTTTGAAAAAGAAGAAAGCCCGCCGCCGCCCATCTGAGCACCAGCATTCTGAACTTTGCCTTTTCCTCCAGATTGCAAAATCATCTCCACCGTCTGTATAGAAACGCCAAAATTAATCAAAACAGAAGCACCGAGCGAATTCTCCTGAGAAAGAATCCCGATAAGAATGTGCTCAGTCCCAACATAACCGGCTCCTTTGGCATAATCTTGAGCCACTATAAGAGCCTGTTTTGCTTCCTTTGTGAACTTATCAAAATGACCGTCAAACATAAATTTTTGTTTTATTTACTCCTTATATTCTATCACAACATGAGGTTTATTATAATCGTCAAAAATCCTTTTTGTTGTAATATTTTTAGCACTCTTTATTATAGAGTGCTAACTTTTTGGTGTCAATAAAAAACCTCAATTACTCTTCCGATTTTACTTCCGTGATACTATCCAAAACCATCTCCAAGGAGGATTCCAACTCCTTTTTGCCATGTACGCTATAAACACGATCCCCAATTTTTAAATAAAAATAAACTTCATCACCCTGATATTTTACAGTCGCAAACCCGGATCCGTTGAGAACTTGTCTTTTTTGCCCGCTAGGCTGAGAGTCAGAAGAAAGAACCTCCAAACTCGCAAAAATATTTGTATCTGTTACAGGCTGGTCGCTGAAATCATATCTATGTAATACATCGCCAGTGCCGGTAGTCCCGGAATAATACCAATCCGAAGGATATTTAGCTTTAAATTTATAAGGGAGACTTTCGAATTCAGAATAATCCGAGTAATCGTAAGATTCTTCAGCAGTTACGCCCTCCCATCCATATACCTCAGGTATGCCATCATCAGGAGCAGCTATAGCGTCTTCAGCAGGTATCGTTTCATCAGCCCCAGCCTCAGTTCCCACTCCAGCTTCAACAGAAGCAAACGGCACAAATTGAAACTCGGCTAGCATTTCTTTAAAAATGTTGTCATTCTCGGTTGATCCATCGGAAGGAATAAAAGAAATAGCGTAAAGATCTTTGTCTCTCTTTAAAGTGTAATGAACCTCTTTCCCATATTGATATTCTTTTGCACTGTTTTGATTCGCGCCAATTTTTACTTCGGAAACAGAATAGTCATTTATATCAGCTGTAAAATTCTTAGTCCAATAGTCAGGAACATCACCATGTTCTCCGGGATTAACAAACCTATTAACGATCACGGAATCTTTATTTAAAGCAAAAGCCAATTCGTAAATTTCAAAGAGGTCTCTTGTTTCTTTTTTAATTTCAGAAACAGCCCAATTATCATAATACTTCCACTTAAACCCCATCTCCTGATTCATATATTCCACCCATTTCACAGCTCCTTCCTCTTTTTCCAATACCTCCAGGACGGTAACACCGGTAACACCAAAAACACCAGTTTCTTTATCAACACCCCCTTGAACAGTAACCTTATTGCCAAGATATTGCGGACTTGAGAGATTCAAAGCGGTGCTGGACAAAGGATTTTCAACCCCATCTTCTTCCATCAAAAGATGAGTTCCTTGATAAGTGTCATTCGCATCTTGTTTGCTCAAAATACCGGTAAGAGAGTCTACATCCTTTGTCGGAGAAAAAAGAGTACAACCGGAAATAGTAAGAACGAGAGCCAAAATAGCCAGTATTTTTTTCATATTTTTTACTTAAAAAATTTCCAGCAGATTCTACAATAATGTGGGAGATTTTTCAATGCCAAGATGTTCGTACGCGTGAGGGGTTGCGATTCTGCCTCTCGGGGTCCTATCCAAAAATCCGAGTTTTATTAGGTATGGCTCATAAATATCCTCGATTGTGTCTTGATCCTCGGAAGTTGAAGCCGCGATTGTATTTAGCCCAACCGGCCCGCCGCCAAATTTTTGAATAATTGTTTTCAAAATATCTCGATCGACATGATCCAATCCTTGAAAATCTATCCCCAAAGCCTTCAAAGCTTCAGCGACAACTTCTTTATCAACAGTAGATTTTTTATGATAATCGGCGTAATCACGAACTCTTTTCAAAAGTCTGTTTGCGATTCTTGGGGTTTGTCTAGAAGACTTTGCCAATAATGAGCAGGCATTTTTCTCAACAGAACATTCCAAAATTCGCGCGGAACGATTCAAAATATCCTTTATTTCATCTTCATCATAAAAATCCAATCTGAAATTGTGACCAAAGCGGTCGCGGAGAGGGGAGGAAAGCATGCTGACTTTTGTAGTCGCGCCAATGAGTGTAAAGCGGGGGAGAGAAAGTCTGATAATTTTCGCGGAAGGACCTTTGCCAAGCACGATATCGATTCCGAAATCCTCCATCGCGCTGTATAAAATTTCTTCGATAACAGGTTTGATTCTGTGAATCTCATCAATAAACAAAATGTCGAAATCTTTTAAATTTGAGATAATAGCCGCCAAATCTCCCTGCTTTTCTAAGGCCGGCCCCGAAGTGACTTTTATATTTGCGCCCATTTCTTTGGCTATGATATTTGCGAGAGTCGTCTTGCCCAAACCAGCCGGCCCATGCAGTAAAATGTGCTCCAACGGCTCTTTTCTATTTTTCGCCGCCTCAATGGAAATTTTTAAGTTTTGCTTAACTTTCGCCTGCCCGACATATTCTTCAAAAGAAGACGGCCTCAGTTTATTTTCAAAAACCTGCCCATCGATACTTAAAGGCGAAACAATTCTTTCCGATTCCGGTTTTTCGTCACTATTTCTAACAATCATTTAATTTGGTTTATGTTCGTAAATAAATTGTCTTATTCCTTCAGGATCGGGAGCGTCAACGAATTCAATTATAGAAGCGTGAGAAGCGGTTTGTAATCTGAAAGTGCCGTAGTCGAGCCATTTAAAAACAGCCAAAATGCCTTTTTCTCGGGTAATTATATCCTGGATATCGGTGAGCTCCGCTTCGTACTCCTTGCGAACCGTCAAAAACTTCCAGTCAATGAGAACGACTCTTTGGTCGGTTATAACAAGTTTATCAAGCCAATAAATGAGAGCTTGATAAATCAAAACAAGAGTAAAAACTGAAATAATAACAATATGCGCAATAAAATAAGCCTTCACGGAAATGCTCGATCCAAATAAATACAAAAGCAAAAAGAACGGAAACGACCCAATAATAATCTTAAAAAGATCAATAATAAAAGGCGTCCTGTGATGCCTGTAAACTTTCAAAATATGTTCTCCTTCACGTAAGTCCATTTTTAGAATAAAATATTAACGTGGTTCAATAACCATTGTATCTTATGTCAAAGTATTTTCAAGCAGCAAAATTTCTTCCAGTTATAAAAGGACTTTTTCTATACTACGCGATAACCGGCTTTGCATGCGTATTGATTGTCTATAGCGGAATGAAAATTCCGGGATACAAAATTCCGGCCGCAATTTTGCCGGCATTCGGGACAACATGGCCGGCCTACATTCTAGCGGGAGCCATTTTAATTCTAGTAATCCCGATAGCCGAAGAACTTCTATTTAGACAACTTTTTTTAAAAAAACTTCTGGAAAAATTAAGCGAAAAAAACAGCTCAATAATAGTCGCGTTCTTCTTCGCGTTGGCAAATTTATTTTACTCAAGTTTCACGCCGGCCTTAATTTTCGGACTTATATTAAACTGGCTTTTTATCAGCACGAAATCGGTAAAACAATGCATAACGCTCCACGTAATCAAAAACATAATAGTATGCACTTTGCAGTTATTATTGGTCAAAGGAGTTATTCCTCTTGATTTTTAATCCTCAAAACCTTTAAAATTCCCCCGATCTAAATCTTACCGTGCCCGCGTAGCTCAACTGGATAGAGCAATGCCCCTCTAAGGCGGAGGTTACAGGTTCAACTCCTGTCGCTGGTACCAACTGCAAGAACTTGTGGGCGTCAGCCCCCGACCGACCTAAATGTTGAGTTGGTCAACAAGTTCTTTTTTTGTATCAAAATCTTTCTTGATTTCTCGCAATCTAATCTTGAAAAAGAATATTGATGGTGAGTATTCGCTCACTTATAATTAAAGCAACAAGTTACCTGTTATTATGCTCAAATTTACCAATGAAGAATTTAAAAAAGTAAAAGAAAAAGGCGAATCATTATATAAATCGCTTCACGAAGTTTATTGCCCATATTTTAAAGAAAAAATATCTTTTGGAGCAGGTGGGTTTGAGCATCTCAAGTTCAAAAGACGCGAAAAAGCCCGTTCAGAGCAAGACCAATATATGAGATTTAAGCTTTTACACCTCGTCCCAGAGATATTAAGAGCGTCTCACGCCTTACAGGGAATACTCGAAACCAGAAAAACAGATAGACGCTGGCCATAAATTTTTTTGGAGCATCATTCCGTTTTGGGGCATGAATCACGAAACAATGAGCAGAATTTTGCATGACGGTATGCCGGAAGAAGATTAAAAACAAAAAATCGCTTCTTAAAAGCGATCCTTCGTTGGCGTTTGGCTACAGCTTTTTAGGCCGTGAGAGGGCGAACCCTCCAAACGCCATAGTAAATATATCAAATTTAATTTCAGAAATCAATACTTCTTCTTCCCCCAAACCTCAATTCCCACCACCCCAACCGTCATAATAATCCCATAAACGACAGGAGCAATCATTGCCGTAGGAGGCAAAATGCTCGCCGCGGCAACAGCCGCAAGAGTTGTATTTTTATAAACACCGATAATCGTCCAAGTAGTTCCTTCTTTTTTATCCCTTCCAAAAAAGTAAACAATCGGTACAAGAGGAACCAAGCTCGCGACAGCAACAGCCGAAATTTTAAAATCCAAAATAGGTGACGCAATCATCATCGCGCTGATAGGGGATATCAAACTCCAATTCATAAACCCCAATAAACAAGTATTAAAACCCTGGGTTTTTTCATAAAGAACTTTGTGCCAAGAAAATTGGCGGACAATTTGAGCAAGGATAAAAGGAACAATAACAAGCTTCACGATAACCAAAAACAAGTCCATGAATTGGATGTCAATAACTTGGCTCGTAGTCGCCAAAACAATAAGAGGAGTTACAAAAGGACTTAGCAAATGAGCCAAAGTCGTTGAAACCAAAGCTTTTGTAGGATCGCCGCGCAATAAATCAGCCAAAAATATAACAGAGACTCCACAAGGAGCGGCCGCCGCTATCATAAATCCAACAAAAATTTCCTTATCAAAAAGATCTCTCGCGAACCACGCAAACGGCACAGCCCAGCAAAACACAAAGAGCAAAATAACCAAATATCTCCACCAATCTTTCCCGGCTTGTTTTAATTCTTTAATGTCAATTCTTAGACAACTCAAAAACATCATCAGCATCAAAACATAAGTATTCACTTTTATTATCCAAAGAGGCATCGGAACAAAAAATCCAATAACAATGCTGAAAAGAATAATCGAAGAAAAATATTTTTTTACAAAAGACATGCGCCAAATATATCACAAGCGCGGCCGTAGGCCAGCGCCATTAAGCCCTTGAGCCCTACTCTTCCATCTTCATCACCCTATACATCGCCTCAGCGACTTGATCACGTTTCATGTCGGATGTTGGCCATGCGCGCAAGCCATTGTCTATAATTTCATGCTCTTTCGCATAAGCGAAATATGGAGCAAACCAATCCTTTTTGGAGACGTCTTTGTAAGGATCTTTTGAAACTTTTTTTGAAACTTTAACATCCATCGCCGTGAACAAAATCTTAAAGAATTCCGCGCGGTTCACAGTGTTTCCAGACTTAAATTTTCCGTCAGGATACCCGCTGACAACAGATTTCAAATAAGCGGTTGAAATGTACTTGTACGCCCAATCGGCGGTTGCCACATCTTTAAACGGGACTTCGGAAATTTCCATTGTCGCGTTAATCCCTTCAAGAATCAGCTTCAAAGCTTCCGCTCTTGTGACGGTTGCGTCCGGTTTGAAACTTCCATCAGGATATCCGCTGACAATTCCTTTTTGAGCCAAATAAGTGATGGCTTCATAATTTTCATGGGATGAAGGAACGTCGCTAAATGAAGTGTTTGAATTTTTTATTGCCTCTTCATTCTTGACAACTATAACCTTGAATAGATCCGAATAAAATATGTCTTCTCCATAAGAAACCCTTATCTTCGATTCCCCAGGGATAAGTCCGCTCAATTTTAATTCGGTCTCCCCGTTTTCAAAATCCTCTGAAGAAAGTCTCTCTTTATTCAAAGTCCCGATGTTGTTCTCCAAAGAAATATTAACCAGCCCGTCAAATTTTCCCACATAAAGATTGTCGTTCAAATCCTTGACCGTGATGGTGAAGTAAACAACCGAGCCGGATTCGTAAATTCCGCCACTGTCAACGGAAAACCGAAGATTAACAGGAAGAATCGGTGTTTCTGTGGCCACTAAAGTAGGGGATGGCTCATCGGGGACATTGGCTGTTTCGGACGTTTTAACAATGCTTGGGGAATTGGTGGTTTCGCGAGAAACTTCAACCACCTCCTGCACATTGCTCAAATCCAAATACTTCTGAACATAAATCATTGGATTGATAGTCGTCATAATGGCCTTGTCTTGCCCCAATCCGGCGTTTACCGCGCTGAAGAAATTCAAGCCGGCAGCATTGGCCTCCGCCCACGTAAACGGCCAAAACGGATGCCAATCGGCATTGTCATTGTCTATTTGGAAATGAAGATGAGGAGTTGTCGCTGTCCCGGTTTCACCGGATAGCCCGATTTGATCTCCTTTCCTGACAACTTGCCCCTCGGAAACAAGAAACGAATCCAAGTGGCAGTACGCGGAGTAATAAGTAGTGAAACCGGATCCGTCAATCGAAGGGAAATTATTATGTTCAATTACAATGTTTTTCCCAAATCCGCTCGATATATCGGCAACCTTAACCACAATACCGTTCCCAATCGCGAAAACAGGAGTTCCTTTTGGTAATTTTATATCAACGGCGAGATGACTCCCTTTGTACTCGATGGAATCCAAGCTGTAATCTCCCATATACGGGACGCTATAAGTGATTTTTTCATTTCTTAAATTCTTAGTGGAAGAATCTCCCCATTTCAAAGAAGAAAAAGGTGTAGCGAAATTGGAAGGCGTATAACGAGGAAGATCAATCAGCTTGCTGGAAGGGATTTCAGTATAAACATTATTATATTCCTCAGTAGACAAGCTGGCCCAATCAGGAACTTTTTTTATTGGATAAGTAGTCCCGTCAAAAGGCTGGTGAGTAGCGGTTGGGAGCAAACTAGTTCTCAAAGTGGTGGCATTTTGCTCAACAAGATAAACTGACGCAGTCATAAAAACGGTCAGAATCAACCATGAAGTCGCCCTAAACCATTTCTTATGCATTAACAAATCATGTTTGTGCATTTTGTATTTGTTTTTGTTTCTTTTTATCTTAGAATTATACCAGATTTAACGCTCAAAATCAAATGTTAAGCACTGTCACAAACTCGGAAGAAGAAACATATTCGCTCGCGGAAGAATTAGTGAAATCTCTCGATAAAAAAAAGAATGTAATTTGCTTGTTTGGCGACCTCGGCACAGGCAAAACGGCATTTACAAAAGGGCTGGCAAAGGCGTTCGGAATCAATCACTACACCGTAAAAAGCCCAACTTACGCGTTCGTCCGTGAATATCACCATCAAAAAGGAATGCTCTATCACGTAGATCTGTATAGGCTTGAAAAACCGGACGACATTTTGTTTTCACAAATAGACGAAATGGCAAAAAAGAAAGGAGTTTTGGTCGTCATCGAATGGGCTGATAAAATGAAAAATTCACTGCCGGAAAACAGAACGGATATTTGTTTTGAATATGTAAATGAAAACACAAGAAAAATAACTGTCTTTTGATGGAGCTCGGTATTAAAAAAATATTTTCACTTTATAAAAAGTACGCCGTTCCGGAGCACATAATCAAACACATGGCGAAAGTAGCGGAGTACTCTTTGAATTTGTGCGAAAAGTTTGAAAAAAAAGGAATAAAGATTGATAAAAACTCGGTTGTGAAAGCCGCGTTGCTACACGACATTTTGCGTCCATGCGACTTCAGGGAATTCCCAAAAAAAGCCCCAAAAGAATGGATCAAAATAAGAAAACTTTATCATAAAAAAGGCCATGAAAAAGCGATGTCGGAGGTTCTTAACAAAATGGGCTTCAAGAAGATCGCGAATCTCGTCTTGAAACACGATTTTTTCAAAGTTGCGGAACTAAAAACTTTGGAAGAAAAAATCCTTTATTACTCAGACAAGCGGGTCGAAAAGGATGGGATTGTCGAATTAAAAGAAAGATTTGAAAAAGGGAGGGCAAGGAACTTCCGTCCAACCGACGACATGAAAGAAATAGATAAAATCGAAAAAAAGATTATCGCATTGGAAAAGGAAATTAATTTAAGCCTACGCTAGATGAAGCGGCTAATTTTACGCTTTCATTTCGAATAGCTTTTTCAGCGATTTTTTGAGTGTAGTAATTTTTTGCGGCGATTATTTCATTCATTTTTTGTCTCGTCTGATCACCGAAAATCCCGGCGTACTGAGAGTTTTCATCAATAACCAATCCGTGTATTTGTTGAAACTTAAACACCGCATGAGCTGTGGTTTCTCCAAAATTTCCGGTAGGCTCAATCCTAAGCAAACTAAGATTCTTTAGTTCCTGTTGAAGGCGTTTAACTTCCGGCCCTTCATCGCCAATTTTCAAATTCGACTTCATCGGAGGAGTCAAAATTTGCTTTGTGGAGATCAAAACTCCTATTTCATCATTCGCGTGAGCGACCGCCAATTTAACGCCGCTTTTAAATATGGAATCGATTTTTTTCGCAAGAACTGCGAAAGTCTTTGGCCCGAAATATCCGGCGCCGGAGTCGGAAATGCTTCCAACTATGTCATTGTCGGTTTGAAATTTAAACACGGCCTCCACTGTTTTTGAATCATAAGTCCCGTTAACCGTGACATCATAGCCCGCGAGTTCAAGAGCCTTTTGCAATTTTCTAACAGCTTCTTTATCGGTATCGGCCGGGCCCAAATTAACCTTTGGATTCAACTCATTCTTTTGCGAAACAATGGCGTCTTCAAGGGTTCTTCTTGTTGAGGGACCAAAGTGCCCGGCCCCAAGATCGGCAATATCATTGACCAAACCTTTGTCTTTTTGAAAAACATAAACAGCCATCCTTGTCTCGTCGCCAAAGTACCCGTTTATTTCTCCGTTAAAGTACCCGAGTTGGTTCAAAAATTGCTGTAATTTTTTTACATCCTCGCCCTGGCTCAAGTACCACAAATCCTCAGCAAACAAAACCCCCTTATTTACGGTTTTCTGCTCAAGGCTCTTCATCTCGTAATACTCGGGTATATAGAAAGACTCCTGGTTATATCTTTCTTCATGGGAATAGTCCCCAATGACAACCTCCTCCCTGATAGAATCGTCAATCCCGTATACGGTCACTTCAACGGTTCTATACCCCCAATCAAGAGCCCTCCTAAGACCTTTGTCCCCAAATCCCATCCAAATATCCAATCTGTCATGTTTTGGCTCGCTGCCGTCATCTCCGACACCCTGCACTATAGCGCCGCCCCTATCATGCACGGCCGTCATTCCAATTCCAGGAATATATAATTTGGTACCAAATGGATACGTTTTCGGCGCGGCAACCATTCCGGGATAAACGGGCGTTCCATCAGCGCCGTTTGTACCTCTTCCATTCAATCTTATATCCCCCTGATAAGACCCGGTGACATATCTAGCTTGCCCAGGAAGTGGAGAATAATAAGCCGTAATCCCGAAAAGCTTTGTGTAAGGATAGGTGACAACTGCGGCATTGCCGGCGTCACCATTTGCTCCTTCAGCGTACACAGTCAAATCCAAAAGAGAAAAATTCATTACAAACACGAATGTCGCGAAAAAACTTAATATTTTGTTTTTCATTTTTATTTTTTTATTTTTTTCAAAATATTATACCACAAAAAACACCCCTTCTTCTCTATTAGGGTTGAAAAAACGCGTCAATGTTGGATAATTTTTTAGATGTCCGCTCCTATCCTTCTTATAATTTCCTTCTCCACAAAGTCTCTTTCTCGTCCATATTTCAATCTTGAAAGTTGTTTGAATGCCTCCGCCGCCTCCTTATCCCCCTCTTCCGTATAAGGATTTAAAGGAGTGATAGAGAAAGGACGACTGGGCTGAGTATCAATAGAAAGTTTCATTACAGCTTTATACTTATCTATATTGATCAAATCTTGATCACTGAAGACCGGAGCCATTTCTTTTGCCATGTGTTCGGCGTCCTGCGCGCCAATTTTGTAGGACATCATGGTACCAATGTTCCCAAAAACGGCATCTTTCACTTTCGAATGGCCCTGTTTCATCCCGCTCTTTTGATCTTCAAGCTGAGCCAAATATTGGTGAGCGATAACAAGCCCAAGACGGTATTTTCTCGCCTCGGAAAGGATAGATTCAATGCTTTCGGTAATATAATTCTGGAACTCATCTATATAAAGGAAGAAATCACGTCTTTCGTTCTTTGGAATCTTTTGGCGTTTCATCGCCGCCATCTGGAGCTTTTGCACGATGATAAGACCAAGAAGTTTTGAGTTAACCTCTCCAATAGTACCCTTCGACAAGTTCATAAGGAGAATTTTCCCCTCCTGCATAACCTTCAAAAAGTCAAAAGCCGACTTTGTCTGCCCGATAATATTTCTCATCATCGTATTAGTGACAAATTGACCGAATTTAGCGGCAAAGTACGGGATCATTTCTTGTTTCTCCCTGGCTCCTGTTTTTGCCATTTGGTGTTCCCAGAAGCTTCGTACAACAGGATTGGTAACGTGCTGAACCTTTAATTTTTGGAAATCGTCATCTGTAAACAGGCGGACTATATCAACCAGCGCCCCGCCATCGGGATCCGACATCAGTGTCAAACATCCGTTTCGGAAATAGTCCTGGATTCTGGGACCAAACACCTCCTCGTCAAAAAGTTTGATCATAATATTCATGGCATCCAAAGCGACAAGCTCTTTTTCCTCCCAGTTTTCCCCCTCAAGAAGGTTTATACCGAGAGGACGCTCCATGTCGGAAGGATCAAAATAAATAACATCGTCAGCTCTCTCGCGCGGGATAAACGGCAAAATATCTTCAATCAAAGACCCATGAGGATCAATCACTGCAAGCCCTTTCCCGTTTTTCAAATCCTGCCTGATCATTACCTGCAAAGTGGAAGACTTACCGGTACCGGTTTGTCCAATGAGATAAAAATGTCTAAATC
>Ga0172371_10007858_pt1 | contig 15046 bp, 11 predicted proteins | sample Lak12m_FD_114543 | JGI IMG/M metagenome (GOLD analysis project Ga0172371, IMG submission 114543) | Freshwater microbial communities from Kabuno Bay, South-Kivu, Congo - kab_022012_12m | ecosystem: Environmental > Aquatic > Freshwater > Lake | place: Democratic Republic of the Congo: South-Kivu... | reverse complement strand
GTGACCCGGTAGCTGAGCGCGCTGGTGGAAGCGTCCTCCAGGTGATGGGCCTCATCCACAATCAGGTATTTATATTCCGGCAGAACACGGTTGTTCGCCACCACATCCGAAAGCAGTAAGGCGTGGTTAACAATGATGATATGCGCGGCCAGAGCGGCCTGACGGGCGCGGAAATACGGGCAGACACCCCCCATACGGTTCAAGCAGACTTCGGCAGTGCAAGCCTCATCTTGGGCAGAAAGCCGCTTCCAGGCTTCATTTTCCGCCGGTCCGGTCAGGTTCAATTCACTCAGCTGCCCGCTGCCGCCGCTTTCCAGCCACACCAGGATCTTTGCCAACAGGCGCATCTCACTGGCATCCCTGGGTTTACGGTGACGCAGCGCCTCCAGGCGCCGCGGGCAGAGATAATTTACCCGGCCTTTCAACACACCCACCCGCAAATCAATACCCAGCGCATTTTTAAGGTCCGGGATATCTTTATTGATGAGCTGATCCTGCAAATTCAGGGTATTGGTGGAGATGACCACCCGCGCATTATTCCGCATGGACCACAAAGCCGAGGGTACCAGATACGCATATGATTTACCAATCCCGGTCCCGGCTTCCACCATTAGATGCTGGCTGCTGGAAAGCGCATTGGTAATGGCTTGCAGCATCTCCAGTTGTTCATTGCGGCTCTCGAAATTCTGTATAAATTTGGAGAACGGTCCGCCGGGGCTGAGCAGCGCGGTGGCTTCCTCAACATCCAAAGGCAGAATCGTTGGATTGGGTTTTAAAGGCTGCGCCAACAGTTCCGAGGGTTCGCTGAACAGCACGCCGTAATCCTGCTGCTTTGCCTGGCGAGCCTGGGGCGCTTCTTTAGACCGTATTTTGAGCACCTGGGTGAAGAACCAGCGCGCATCCCACTCAATGCTTTGGGCATCCTGGACAATCTCCGCCAGCAAGTGCATGGGCAGCGTGCGCGCTTTTTCGAAAAGCCGCAGGAGCACCGCCAGGGTTGCTTCTGCATCTTCCTGGGCGCGGTGGGGTTGCAGATTGGATACCTGCAAAGTATCCACGAGCGCACTCAGGCTGTAGCGCGGCGCGCTGGGCAGCAACACCGCTGCGATTTCAAAGGTGTCATTGACCGGGTTGCGATCAAAGGCATGTTGAATTTTTAAAAAACCAAGGTCGAAATTGACATTATGACCCACAACCGGAAAATCACCGACGAAATCGGCAAATTCCTGGATAACCGCTTTGATGGGCGGCGCGTCACGCACCATTTCATTGGTAATGCCAGTCAGTTGGGTGATCGGCGCGGGGATCATACGCTGCGGGTTGATCAGCGACTGCCATTTACCTGCGATTTGGTCGCCGTCATACTTTACAGCGCCTATTTCAATAATGGCATCCCGCAGGGGATCCAATCCGGTGGTTTCGATATCCAGGGCGACAATAGGGAACATTCAAGGGATTATACCAGACAGGTTTTTTACCAACAGAAACTGTCCGATTAGCAAAAGGTGTAAACCATTTTTCCCCCTAAACCATGAAGCTATTTCTTATATTTTTACTTGACTTCTACTTCTTCCCCGGAAGTCAGGGGAACTCCAAAGATCAGGGCTGTGCCGGCACCTAATAGGATCTCTTCCAAAACCCAAATCAGCCGATGAATGGTGGCATAGATGGCAACCTCGCTGCTGGAGAAGAAAGAGGCCAACAAAAGGGTTAACAGATATTCGCGAACGCCAATTCCGCCGGGCGCGAAAAACGCCACATAACCAGCCACCCAACTCAGGCTGAATGCACCGGTGATGGCAACTAGAAAGCCGCTTTGCAATAGGAAAACCAGCCAAAAACTGACCCCAAATGAAAACCATATGGCGATCATCAGCAGGAACTTCACCAGGAAATCCTTAAGGATGACAGGATTATTTTTAAAAAAAATCTTTTCGAAAACGTACAACCCCACTACCCAAAGAATTGGAAAAAGAACCAGGAATGCGTTCTGAATCTCTGACCGGCAAAAATAGGGCATCACTGCGCAGACGACAGCGCGGCTGGATAGCAGCAACAGAACTGCTCCAATGACCAGCGCAGAAGACAGCAGCCAAATGTTCTCAAATACAATCGCCTGGGTGGATTTCTTCAATGAAATCTGGCGCGCTTTGTAAATTCCGAATTTTCCTGCGATGTGCCAAATGCCGCCGGGAAGGTACTTGCCCAATTGGGTTACGGAGGTGATTGTGAGGGCGTCGGTATAGGTGATTTCGACATCAATCTTCTTCAGCGAGTACCGCGTCATTTCAGATAGCGCCAGTTTGCCAAGCATCAGCATGGCAAAACTGCCCAGCAAGCGGATAATAGAAATTGATTCAAGATAACCAGAGATGTCCTGGTAGTTTTTATAGAAATAGTAACCAGCAACGCCAATTACGCCGACGATCCAAATCCATTTGACTATATCGAGAATTCTCTTTTTCATTCGGAAAGCTCTTGTTTGATGAAGCTGAATTGGATCTGCGCTTTTCGATTTACTGTCTCAACATTCTGGAGGATTTGTTTGTGTATGGCGCTTTGATTTTCAAGGGCGTCGCGCACTATCGCGGTCAGGTCCATTTGGCTGTCGCCAAAATCCAGAGAGTATTTACCCAACCCAAAATAATCCATAGTTTCTTTATATTTATGCCCCCAACCGATGACAACCGTCGGGACTGCCAGGCACAAGCCGGAAATCATGGCGTGGTAACGCGATGTAACCAAAACATCCGCAGCCGAGATGATCGCGCGGATCGACGAGGTGTTGATATCATAGCCCACCCAGTCAACCGCTGGCAGTGCATCAGCAGGCAAGGCGCCGCTTTCCGCCTGCGCGCGCATACGCTGTAACGTGAGCAGATCGTTGTTATGAGTCTTTTCTGAGCCTTCCCGGGTGGCGTTGGGCATGAAGACATAATGGAAACGCCCCGTACCCATCTTCTTGATCAGATCAAAGAACTTGCCGGCGTAATCGAGACCCTTCCTGGCAGACTGTCTCTCAACCAAAATGCTGGGGGTGATCACCACCACTTCTTTCTTTAACATTTTTACTTTTTCAATAAGCTCGGTAACCCGCTGTTCATTTTCAGATGAAAGCGAAAAAGCGGGGGAATACAAAAATGCCACATCCGCTACGGTATCTGTTTTCTCTTTCGGATAACTTAATTCATCGAGAAATTCAGCTGTTTTTTCGCCGCGCGCGAAGATATGCCTGCAAGGCATCAGGAATAATTTAGCGCTGATGCGGTTCAGGAAATGATGAAAAGGGCCGACAGCCTGCGCCAGTTTGATCACTGGGACGCCCAGGATCATCGCCGGCCAAATGGAGAGGATGTTAAACGGCAAATATTTCTCGCGTCCGTCTGAAAAAGTGATCCCGCCCACATCCAGAAGCAAATCGGATTCATTCAGAGCATATGCGATCTTGAAAAAACCGGATTTCGGTATTTTTATGCGTAACAGCTTAAGGAGAGCAGCCAGCAGCGCGCCGAAGAAATGCCTGGTAACCAGTGAAACCGGTTTGCCGCTCAGGACAATAATCTTCTGGTCGCTGATCAATTCGCGGTCTTTTTTGGGAAGGTAGCTGTATATATAGAATCTCGATTTGGGAAAGTCCTTGCGGATTAAACCGATGGTGGTGGTCAACATCGACTCCGCGCCGCGATTTCCCCAAACCGTACCGCCAATTATTGAAATAACAGGGTTTTGTGATTTCATTGGCTTTCCGGTCCTTTCATCTTATGCATCCAAAAATGCATCACTGGTTTTTATCCAACGATTTTATCTTTCCCTGAATGGGAAATCAATTCAATCCGGTCGCAGGAAGACAATCGCGCAAACCAATCGGCGCACACGACCCCGAAAAATCTTAGCGAGTGTTCCATGGGAACTTATTTCTTGTCAAGTTTCTCGACTTTTTCACCGAGACGCTGGATCTTATATTCCACGTTCTCCAACAATTTCCGGTTTACCGAAATCAAATCAGCTAACAATCCGAAGACGAATAAAATTCCACCCAGGATCAGCAGAACCGCGGCCAGGATCAAGGATTGAATATGCCCGGAGCTATTGGCCGTGAAGATCGCGAAATACAGGAAGCGTAAACCCAGGATCGTACCGAAAAAGAATGAAATCAACCCAGGTATGCGGAAAAATTCCAGCGGCTGGTAGGTCATAAAAATCCGCAGGATGGTGTTGGTTGAGCGCGCCAGATAGGCCGGAATGCTGTGGATCAGGCGCGATTTGCGCAAGAAATCATTGGTGCGGATGGGTACCGAAACAATCGCCATGCCTTTTTGTCCAGCCTGAATGATGGTTTCGATGGTGTAGGTATATTCAGAGAAAACATGCATGCGCATGGCCGCCTCGCGGCTGATCGCGCGAAACCCGCTGGGCGCATCCTCAATCTCGGTCTGGCTGACCTTGCGCACCATCCATGAACCCCATTTTTGAAAGAGTTTCTTCAATGGGGAGAAATGTTTGATCTCACTGATCGGGCGGGCGCCAACCACGATTTCAGCTTTTCCGTCCAGAATGGGCTGCACCAGTTTGGGAATATCGCCGGCATGATATTGGTTATCCGCGTCGGTATTGACGATGATGTCCGCGCCCAGTTCAACGCAAGCCTGGATGCCGGCCATGAATCCTTTTGCCAATCCCTGGTGTCGGATCAAACGCACGATATGATCCACCCCCAGTTCCCTGGCGACTTCAACAGTCCTGTCTGTGCTGCCGTCATCGATGATCAACCATTCAATTTTAGAAATTCCGGGTAGTTTCCTGGGAAGTTCCTTCAATGTGACAGGCAGCGAGTTTTCCTCATTAAAACATGGGATTTGAATGATAAGTTTGGTCATGGATTTTTTTGTGAAAAATACCCTTCCCTTACGGAGGTTCTTCTTTCGAGTGTAAAACCGTGTAAGATTTTATCACAAAGGGCATCCTCAATTCTCCCGGCAGATTTGTTTTGGGGGCTGGAAATAATCCATTCTGGGTTATATTTAATCTTTGCATGATAGGTAAACAAGATTCTCAGATCATTGTGGTTGGCGCAGGACCAGCCGGCTTGATGGCAGCCGGACAGTCCGCAGGCCTGGGCGCGCGCACCTTACTGCTGGAAAAAATGGATCAACCCGGCTCAAAATTGCGCATTACCGGTAAAGGCCGCTGCAATCTGACCAATATCATCGGGCAGGAGGAATTTATCAGCCACTTTGGTCGTGAGGGTCAATTCTTGCGCCAGGCGTTCGCGCGGTTCTTCAATCAGGATCTGATGGATTTCCTGAATGGTATGGGGGTTGAAACTGTAACGGAACGCGGTGGACGAGTATTCCCGGCCGAAGGCGACGCCAGCCTTGTCACCCGCAAGATGTGCGCCTGGGCTGTGGATCAAGGCGTGAGCATCCAAACCGGGGCAACTGTCCGGCATATTGTGCAGGAAAACCAGGCCGTCAAAGGTGTGGAATTGAATTCGGGCGAAGTCATTCCGGCTGACCGGGTTATCCTGGCCGCGGGGGGTGCTTCTTTCAGTCATACTGGCTCGAGCGGCGACGGCTTCCACATGGCGGCCGAAGCCGGCCACACCATCCTTCCCATCCGCCCGGCGCTGGTGCCATTGAAGACTGCCGGTGATGTTTGCCAGCGCATGCAAGGGCTTTCTCTGCGAAATGTCGAAGCCGCCGTACTTATCAACGGCAAACCTTCAATGAAAGATTTGGGCGAGATGCTTTTCACTCACTTCGGCGTTTCCGGCCCGCTGATCCTGAGCATGAGCGGCCGCATTGTGGACGCGCTGCACGCCAAAAACAAGGTTGAAATTTCCATCAACCTCAAACCCGGGTTGGATGAAAAGAAATTGCACGCCAGATTGCTACGGGATATGAATGAGCACGGTAAACAGCAGTTGAGCAGCCTGTTGGAAGGATTGCTCCCTCGTAAAATGGTGCCGGTATTTGCGCAGGTCTGCACGCTGCCATTGGAAAAACCCTGCCACCAAATCACCGCGGAGGAACGGCTGCGGATGTTGCGCTGGTTACGAGATTTCCGCATCGAGATCAGCGGCCACCTGCCGCTGGATGCCGCCATGGTAACCGCGGGAGGTGTCTCATTAAAAGAAGTCGATCCGCGTTCGATGGAATCCCGTTTGGTGAAGGGGTTGTATTTCGCCGGGGAAGTGCTGGACCTGGCAGCAGACACCGGCGGTTATAACTTGCAGGCGGCTTTTTCCACAGGCTGGCTGGCGGGCAATCGCGCTGCCCAGGCAGCCCAGAACAGCTAAGCGGGTTGATGTAGGCTGCTCTGCAGCATTTCCGCCATCTGTTCAGGGCTGTATGGATTGGGTGTTTCCAGCCACCAAATTAGAAGGCGGAACAAGGCGCCTGTCAAAACTTGGGCAAAAATCTCAGGCGGGATGTTTGCGGAGCCATAGATACCATATTTGCGGTAATCCTGAATGAAATCATCCGCCAGGTAATCCTGAACGCGTTTGGTCAACAACGAAGATCCCTGCCCTCCCAACATGACCATATAAAGGTCTTTATTGTGCTGGGCATGACGGAACATGTTCACGTAGCTGAAGTATTCCGGCTGCTCGGGCATTTTTCCCTCTGCCATTTGGATGGCTTGCGCGGTTGTGCGTTTGAATCCTTCCTCGATAATGCTCCATACGATATCTTCCTTGCTGCGGAAATAGATATAAAAAGTCCCGCGACCCAGGTCCGCCCGATCGGTGATATCCTGGATCGAAACCGCATCATAACCTTTCTCGAGCAACAGATCTAAAGCTGCCTGCCTCAACTGCGCGATGGTACGCTGCCGGCGGCGCGCGTGCCTGCTTTCCAAAATCTGCGCATTGTTGTTTACCTGTTCAATAATGACGCATCCTCGCATTTCATCATTAGATTCTCTTGACTTCTACCCTACTGTATTTTATCTTAATTATGTCATACTGTTCAATTATTACAATCTGTATCTTCAGGAGGTTTATGATGAGTGAAAGACGTTTAGGAGCCGCTCGCTCGCCGCATGGTCTGGGAGTCTTCAAGGACCACGAAACCGATTGGGTCTTCAAGCGAACACTGGAACAGATGAGCGAAAAAGCGGCGGAGATTGGTGAATGCCTATACGCAGCCAGCCAAATCACGGAAAGCGATGGGGAGAGCTGGATTGCCGCGTGGGCAAAATTGGGCGACCAGGTACAGGCTCACGCGCAGGATTCTTTATCCAATAACCACATCATCAGCGCACGGGATGGTTTTTTGCGAGCCAGCAACTATTACAGGACAGCCGAATACGGCTGCCCTCCTGCGCATGCGCGTTTCCATGAGCTGTGGCAGAAAAGCGTGGACGCTTTTCAGGCAGCCTGCCTGCTATTCAATCCACCCATCCAGATCGTGAAAATACCTTTCGAGGGCAGATACCTGCCTGGATATTTTTGGCAGCCGGCTGACGGTCCGGCCAAACGGCCGACCATGATCAGCGTCGGCGGCAACGATTCCTCCGGTGAAGAAATGTTCATCGTTACCGGCTTTGGAGCTGTACGGCGCGGCTTCAATTACTTCACCTTTGAATATCCCGGCCACCGCGGCGTGGTGCATCTCTTTCCGGATTGCGTTAAACGGCCTGATTACGAAGTACCGTTCAAAGCTGCCATCGATTTCCTGGAAAAGCTGCCCGGCGTGGATGAACGCATCGCGTTGGGTGGTTTCAGCTATGGTGGATATGTATCTGCCCGGGTGGCTTGCTTTGAGAAACGCATCCAGGCAGTCATCCCCGATTCACCCGTTATCGATATCCCCACCTTGGTGCTGACCGGTTTCCTCGGGCCGTTGATCAAAGGCGTACCACCGAAATTATTGGATAAGACAGTCGCCTACCGCCTGCGAAAGTCGCCCATCACAAAAGCCCTGCTGGATTATTCAGCCTGGACCTGGGGCGCAAAGAGTCTTTCGGAGGAATTTGCGCTTGATTCCTTTCAGCGGCATGTCATCCGCGAGGAGATCCGCGCGATCACCTGCCCGGCCCTGGCATTGGTAGGTAAAGATGAGGGTGAAGAAATGGTGCGGCAGGCGCAATTTTTCCATGACCATATCTCCTCAAAGAACAAGCGGCTGCACACCTTCACCCGCGAAGTGGATGGCTCGAATGATCACTGTCAACTGGATAATTTTTCACGAGCACACCAGGTCGCGTACGATTGGCTGGATGTAGTTTTCAAAAAGTGATTAAACAAACACACCTCTTATTCATCGTGATAAGAGGTGTGTTTTCCCAAAATCGGTTATAACCAAAATTTAGAAAATTTGCTGACCACAATGCGGACAGACCATATGTACATTGACATCACCTGTGGCAGTGAATGAGGTGGTCGATGTGATTGTCACGGTATTAGTGGTGCCGCCGGATGAATCGCCGCCGGAACTATCGTCGCCGGATGAATCATCCTGTGTGGTCTCGGGGTCGATCTTGAATTTTGAAACAAACTGGGCATGCGTACCGTTGAAATAGACGTTGCTGCTCTTGTACTCCCAAAGCAACCAGGTGTTCGTCCACCAGGTTGCCGGCAATTCAGGCGTCACCAGGTTATAAAAATCGACGATAAACATATCAATATGGGAGGGAATGTTATCCAGCAATCCGGATGGGTCAATATGTTGATCCCACATCTTCCCGTCATCCATGGCGGGGCTGATCACATGCACCAGGGGCGTATGACCGCGGTCGCGCCAGGTATCGCCAAACTCCATGATCTCTTCCAAAGATTTATTACCGATGATAATATGCAGGTTGTTTTTTACCCAAGTCAACCCGCCGGGAACATCATAATAACTCGCCATATCCAACTCCTTGTTTCTTCAATCCAACTGAAAGAAATTTTTATCTATGCTTGCATGGAATGATGCAATATTTATGCCACATAACGCAGAAAAGGAATGGATGATTTAATGCGATAAAACAGGAAATGATTTCAGTTTCCAATGACCGCGTAGCGGTAATCGGTGTAAAAATCCGAGTAGGACTCCGGGTTGTAAAAACCCTCCTGCCAGATCAACTTATCGCCGTCCTGCTCGACTAGCGGCCGGATCGCCAGCATGCCCGCCTGGCTGGTATGGAGCGCGGCTGACCTGGAAAAAGACAGGCGATCGGTGGTACGCCATTCTTCAATGAACCACCTGCCGCTTTCTTCTCTTGAAAGATACAAGGTATTCTCATCTGCGCCAAAAATCATGCCGCCCACATATACCGACTTGGTATAAAAGGCTTCACCCGCAGGGATAATGGGTAAGGAAACCAAATGGTTGGTGAAATAGCCGATTTTGTATTCCGCGTCCCCGGCATTGGATAAAACCGCATATGCCACGACTGTTCGATCCTTTTCAGTGACCGCCACATCCAGCAGCCGGCAATTCTTCCCTTCTTCATTCGAAATGATCACAGGGAATAGATCTTTATAAAGGGATTCATAACCCAGAAAAGTACCGTCTTGTCGGGTTATCTCCCTTGTGTTCGTGTCAAAAAAACCCAGCCGGATGTTCGTGTCATCCGCGTTGGGATTGGAATACATCACCAGCCGCAGCAGATCGCTATCGGTGGTATTGACCACTTTCAGGTAATATTGCATTCCGCCTGCCACGATTTCAACCGGTTCGCTCCAGGCAGAGCCGTCCTGGCTATACACATACGCCCAGGAAGATTCCTCTTCGCGGCCTGCGCGGAAGAATAACCAGATGAAGCCGCTTTTTTGGATCAATTGAGCGTAGGTCGTTGGTTTTCCAGCATCGATCACGAGCGGATCTTCGAATTCTTCAATGTTCTCCGCCTTGCTGGAGACGCGCACGTACATCAAGTTCGTCTTGTTATGCCCGCCGGAATACGCGGCGATTATGCGCCCATCCGGCAGGATATCCACCGCCGCGCTGTTATGGTCATCAGGCGAGCTGTTTCTATACAGACGTGTTTTTATGATCTGCCCGCTGTCATTATCGATGCTAGCCACGCCAGAAAAACCCTGGCTATCGGTATAACCCAGATAGGTTTTATCGCGCAAACCGACGTATCGTTTGGCCAAAGGGAAAGTCCACCAGGAGGAAATGCAATCCTCCAGATTGTATGACTTCACCTCCAACAGGTCTTTTTCCGGGGCAAAAGCGAATTCCGCGTAAGCGCTGAATGCCCCCCACCCCTTACCCACGCGGGCGCGCACCCGCCATTGATATGCAAGATCGCCCAATACCTGGCCCGGCGTAAAAACGCAGGATTCATCCATGCAAACTTTTTCAGTGGCAACGGTTTTATCCAAAATCAAGTGTCCGTCTTCAAGCACCTGGATGTGGTATTCCAGCGCTTCCGCAACGGGAAGCCAGGCATAAGCCGGGGTGCTGTTATAGATTTCGCCAATGGGAGCGGACAAGATCGGGATAAATGCCGCTGCTTCGCCGGAAGCCATTGAACTACATGCGCTTTGAAATGAAAATAAGAGAATTAATAACAAGAAAAGAAAAATACGCGACGTTCTTTTCAAATGGCACCGCCATTGATCACCTGAACTTCTATAAGAAAACATGAAAAAATTATAGCATGCCGATCACGCCATAATTTTTGTCTAATGGTTATCTTTTTCAGCACTTGTAATTTTTACATAAATAAGTATTATTTAATCAATTATAAAAACCAGGCAAGGCTTCTTTCAATCAAGGGCACACCACCGCCAAGCCCTCAACCTTACGATTCCCTCATAAAAAAATTACCCGGAAATAACATCGCCAGTTCTCTTGAAGCGTAGAATGGAGTTTCTCGAGGATCATAAGTCATTGAGATTGCCGGAAGGAGTGATGACCTTGAAATGGTGGCGCATTTGCATCAGTCTGCTTGTTGTTGAAACCATTGGATTGCTGATCCAAACCGTCCTGACTGGTTCACAGCCTGAAGAAAAAATCTTCTTCAATCTTTCCTTCATCCGTTTAGTGTTTGCCGCAGGGATCTTCAGCCTGATCACCGGATTATCCTTCCTGCTTCTCCAAACATTTCGAAAAAAAGAAAAATTCAAAGCATTTATTTACAATGACCAGCGCATGTTCGCTTTGATGCTGGCCGGCTTTTTGGCGTTCGCAGTAGATCTATTTTTTCTCTGCGCTGAAAAGGAATTCACAAGAGAATGGCAGCCACTTTATCTCAATCTGAAACCAATGTTTACATGGGGCTTCCTGGCAACCCTGGGGATAAGCTTTTTCTCGACCGCATGGTTCAGTCATCTATTCACCGGGAGCCGGGGTGCAAAACCAGGCGAGAAGAACAGCGATGAACTGGTGATTGTTTTCGGGATATTTGTGATCCTGGTAATCGTGAAAATTCTGTTTGTAATTCGGACGGCCTACGGCCCGGTCATTCAAGGCGATGAACTGCGTTATTTCAGTATGGCGAAGTACCTTTATCAGGGGGAATTTTTTATAGAAAACATCAATCACTCCCCATATTTTTATTCTGCGATGATCGCGGTTTCTTTTCTTTTCGGCGATATGGCCTACCCTGCCATAAAATGGCTGAATATCTTGTACTCTTCCAGCATCCTGTTTCCATTATTCATCATCGCGCGGAATTATTTTTCACTGAAAACATCCCTCCTGGTCACGCTCTCCGCCTGCCTGCTGCCTTTCCATTTGCTCTTTCCGCGCATGCTGATGAGTGAAAACTTGTACTTTCCGCTGCTACTGTGGGCAATCTTTTTTATATTGAACAAACCGCGGAATGCCCGCCTGCATTGGATCTGGCATTTTTACGCGGGAATCAGCATCGGGCTGCTTTACCTGACGCGTTATATCAGCCTGGCGATCATCCCGGCTTTCCTGGGCGCGTGGTGGTACATTCGCATGCATCCAGTGAATCCCACATCATTTCCATCCGGAATCCGCAAGCCTCTTCGGATTTATCTTTTTCATTTCACTTTATTGGTATTTGGCATCATCGCCGGATTCAGCGCCTGGATCGCCAGCGGCATGCGGGCGGGCATTCCAGCGCACCTGCTGTTGGGTTTTGGCATCACCGGGGAGACTACCAGCGCTCAATTGACGATCCAAAACCTATTCATATGGGCGGGATTTTACGTATGCTACCTGGTTTTAATGGCATCCCCCTTTTTGCCTTTCTTCTTCATCCCAGCAAAATTTCATTTCAGAGACTGGGAGCCGGAAATCCGGCATTGGTTCATTCTCATTTTTGCGCTTTTGGCGGGGTTCCTGGCAGCCGCCGTGCGCCATTCCTGGCGCGCGCTTTACAACAGCGAAATACCCGACCACATCATGGGCAGGTACATCCTGTATTTCACGCCCCTGCTCATCATCAGCGCGCTGCTGCTGATCCGGCAGCAAAAATCACTTAGATACCCAAAGTTCAGCAGCCAGATCATGTGGATGGGCATTCTGCCTTCAGGTTTGATCGCGATGTCTTACGCGATTTTATTCGGCAATTTATTCCACCTGTATGATGGCAACCTGATCAAAGTGCTGGGTTCGGTGGACGGCGCCTATATTCAATACCTGGGGATTTATTTCTTCCTGGCGCTCTTGATTCTGTACGCGGCCAATATTTGGTTGATTTGGAAAGAAAAAATGAAGCTGTTAGTGAGAATCAATGTCTGCATTTTCTTCCTGTATTATTCAATTGGCCTGGCGCCTTATTACCAAGACCTCATGGCCAATCAGGATTTTCAGTTCCTGGCCGATAGGCTGATTCAAATGCACAGGGAGGGAAATGAGCGCCTGAGCGATACCATCCGTATATTGACCCCCGCGGATACCAGCGATCGCGACCGGGCTTTGATGCTCAATACCATCACCATGAACAACAATGATGATTTCAATGTCATCAGCATTGAGAACATCTCGATAGGTTTACCGGAGGAAAATAAAGCCATTCAGGATGTGGTCATTTCAAAATACAGCGATTCACAATCAGGTCAGTCCACCGAAGGCGAAATCGTTGAATTTGATGGCCGAAAATATTTCATTTTCTTTTCGGAGAAATACTGACGGTTATTTATTCCAGCCGAAGCGTGATCTTGGGATACTCCCTGGCCAGATAGTCGAGAAACGCGTAAACCGCAATGACCAATCCGCTCATTTCCAGGGTTTCTTCGATCGTCACAATCAGGTTATAGGTCAGGTTCTTAATCCCACAATTGCAAGCAAAATTGCTCCCGATCATCTCCATTCCCAAAACGCCGCAGAGAAACAAGGTCAAAGAAATTATCAACAGCAGTCTCATCCGATGGGGCAAAGACCGGAAAAAACGTAAATATGTGATCGCCAATAAAACGACAAAAACTGAAGCGGGGATTACCCAGGCAAATTTTAAAAATCCGGGCAGCTCACCACCCGCCAACAGCTTGATAGGGTTAACCGCTTTTTCATGAATGGATGCGCCTTCGTCAAATCCCAACAAGAAAAAGATATAGCCGATTGCCATCCAATGCCTGAAGAAACTGGCACGCTTATTTTTCTTGATCAAGCCGATGCCGTAAGTTAATGATGCACAAACCCAAAACAGGAGCACGGAAAAAATCGAGGGCAGCGAAAGCTCCTGGTCCAGATTAAAAAGCGGCAGCCACTAGGCAGCTTTGGCGGAGTTGTGATTGTAAATCAACGTTTGGAGCAGAAAACTGGGAAACGTTAAGAGCGCAGCGCAAATCGCAATACCAATCCCGATTTTCTCAGGATACGAATATTTTTTCTCGGCACCAGTCGTATGAGTTGGGGGAGGTTCTTTTATTTGCATCGATATTTTTTCTGGACTGTTTTTCCCGGAACGATCACCCATAAAAGTATTTTTCGATGCGGTGTTTATGCGGCTCTGCGCATTTTTCCCTTTTGGGAAATATCCAGGGTTACTTCAGAAATATCTGCCTTTTGATAGTCAAGCAAAGTGTTGAGACACGCAATTAAACCGAGTATTTCGAGCATTTTTCCGATGGTAACCAGAATGCTGTAACCGAGTGTTTCCGCGCTGTAGAGCGCGGCATAATCATGCGCAAAGCGGTCGATGAATAAAAAACCAGCGTAATAAACGGCTGCGGAAACCAGCGCCAGTGTTTTTGTGCGCTTTGAAAGCGCGGCGATAAATTTCGGGTAAAAGCAAATCACGATCAACGCAATGATAACAATCGTCGTGACCCATTTCTGGTTTGGATAAGCTGGAAAAAAAACCCGCATCAGGTTGCGAAATTGTTTGAATAGATAAGTATGCACCGCTGAACCTTTATCTAGCGTGAAGAAGAGGAAGAAAGCGGATAAGCCCCACCACTGCCAGCGAAATTTATCCGCTCCAATGAATTCCCTCACCGTGATCACACACAAGACCAGCGCGATCACGAAGATAAGTAGTACCGTAAAGATGGTCGGAATGGAAAGCGCCTTGCCCATATAAACCAGCGGGATCAATCCAAAAGCCTGATCATAATCGGTCAAATATTTCAATAATTGACCCGACAGGCTGAGGAGCGCCAGAAGAAAACCGGTTAATCCCAAGAAAATCACAATTCGGTTTATTGAAAGACTGATGGACTGCGGTGTGGAATTTTTCTGAAGCTTCTGTATTAATGTATTTCTGGTGTTCAAGACTATTCCTTTAATGATCAACAATATTATAAATGATTTTAATCATCCAAATGTAAAATCATTATTTAGAATTCGTAATATTGAGAGGTTTATCCTGCCGGGCTTTTCGGGGAATAAAAATACCAATGGTTCTTGAAGAAATAAGCAGATGGTTTGGGGTAGATGGTATTACTTGTCCCAGCTGAAGGCGAAGAGGAAACCCCCAAGGTTTTAAAAATAACCCATATAGGGCGGGTGAATTCGCCTATCACCCTTGATAATATATAAATTCTAAAGATAAATTTTGATTCTTATTTTTTTCATGTTAGTGTAGCATTCTTTCTGTAATTTCAAATAAATGTAGATCACGGTATCCTTTCAGTGTGTCGATTAAACCCAAGAAAGGATGAGAACCATGATCTACAAGAATGATTGTACAT
>Ga0172371_10007857_pt1 | contig 15049 bp, 12 predicted proteins | sample Lak12m_FD_114543 | JGI IMG/M metagenome (GOLD analysis project Ga0172371, IMG submission 114543) | Freshwater microbial communities from Kabuno Bay, South-Kivu, Congo - kab_022012_12m | ecosystem: Environmental > Aquatic > Freshwater > Lake | place: Democratic Republic of the Congo: South-Kivu... | reverse complement strand
TCTCCCGATGGGAAAAACCCTTTCTGCAAGGGAAGGGAACAAGTCTTTGACGGTTTTTCGCCCTTGCGGATCGTGTAGCGTGGAGATGTAACCAGCGGGCTTGTGCAGGGCGATATAGAGGCGGCGGGAGGGTGGGTTCAGATACTTGCCGCCGATGTTTATTCTGTCACTTGCGAGATCGGCTTTGGTGCCTAACTCCTTTACCACTTTGCCGTTGACGACAACCTTGCCCTCTAGAATCAATGCCTCCGCCTTACGACGGGAGGCAATGCCCGCCGCGGAGATGATTTTTTGCAGCCTTTCCTTCATTCTTGGGCGTCCTCCAGCTCCCGCATCTCTTGCAGGGTTGGCAACTCGGAAATATCCTTTAAACCAAAGACTTCCAGAAACTTTTTGGTGGTGCCGTAAAGCATCGGCTTGCCGGGCTCGTCGAGGCGTCCAACGATGCGGATGACCTTCTTTCCCAACAGGCTTTTCAAGGTGGCGCCACTATCGACGCCGCGAATCCTATCGATTTCTCCCTTATTTGTTGGCTGTCGATAAGCGATTATTACCAGTGTTTCCATTGCTGCCCGCGAAAAAGCGGCGGGTTTGTTCCCCTTCAATCTGCGTATCCAGGGGGCGTATTCTTGGTGGGTGCAAAACTGAAATCCCCCGGCGACTTCCCTCAAATAGAAACCCCGCTTGCCCTTGTAGTCGCTTACGAGCTCTTGTAGTGTTTTTTCGAGGGCTTCCTCATCGGTATCGGGCAGCAGTGCTTTTATTTGCTTTTTCGTGAGCGGCGCCTCTGCCGAAAAAATCAACGCTTCGATAAGTGCTTTTAGAGAATCCATCTTATCCTTCGAGTAGAGAAAAAATTCTTATAACACCAAAGTTTTCCGCCTGATAGACCTTTGCCAAATGTCGTTTTATGATCTCCAACAGCGCCAAGAAGGTGTGGATGATGTTGCGTTTGGTTTGCCCTTCTCCGAGCAGCTCGGTAAAGCTCAAATTCTTCTTGTTTTTTATAATCTCCAACAGCTCATTTACCTTGTCTATCAAAGAGAAGGGATCGCTGGTGAGCTCCAGCAAATCCTCTTCCCGCATATTCTTGAGCAAATCTTGAAAGACGCTGATGAGCTCGAAGATACTGACTTCCCGAAAATCCTGCCCTTGGGCAAGCTCTGATGTCGAGGAGAGGGGGGGGGCGCTGCGGATGAAGACATCGCGTTCGAGGATGCTATTTTCGTTGAGCAGCTCTGCCGCCGCCTTGTATTTTTGATATTCTAGCAGCTGCTCGACCAACTCTTGGCGGGGGTCTTCCTCATCGGCAAATTCTTTGCCTTCGTCCTCATCGGGGGGGAGCAAAAGCCTGGACTTTATGTGAACCAAAGTAGCGGCAAGCACGAGGTATTCACCGGCAACATCCAGGTTCAAGGCACGCATTGTGTCGAGATATTCGAGATACTGGGCGGTGAGCAAGGCAATGGGGATATCATATATATCTATTTCATTCTTTTTGATTAAATGGAGAAGGAGGTCAAGGGGACCGGCAAACGCCTCTAATTTTACCGAGTAATCCATGTTCAGATCTGCAATACCGCCCGGACTTGCCCCATCGTTGCTTGTGCTATCGAGCGCGCCTGGGCGTTTCCCTTAGCGAGCACGGCTTCTACCTCTTGGGGATGCGCGTTGTAGTAGTCTAGGCGCTCATGGAGCGGCGCCATCGCTTTGCTGAGGTTATCGAAAAGCCGTTTCTTGCACTCACGGCAGCCCACCGATGCGCTTGCACAGCCATTCTTGAGTTCTGCTACCAAAGAAGGCTCGGAATAGATCTTGTGAAAGGCAAAGACATTGCACAATTCAGGACGCCCGGGGTCGCTGCGGCGCGCCCTTTGGGGGTCGGTGAACATGTTTTCGATTTTCTTTTGCAAGGTGGTGCCGCGGTCGCTAATGTAGATAGAATTTTCATAGGATTTGCTCATCTTGCGCCCATCGGTCCCCAACAACTTGGGGAAAGCCGTCAATAGCGGGTCGGGAACGGGAAAGAGATCCCCATAGAGGAAATTGAAACGACGGGCGATTTCGCGGGTAAGCTCGATGTGGGGAAGTTGATCGATGCCCACCGGGACACAGTTTGCTTTATAAATGAGGATATCCGCCGCCTGTAAAACGGGATAACCGAGAAAGCCAAAGGTAGAGAGATCCTTGTTGATAAGCTCTTCTTTCATCTCTTTGTAAGTCGGGTTGCGTTCCAGCCAGGCAAGGGGGGTGAGCATGGAAAGCAGAACGAACAATTCGGCGTGTTCTTTTATCGCGGATTGCACGAAAAGTGTGCACTTGGCAGGGTCTAGACCCGCGCTCAGCCAGTCGATGACCATCGCTCGGGAGTATTCCCCAATCTGTTCGGGGTTGGCATAATCGCTGGTGAGGGCGTGCCAGTCGGCTACGAAATAAAAACATTCGTAATCTTGGCGGGATTGCATTTCCAACCAGTTGCTCAACGCCCCGTGAAAATTTCCTAGATGGAGCCTTCCTGTGGGACGCATCCCGCTGAGAACCCTCTTTATAGCCAAATTCGTAACCCTCCTGAAACAGTGGGCGCGCCCTAACAAAATGGCTTTGGTGTGTCAAACCACCACTCGCCAAGCCTTGTAATGCCTCTATCGTTCCCAGAGAGGTTCGAATAACTAGGCTTTGGGCATTGGAAGCTAAAGAGATGTGCCTACCAAACCCTCGAACCCCAAAACCATGTAGGCTTAATTATTCCATATGGGCAAATTCCCAACAGCTCCATTTTCCCCCTTTTTACCGGCGAGAGGTGCTCCCCTTTCCCCCGTTCCGATAAGAGACGAGCAAGGTACCGTTTACATCTTTGGTTACCACGAGCGATGTCTCGTAAAGATCGCTCATAGTTGCACTGCTGACGATATCGGCAGGCACACCTGCTGCTAGCATTCTACCCGCCTTTAGCAGGAGGAGTTTATCGCTATATTGCAGCGCCACATTTATCTGGTGCATCGCTGCCACCACCATAATTCCTCGTTCTTTGGCGAACTTGCTTACCAACATTAGCATTTCGCTTTGATGTTTCAAATCGAGCGAAGAGGTGGGCTCATCGAGCAGCAGTAGCCGCGGCTCCTGCGCCAGTGCCCTGGCGATGAGTACCCGTTGCCTCTCGCCCCCACTGAGGGTGTGCAGTTTCCGCTTGGCGAGATCTTTCACGGCGGTCGTTGCCATCGCTTGTTGTGCTATTTGCCAATCCTCGGCGCTTTCGAAAAACCCCCGCGAGTGCGGGAGCCTTCCCATCGCCACCACTTCTTCTACCGAAAAATCGAACGGTGTATGAAAATCTTGGGGCAACAAGGCGACTCTTTGTGCCCAATGTCGCTGGGAAACGCTCTTTTGGTGCACACCATCTAGGGTGATACTTCCTATCTGTGGTGATAACACCCCCGCGAGGTTTTTGAGTAGGGTTGTCTTACCCGAGCCGTTGGCGCCAAGAACACTCAAGAAATCGCCTTTAGGGAGACTAAAGCTCACCCGGGAGAGGGCTTTTCCCCCATTGTAGGCATAAGAGAGATCTTTTATCACGAGCATCGATGTTTCTTCCACAGCAAGAGAATAAAGAAGGGCACACCGACAACGGCGGTAACGACCCCGATAGGTAACTCGCTTGGTGGCAGTAGGGTCCGCGAGGCAACATCGGCAAGGATCAAAAAACATGCTCCCAGCAGCGCACTGGCGGGCAGAACGATTCGATTATCCAAGCCACAACTCATTTTAACCAGATGGGGAACGATCACACCAACGAAGCCGATGATGCCGCTTAGAGAAACCGCCGCCCCTATTGCTAAAGACGAAAAGATGACGAGGGTATTGCGCAGTAGCCTTATGGGAACACCGAGTTGGATGGCGCTTTCTTCACCGAGCATCAGGGCATTGAGGTTACGCGCCTGCCAATAGATAACGATAAAGCAAGAGAGAAAGATGAGCGCAAGGGGTAGAAGCTCTTCATAACCGATGAGCGCAAGGTCTCCCATCAACCAAAAGGTGATACTCTGCATTTCGGCGGCGGAACTAATAGAGATGGTAAAAACGATTATGGCGGAAAAGAAGGCGTTTATCACGACACCAGATAATACCACCTCTTCTGCGTTCAGGGAAACATTGGGGGCGGCAGAAATGAGCAAGATCAGCCCTGTCGCCACCAGCGCACCCACGAAAGCCCCCAGCGGCAGTCCCAGCAGCGTCATATCGATGGCGAGGGTTATCGAAAGCACCGCTCCCAATGCCGCCCCTCCCGAAACCCCCAACACATAAGGCTCTGCCAGGGGGTTACGAAACAGCGATTGAAAGACCGCGCCTCCTAGTGCCAGGGTTGCCCCCACCAAGGCGGCAAGGAGAATGCGGGGAAGGCGTAAGTAAAAGAGAAGAGCGAGAACCTCTTTGTCATCACCGCCGAAGTCGCCTGGCGATTTCCCCATCTTTATCAAAATGGCGGGAACATCCAGTTTTGCCACCCCGAAAATGATGGCGACCAAAGCGCTCAGGCACAATAAGACACAAAGGATGCCTATGGTTATTAGCAGCTTCTTTGGTAAAGGCAAAAACCCCTTATGCACACTCGACTCCCTTGGCGTCATATCTAGGAGGTATCTAGGAAATGCTGGCTTCCCGTTGCCGTATTTTGTTTTCTTGGCAAAACCCTAAAAATGGGGGGTAGTGGCAGCGGCTTAATGGGAAGATATGGCAAAGTCAAGGTAGGGTGGCTATGGCGCCGTTAAAAGTGGCGATAAGCGTTTGTTTTTTAGAAAAAAAACAAGAATACTAACCAGCGTTTTCCATAAAAAGTCAATTATTTTAAAATCTTTTTCTGGAAAAAGTTTATTTGCTATAGTAGGCGCCACCACTTAGAAACCCTTGAAAGGAGATTTAAGGAAGATGAATTTTGAACTGTCGGAAGAACTAAAAATGCTCAAGGAGATGGCTTATAAATTTGCCAAAACCGAAATCGCGCCCATCTCTTTGGAGTGCGATCACCAAGAAAAATACACCCCCGAAGTTAGAAAAAAAGCGGCACAAAACGGGCTCGTAGGGGCATGGCTACCCGAAGAGTATGGCGGTGCGGGTGTTGGCATCCTTGGTAACAGCATCATCACGGAAGAGCTTTCTAAGGTAGATATGGGCATCGGTTTGAATATCGTTGCCGCCCCCTTCGGCTGTGAATCCATCTATCAATACGGTTCGGAAGAACTAAAACAGAAGTATTTACCGCCGGTCTGTGCGGGGGATTGGGTTTCCGCCGGTGCCTATACCGAGCCCAACGCCGGCACCGATGCCAGCGGTTATAAAACCCGTGCCATCAAAAGTGGCGATGATTACATCATCAACGGCAACAAGATGTTCATCACCAATGGAACCGTTTGCAACTTCATGGTAACGGCATGCATCACCAATCCCGAAGAGAAAAAGCACAACAGCTTCAGCTTGATAGTCGTGGACGCCGATTTGCCCGGAATCACCCGCAACAAGATCCACGGGAAGATGGGGATTCGCGCCAGCGATACGGCGGAGATTGCCCTCGAAGATGTTCATACCCCGCAGTCTAACCTTATTGGGAAAGAGGGAAGGGGCTTTGTACAATTGATGCACTTCTTCGATACGACGCGCATCATGGTTTCCGCACAAGGCTTGGGTCTCTCGGAAGCCTGCCTAGAAACATCCATAAGATACTGCAAGGAGAGAACGGCATTCGGAGCGCCCATTGGCTCCTTCCAACTCTCGCAAAAGAAACTCGCGGAGATGGCGATACAGATCGAGGCGTTACGCAATTTGGTCTATAAATCGGCATGGCTCATCGATCAAGGCACTCCTGATTATACCCTGGCGGCGATGACTAAGTTCTATTCGGGACAAACAGCGGTGTTCTGCGCCAATGCGGCGGTGGAATTGCACGGTGGCTACGGCTACATCGACGAGTACGAAGTGCAAAAATGGTATCGCGATGCCAAGATACTCGAGCTTTATGAGGGGACAAAAGAGGCGGAGATACTAACCATTGGTAGAGCGCTGATGACGAAATAGGCTTTAAAATGGTGCGAAGACAGCGAGCTAGTGTTCTTTTTTTATCGAAAACAATGGAGGTAATATAAACTATGAAGGATGTTGTAATTGTTTCCGCTTGCCGCACGGCTGTAGGTAGCTTTGGTGGTTCATTGCGGGATATGCACCTTACCGCACTCGGTGCGGTGGTGATGAAAGAGGCGATTGCGCGGGCGGGAATCGATGCCGCGCTTATCGATGATGTCCGTTTTGGCTGCTGTCGTGAGCCTTCGAATTCCCTTAACTCCACCCGTGTCTCGGCGCTGCTGGCGGGCATACCCGAAGGGGTAACCGCCGTAACACTCAACCGCGTCTGCATTTCGGGAATGGAAGCGGTTATTTCGGGAATGGCGATGATTCAAGCGGGGATGGCGGATGTTATCCTTGCTGGCGGTATGGAACATATGTCGGGAACTTCGTATTCCGTTCCTGCCGCGCGTTGGGGGTGTCGTTTTCAAGATCAGGTTTTTGTCGATGATATCGTTCACGCCTTGCATGCGGGTTCGCACATCTTGCCCGGGCTGGAAAACGGACCCATAAAAGAAGGGGACATCGTCGAGCGTTTTCGCGGCAAGCCCTACATAATGGGGATAACGGCGGAGCTGATTGCCTACAAGCACAACCTTTCTCGCACCGAGATCGATGAGGTTGCCCTCAGGAGCCACAACAATGCGGAGCGAGCGACGCTAAATGGGGATTTCCAGGAAGAAATCGTTCCCGTGGCTCTCCCTTCCAAAAGGAAAGGGGAGGCGCCCAAAATTTTTGAAAAGGATGAACACTTCCGTCCGGGGCTTACAATGGAAGAACTCGCCAAGCTGCCTGCCGCCTTTGTTCCTAAAACCGGCAAGGTGACGGCGGGCAACTCTTCGGGTGTCAACGATGGCGCTAGCGCGATGGTAATCATGTCCGCTGAAAAAGCAAAGGAGTTGGGGATAAAGCCCCTTGCTCGCATCAAAGCGGTGGGAAGAGGCGGCTGTCATCCCTCGGTTATGGGTCTCAGCCCGGTGCCCGCGGTAGCCGATTTGCTCAAGCGCTCTTCCCTAAAGCTGGCGGATTTCGAGTTGATAGAGCTCAACGAGGCTTTTGCCGCGCAATATCTCGGCTGTGAGCGGGAGATTGGGCTAAACAGAGAGATTACCAACATCAACGGCTCGGGAGTCGGATTAGGGCATCCGGTTGGTTCTACCGGTTGTCGCATCATGGTTACCTTGCTCCATGCGCTCAAGCATCGGGGTAAGGGATTAGGAATGGCGACGCTCTGCGGCGGTGGCGGGGTTTCTTTGGCTACCGTGCTGGAGATGCTCTAGGGGTTAAGTGGGGTAGGCGCTGCCCTTCAGCCTGCGGGTTTTAGGTTTTGGGGTTTTTGGGTGTGGTAATGGCGCAATTCATCGCGCCCACAAAACCGTAACGGCGCTAGAGCGCCGTCTAGAGCTGGATGCCCGCTTGCGCGGGAATGACGGGGTGGGGCGGTCGCAAAAGGGATGGTAGGGGACGATTATCGGATGACTGGATTCCCGCTTGCGCGGGAATGACAACTCTCGGTACTGGATGCCCGCTGGAGTTTATCTGGCGCGAAAGCAGGGACGGGAATGACGGTGTAGGGCGGTCGAAATGACCTGGGAAATGTTTCCCGTAAAGGTTGCGTGTTACAAGGCCGTCAAATTTGTCATGTTTAATGCCGGATTGATTGCCGGATTAATAAAAAGAGGGCAGATGGAGCAATCCAGCACTCTTTTACTCAAAATCAATGGAGGTAACAGAAATTATGAAAGATGTTGTAATCGTTTCCGCCTGTCGCACGGCTATGGGCGAATTTGGCGGCTCACTGCGGGATATACACCTTTCGACACTTGGTGCGGTCGTAATGAAAGAGGCGATCGCACGGGCGGGAATCGATGCGGCGCTCATCGATGATGTCCGTTTTGGTTGCTGCCGTGAGCCTTCTAATTCCATCAACACCACCCGCCTTTCGGCATTGTTGGCGGGCATTCCTGAGGAGGTAACCGCCGCAACAGTTAACCGCGTCTGCATTTCGGGAATGGAGGCGGTTGTTTCGGGAATGGCGATGATACGGGGGGAAATGGCGGATGTTATCCTCGCCGGCGGCATGGAGCATATGTCGGGAATGTCCTATTCCGTGCCAAGTGCCCGTTGGGGGTGTCGTTTTCAGGATCAGGTCTTCGTCGATGATCTCATTCATGCCTTGCATGTGGGTTCGCATATCTTGCCCGGGTTGGAAAAGGGTCCCATAAAAGAGGGCGACATCATCGAGCGCTTCCGTGGCAAGCCCTACATAATGGGATTAGCTGCGGAACTGATTGTCCATAAGCACAACCTTTCCCGCACCGAGCTCGATGAAGTTGCCCTCAGGAGCCACAACAACGCGGAGCGAGCAACGCTCAACGGTGATTTCAAGGAGGAAATCGTTCCCATAACCCTTCCCCCCAAAAAGAAAGGGGAAGCCCCTAGAATTTTTGACAAAGACGAACACTTCCGTCCCGGTCTTACTATGGATGATCTTGCCAAGCTTCCTCCCGTTTTTGCCCCTGAAATCGGCAAAATAACGGCGGGCAATGCTTCGGGCATCAACGATGGCGCCAGCGCGATGCTGATCATGTCTGCCGAAAAGGCAAAAGAATTGGGGATAAAGCCCATCGCCCGTATCAAGGCGGTGGGGAAGGGTGGCTGCCATCCCTCGGTTATGAGTCTCAGCCCGGTGCCAGCGGTAGCCGATTTGCTCAAGCGCTCTTCCCTAAAGCTGGCGGATTTCGAGTTGATAGAGCTCAACGAGGCTTTTGCCTCCCAATACCTAGGCTGTGAGCGGGAAATCGGGATAAACAGAGAAATCACCAACATCAACGGCTCGGGCATCGGTTTAGGGCATCCGGTCGGTTCTACTGGCTGCCGTATCATGGTTACCTTGCTTTATGCGTTAAAGCACCATGGCAAAAGTTTGGGAATGGCGACGCTCTGCGGCGGTGGCGGGCTTTCCTTGGCGACAGTCCTAGAAATGCTCTAGGCGATAAACGAGACGTTAATGTATGAAAGCCGTCGCTTATTTTCTAAGCAAAAACCTCAACCCCGCAAACATTAAGCCTACGCCTACCAACCCGCATAGTTGTTCATTTTATTTTTCGAAGGTCTCATGTGGCATTCTTTTTATTCTAGCTGAAAAACATCTTGCGCCTGAATGTTGTAGGCTTCGACATGTTGCATTATTTTCAATTTCTAGCCGAAAAAATAACGAATGAATTTCGATACCGCACAATGGGATGGGTTGTAACAAACCCTTGTTAAGGCGTTGGATAATTGCTAGGAGGCGCCCGCATTTTCCCCGAAAAAAAGGAGTTAACAATGCCTTGTCCCAATTTTAGTTCTGGTCCCTGCGCCAAGCGACCCGGTTGGTCCTTGGCTGCTTTGCAAGGTGCCCTCGTGGGGCGTTCTCACCGCTCTGCCGATTGTAAAGAAAAGCTATCCCAAGCGATAACAGAATCACGGAGCATCCTCGGTATTCCCGAAGATTATCTCGTGGGCATAATGCCCGGCTCGGATACCGGCGCCTTCGAAGCGGCGCTCTGGTCGCTATTGGGGGAAAGGGCGGTGAGTGTGCTGGTGTGGGAGAGCTTTGGTGAAGGCTGGGCTACCGATATAACCAAACACCTCAAGATAGCCGCCTCTGTTTTAAAGGCTGATTACGGGGCTATCCCCGATTTGAATGGGATAGATTGGGATGGTGATGTCGTGTTTCTCGCCAACGGCACGACCAGTGGCGTTAGAATTCCGCATTGGGATTGGATTGCCGCCGATAGAAAAGGGCTTTCCTTATGCGATGCTACTTCGGCGGTTTTTGCCATGGACATCGATTGGTCGAAGGTGGATGTTCTGACTTATTCTTGGCAAAAATGCCTTGGTTCGGAAGCGGGACACGGGATGCTGGTGCTTTCCCCCCGTGCTCTAGCGAGACTGGAAACATATGAGCCCCCTTGGCCCCTTCCCAAGATCTTTAGAATCAAGAAGAAAGGGAAGGTCGATGCCGCCATATTTGTAGGTGAAACGATAAACACTCCTTCCCTGCTTTGTGTGGAGGACTATCTGGATGCCTTAAAATGGGCAAAAGACAATGGCGGGCTCGAAGCGCTGATTGCCAGAAGCGAAGCGAATCTCGCTGTCGTTGAAGAATGGGTGATGCGTAATCCTTGGATAGCTTTCTTGGCGACGGATAAGTCCATCCGTTCCCACACTTCCGTTTGCCTGTCGGTTGTCGATTCCCGTTTTACGGCATTATCCGAAGAAAAAAAATCGAAGTTCATCAAGGATATCGTTGCCGAATTGGGGAAGGCGAAAGCTGCCTATGACATAGGCTCTTACAAGGATGCCCCTCCCGGTTTTCGCCTCTGGTGTGGCCCCACTGTGGAAAAGGCGGATGTAACGAGCGCCTTGTCGGCATTGGCGGATAAGTTTCAAGAGAAAATTCACGAGGTATAGACGATGAAAAAGGTATTGGTGAGCGATAAACTTGCCGCCGAGGGTTTGGAAATACTCAGGGCTGCCGAAGTTCTTCAGGTGGATGTCAAAACGGGGCTGAATCCAACCGAGTTGGCGGAGATAATCAAGGATTATGACGGGTTGGTAATAAGGAGTGCCACAAAGGTAACGGCGGAGATAATCGCCGCTGCCTCCAACCTCAAAATCATCGGACGGGCGGGTATTGGTGTGGACAATGTCGATGTTCCCGCGGCGAGCAAACGGGGCATCGTTGTTATGAACACCCCCGGCGGCAACACCGTAACCACCGCTGAACACGCCATAGCGATGATGTGTTCCCTTGCCCGCCGAATTCCGCAGGCGACGGCTTCGATGAAGGCGGGAAAGTGGGAAAAGAATAAGTTCATGGGCTCCGAGCTTTTCAACAAGACACTGGGCATCATCGGTATGGGAAGGGTTGGTTCCATCGTTGCCGAGCGAGCGCAGGGGCTGAAGATGCAAATTATTGCCTATGATCCTTTTCTCACCAAAGAGAGCGCGGAGAGCATGGGGGTTAGCCTAGTTGCGCTCGACGAGCTCTATGCCCGCGCCGATTTCATTTCCATCCATTCCCCGCTGACCAAAGAGACCAAGAATCTGCTCGATGCAAAAGCTTTTGCCAAGATGAAAAAGAGCGTTTTTATAATCAACTGCGCCCGCGGGGGCATAGTCAACGAAGCCGATCTTTACGATGCCTTGATATCAGGGCGCGTAGCGGGGGCGGCGCTCGATGTCTTCGATGAGGAGCCAACCCAGAATGCCGCTCTGGTTGCCCTGGAAAATGTAGTCTGCACGCCGCATTTGGGTGCTTCCACCGATGAAGCCCAAATCAATGTGGCAATTGCGGTTGCCGAACAGATCGTTGCCTATTTCCTGACTAACGAGATAAAGAATGCCGTCAATTTCCCCTCCATCAACAAGGAGTTTCTCAACATCATCCAACCTTACATTTCGCTTGCGGAAAAACTAGGGGGCTTCCATTCCCAAATAGCCAAGGGTGCTATCGAAGAGGTAACGGTGGAATATAGCGGGGAGATCATCAATTACGATGTTGCCCCTCTTACGGTGGCGTTGCTCAAGGGTTTACTTTCTCCAATTCTCAATGAAGCGGTGAACTACATAAACGCACCAGTTATCGCCAAAGAGCGTGGAATAAAATTCAGTGAGGTGAAGAGCACCCATATTGGCGATTATACCAGTATGATCGCCATCACCACCAAGGGGACACAAGGGAAGCACTACACGGCGGCAACCCTTTTTGGCAAGCAAGCCGCCCGCATCGTCCGTCTCGATAAATTCACTTTGGATGTAATTCCCGAAGGGCATATGCTTTGCATTTACAACAACGATATGCCGGGGGTCATAGGCAACATAGGCGAGTTGTTAGGAAGCAACGGCATAAACATCGCCCGCCTCCATCTTAGCCGTGATGAGGAAAAGAAAGAAGCACTGTTAGTTCTCTCGACCGATACCCCCGTTGGCGGGAAGGTGTTGGAAAAATTATGCAGCCTTCCCCATGTTCTTTCGGTAACGACTTTGGAAATGTAAAGGTAGGGGGGAACCAAGAAACGATATGGGTAATGTAACCGTTGTTGGCACGCAGTGGGGAGATGAAGGTAAGGGTAAGGTGGTGGATATCTATGCTAAGCAGGCGGATATTATCGTTCGCTTCCATGGCGGCAACAACGCCGGGCATACCCTCGTGGTCAACGGGCTCAAAACCGTTCTACATCTGATTCCCTCGGGTATTTTACATATCGAAAAGACTTGTATCATCGGCAATGGCGTTGTTGTCGATCCCGCGGAATTGCTAAAAGAAATCGACTCTATACTCTCCCTTGGCTTATTTGGTGATATCTCCCGGCTATTTATCAGTGAATCGGCGCATCTCATCATGCCCTATCACAAGGCGCTCGATGCGGCGCGAGAGAGCCTAAGCACCAAGAAGTTGGGAACCACCGGGCGGGGCATTGGTCCTGCCTATGAAGATAAAGCGGCGCGGGTGGGGATTCGTGCTGGTGATTTGCTGAATCTGGCAACCCTCGAGGAGAAGATAGAAAACAATACCGCCATCAAGAATGCCATTCTAAAGAATGTCTATGGTGTGGAGGAAACTTTCTGCGCTAAGGATATCTTTAGGGAATACTCCCAATATGCCCGTCGCTTGGCAGGTTTTATTACCAATACTTCGCTGCTTTTGGATGGGGAAATAAAAAAGGGCAAGCGGGTGCTTTTCGAAGGCGCGCAGGGGACGCACCTCGATATCGACCACGGTACCTATCCTTATGTAACCTCTTCCAACACCGTTGCCGCCAACGCCAGCAGCGGCTCTGGCGTGGGACCGCAACAAATCGGCGCCGTGGTTGGCCTCTGTAAGGCTTACACGACTAGGGTGGGGGAGGGACCCTTCCCTAGTGAGCTTACCGATGCCATTGGCAGGAGGTTGCAGGAAGTAGGCGGTGAGTTCGGGGCGACAACCGGGCGTAAACGGCGTTGTGGCTGGCTGGATTTGGTGCTCATACGAAAAGCGGTAAGGCTCAACGGTATTTCCTTTTTGGCGATAACAAAGCTGGATGTCTTAACAGGGCTAAATAGCCTCAAGGTATGTGTTGACTATGCTGCTGATGGTAAGCCGATTTATCGGGAATTGCCCCCCTGGCACGAGGATATTTCGCGAGCGAGAAGTATGGACGAGCTACCGAGCGCCGCTAGAGCCTATCTGGATTTCATCGTTTCCGAGGTCGGTGTCCCCATTGCGCTGGTTTCGGTGGGGTCGGATAGACAAGAGACGATCCTCTGTGTCGATCCCTTCGCCTAACAAATCCTTCCACTATTTTAGCCAAACTTTAGCTTATTTTCATAGTTTCCCATCGAACCCCTTATCTTTTTTATTATGATAAATAACGGTTATTATAGAAAGATGACGGAAATGATTGCTAATGACACTCTAAAGAGAAAACAAGCGCTGCAACTGATTTTGTTGCTCGGTGTTATCAGCTTTTTGGGGGATATAATCTATGAAGGTGCTCGCGGTGTCAGTGGTCAATATTTACAAATTCTGGGTGCCAATGCCGCTGCCGTTGGTCTTATTGTCGGTCTTGGGGAATTTTTTGGCTATCTTGTTCGTCTCGCCTCTGGATTCTTTGCGGGTAGAACAAAGTCGTATTGGCTCTTTGCCAGCGTTGGCTATGGTTTTTTAGTTTCGGTTCCCCTCATCTCTCTCAGCGGCACCTGGCAGATAGTGGCGATTTTGCTGGTTTTGGAACGGATTGGCAAGGGTATTCGCGCACCGGCTCGTGATACCATTGCTTCTCACGCTGCCAAACGGGTCGGCACGGGCTATGGCTTCGGTATAGCCGAGTTATTAGATCAAATCGGCGCTGTTGGTGGTCCCCTCATCTTTGCTTTTATCTTTTCCGGGGTCGCTGGTAGCGTAAATATCATCAGTGCCTATCAATATGGTTACAGTTTGTTTTGGATACCTTTTGCCTTGCTCGTCTTGATGCTTATTTTCACCTATAGGAAATTCCCCAAACCAGAAGCTCTGGAGGAATTGCCATCGGAGGAAAATGCCCACGATGATCGTTTCTCGAAAACCTTTTGGCTCTATGTTCTGTTCGTCTTTGTTACAACCGCTGGTTTCGTTAGTTTTGCCTTGGTGGGATTTCATTTGAAACGGCTGGATATTGTTAGTGATGCTGCCATTGCCCTTTTTTATGCGGTGGCTATGGGGATAGATGCCATTTTTGGATTGGCTGCCGGGAGGGTATATGACCGTTTCCAAACAATCGCGAAGCGCAATAATTATGGCTTGTTCGTTTTGCTCGTAATCCCGATATTGGCTGTCTTTGTTCCCTTTTTCGTATTCTCATCGACATTGACATTGATTGTTTTCGGAGTTGTGTTGTTCGGGCTCGTGGTAGGGGTGCAGGAAACTATTCTCAAAGCGGCGGTTGCCGATATGACGCCGCCGAAGAAGCGCTCGAGTGCCTACGGCATATTTAGCGTTTCTTTCGGCTTGGCGTTTTTCATCGGCAGCGCCCTTGCCGGTTTGCTCTACGATTATTCGATTGGTGTTTTAGTTGCCTTTCTTGCGACAATCGAATTGTTGGCAATTCCGATTTTTTACAAGATGATGAAAGCCAACCAATAAGTTCGAGCCCTTTGGGAAAATAGAATAGGCTATGGTGGTTCATCATCACACCACCGCTGGAGTTTAGGCAAAATCTGTTACCGAAATGCTAAACAGCTACGCTTTTCCCCTTTGCCACCACCGAGCTTGAAATTAACATCAAGATGTGATTGAGGCGCCCGCAGCCTCGCCATATTTGCTTGGCTTGTGCGGAGAGATGGCTGAGAGGCTGAAAGCGATCGCCTGCTAAGCGATTGTACGCCCCAAAAGGTGTACCACGGGTTCGAATCCCGTTCTCTCCGCCAATTT
>Ga0172371_10007855_pt1 | contig 15049 bp, 14 predicted proteins | sample Lak12m_FD_114543 | JGI IMG/M metagenome (GOLD analysis project Ga0172371, IMG submission 114543) | Freshwater microbial communities from Kabuno Bay, South-Kivu, Congo - kab_022012_12m | ecosystem: Environmental > Aquatic > Freshwater > Lake | place: Democratic Republic of the Congo: South-Kivu... | reverse complement strand
GGGTTTGGTGGAACATTAAATGGATCCAACTACACTATAAATAATTTGTACATAAATTTAAGCAAACGAGGGGACACTAATCACAATTTTAGTGGTTTGTTTAGTTATACTTTGGATGCAAACATTTCAAATGTTAAACTGGTTGATTCAAATGTATCTGGAGTTTGTGGTGTTGGAGGTTTAGTTGCATATAAGAGTGGGGGAACAATTACTAATTCACACTATGATGGAAATGTGTATGGTTGGAAACTATGTATGTCTGTCGCCGGTTTTGGCGGTTTAATTGGACAGCAATATAGAGGAACTATATCTAAGTCTTCTTCATCCGGATTTGTTTCTGGAGGATATGGAACAGGAGGACTAGTTGGTTTTTCTTGTGGAACAATTAGTGAATCTTTTTCATCAGCAAATGTAGATGGAAATATTAGAGTTACTGGAGGATTAGTTGGAGGAGCCACATCAATCTCTAATTCTTACGCAACTGGGACTGTTACTGGTACTAGTGATTGGATGGGAGGCTTATCGGGATTTCAGTATGACACTAGCGCAGGCTACTGTCACTTAACTGGTAGTGACATGAATGGAACGATTGATAATTCATATTCTACAGGAGATGTAAACAGGGGAGGGGATTTTAAAGGGGGGTTGGCGGGGCAGGTGATAGGCGCAATTTCTAATTCTTTTTCAATAGGAGATGTTACAAAAATTTATCCTACTACTGGTGGTTTAATTGGAGATTTTAATAATTACAATGGGATAGTTTCTAACTCTTGGTGGAATAATTCTCAAAGCGTTTGTTGCGGGAAAGGAAATTGCACAAATTGTACAAAAACAGTTGATAAAAATATATTCTTTGGAAATACACACACAGTTTATACTACAGGCGCAAATAAGTGGGATTTTACAAATATTTGGGATAGCTGTCCGGATAGATACCCTACATTAAAATGGCAAAAAATTGAATGCGATTCAAAGAGTTATTCGTGTAATGGTTTAATTGATGGTAATGCTGTTTTGTTTGATGGTGATGGAGTTAATTTAGGTCCGTTGGATGAAAACACTAATGTTCTTGTTGATGTTAATACTTCAAGAAAATGTGAGTGGTATTGTAAAAGTGGTTTTGTTAAAGGAACTGGATTAGATGAGAACAAGTGTATTCCAAGTACTTATTCTTGTGTTGGTCTGATTGATGGTAATGCTGTTTTGTTTGTTGGTGATGGAGTTAATTTAGGTCCGTTGGATGAAAACACTAATGTTCTTGTTGATGTTAATACTTCAAGAAAATGTGAATGGCATTGCAAAAATGGATTTGTTAAAGGAAGTGGGGCTGATGTGAATAAATGTGTTCTTCAAACTATTGATCCTCCGGTTGTTGATCCTCAAGATAATATTAATAATATAATTAAATTTTACTCGATCGATAATAATGTTCATTTATTTTATGTGCAATGTGAAAAAAATATATCTGATGCAAATATTTCGTTTAAGGTTTTTGATGAGGGGGGTATAGAAACAATTATTAGTGGATTGAATTGTTCTTCTTTAGGAAATAAAGTAGTTCTTAGTGGGAATGAATTTGTTTCTCAAAAGGTTTATTCTTTTACGCTTAACCTACCCCAACCTTGTATAATTTGTTCAAAAACAGTTCATATAGCAATTAAAGATGTTGCCCCTGAATCTACGATTCCTGATGGTAATATATTATCAGTATTATTAGTGCTATTTTTGTTCTTTTTTATATCAGGTTTAAGTAAAAAAGATAGTAATAAAAAATAAATATTCTTTTAGGTATCATAATTGGTTTAGGTTAATTTATTATACTTAAAAAAGGTTGATTGTTAAGTATGCAACAAGATTTTTCAGCAGAACCCGCAGTTCTTGGAAGAGATTTAAAAGATATTGAAAAGTATAATTCACAAGGTTGTGCTTATTTAGGCAAAGTTGTAATGTCAAGTGGAGAAAGACCAGTTCTTGGAAGAAAAGTAATGGTTGATGTTTCTCGTCCTCACCTAATGCTTGTTTGTGGAAAAAGAGGTGGTGGAAAGTGTGTTTCGGGGGATACAGAAATCTTGCTTGAAGATGGTTCTTTAGTTAAAATAAAGGATTTAAAAAACGAAGAAAGAAAAGTTATTGCTTTGAATGATTCTTTTAAATTAAATGCAGTTTCTAAGGATGATTTTTTTGAAAGAGAAGTTGATAAAGTTTTAAAAATTAAAACAAGAACTGGAAGAGAAATAACTCTTACTCCTGAACATCCTTTATTCACTATTAATGGGTGGAAACCTGTTGTTGAATTAAAAGAAGGATCAAGAATTGCAGTTCCAAGAAAGGTGGGTTTTTTTGGGAATAATTTTTTTTCAGAATCTCAAGTAAAACTTTTAGCGTATCTCACTACTGAAGGGCATACAATAAAAAAAGCAGTATGGTTTACTAATTTTGATGAAAAAATTCAAAGTGATTTTTTTGGTTCAGTAAATGAATTTGATGAAAGATTATGTGTTAAAAAAATGAAGAACTCTGAAGGACAATTTAGAGTGGTTAATAAAGATCCAAAATTAATAACAAAAAATATTGTTCGTTCGAGTAATGGTGCTTATGCAAAAGGAACTAGTTTTGAGCACATGAATTATTTGCGTGATTGGCTTATTAGTTTGGGGGTTTATGGAAAAAAAGCTCCAGAAAAAGAATTGCCTAAAGAAATTTTTTCTCTTAATGAACAAAAAACTTCTTTGCTCTTAAATAGAATGTTTTCTTGTGATGGGACTATTTGGAAAGAAGGAAAAAGATTTAGGGTGGGTTATGTTTCTAGTTCTGAAAAACTAATTAAACAAGTACAACACCTTTTATTGAAATTTGGGGTAATATCCAATTTACGTAAAAAAACAATGTTGTTTAATGGAAAAAAATTTGATTCTTATGAAATAATAATTGAAGGTTATTTTTGTAAATTATTCGTGGATAAAATTGGTTTTTTTGGAGAAAAAGAAATTCTTCAAAAAGAATTACAAGAAGTTTATTCTTCAAGAAAATTTAATCCTAACAATGATACTATTCCAAAAGAAATTTGGGATAATTATTCTCCAAAGAATTGGGCTGAAGTTGGGAGAAAAAGGGGTTATGCTTATCCTAAAGCTTTGCGTGAAAGTATTTTTTATTCACCTACTCGAGAAAAATTACTTCAAATCGCTGTTGCTGATGAGAATGAATTTATTCAACAATTAGCCGAATCAGATATTTACTGGGATGAGATAAAAGAAATTATTGAGATTAATGAAAAAACTAAAGTTTATGATATATCAGTTCCAAACGGTCACAATTTTGTTGCAAATGATATAATTATTCATAATAGCTACACGTTAGCAGTTTTAATGGAAGAAATGGCTCGGCTTGATCCGGCAATACGCTCTCGTGTTTCAACTATTACTATTGATACTGTTGGTATTTTTTGGGGATTAAAACTTCCTGCAGGGGAAGCTGATTCCAAAACTTTAAGTAATTGGGATCTCAAAGCAGAAAAAACTAATGTACAGGTTCTTGTTCCTAAGGGTCAGCTTGCTTTTTATCAAGAAAAAAAGATTCCTATTGATGGTGCTTTTTTGCTTAAGTGTTCAGAGCTTGAAGAAACTGAATGGATGGCTTTGTTTCATTTAAAATGGACTGATCCGGAAGGAGTATTAATTTCAAGAGTAGTTAACAAGGTTCGTGAAAAAATTGGGACCTATTATGGGATTGATGATTTAATTTCTGCGGTTAATTCTGATGTTGATTCGAGTATGGAAGTAAGACAAGCTGTTGCGAGTAGATTTCAAATGGCTAAAGGGTGGGGTTTAATTGAAAAAGAAGGGACGAAAGTTGAACAATTAGCTCTTCCTGGTGTGATTACTGTTATTGATGTTTCTTCTTATCGTCAAACTATTGGTGCTGAAGGAATAAAAGATATTGTTGTTGCTCTTATTGGTAAAAAACTTTTTGAACAAAGAATGCTTTATAGAAAAGAAGAAGAAATGAAATTAATTACTGAGAATAAAAGAACAAGTAAGATGCCGATTGTTTGGATGATGATTGATGAAGCACACATGTTCATGCCTAAGGATGAAGAAAATATTGCTCTTCCTGTTCTTCTTGAGTGGGTAAGAGTGGGTCGTCAGCCGGGTTTAGGTTTGATTCTTGCAACACAGCGTCCAGAAAAGTTACACCCTGATGCTATTAGTCAGTGTGATATTTTTATTTCACACAGAATGACTTCTCAACCTGATATTGCTGCTGTTGGTGCTCTTCGTCCAACTTACATGAGTACTGATCTTGATAAATTATATTCAGAAATGCCTCGACAAAAAGGATTCGCTCTTGTTATTGATGACAATACTGAAAAAGTTTGGATGATAAAAACTCGCCCTCGATTCTCTTGGGACTCAAGTGTTACGGCAAGTGCATTTTTGATTTAATTTAATTTTTAATTGTGGTGAAAATATGTCGCGACATGGGATGCAAAGAAAGATGCAGCAGGAATTTAGAGCAAAACCAGTTTTTGATCATAAAGTAAATTTAAAAGCAGCAAATGTTATCGCAAAACTCTCTGAAGGTCAATTAAGGAATATGTTTCCTCAAATAGCTCATCTATCTTCATCTGAATTAAGAAAAGAAGCACTAAAAATTGAATTACAAAGAGTGGGTCGGTAAAAAACCTCCCCAATAAAAATACTTCGTAAATTATTTTTTTATTTTAATTTTGCAAGTACTCTTATGTTTGAACTTTCTGCTTCAACAAGAACATCATTGCTTGATTTGAAATTTATTTTAGCACTTCCACCATCAAGTATTATGTTTCTTAATTGTCTTTTTGCAAGTAAGTAAGTTAATACTTCATCAAGTCTTTCTTTTTCAACTATTACTTCATTTTCGCTTCGATTTAATTTCATTTGAAGTGCTAAAGCTCCAAGATCAATAGTTCCAAAAAACTCTGGCCTTAATAATATGTGTGAGCTTTCCATTTCTTCAAATGCTTTAACAGCAAAATCAATTGCTTGTGTTGATTCGTTAAATGAAAATGCTTTTTTCATTCTCATGTTTTCAATAAAATCCAAAACTTCTTCTTTTTTTATCGCTTGTTCTGATAATCTTGTTTTTATTTTATTAAAATCTTCTTCAATACTTGAGAACAATTCAATTATTTCTTTGTCTTTAAGCTCTGCTGATATTATTTGCTTGGTTTCGGGGTTAGCCATTGCTCTATCTCTAAGTATTTTCATCTCGCCTAAAACTTTTTCAAAATTAGTATTAACATCTTTTACCTTATCCAAATCATCCCTGACTCGAATAAGCTCCGCTTCTAATCTCGCTAAAGACATCTACCAACACCCCTGTATATATTAGATTTTAGTCTTTTTAATGCTTTCTTAAGGGGGGGTATAAGAAATTTTATATTTAAATAAGAGTTTAAACAATCTCTTAAGCAAAATAGGGATTTCTTATAATAGAAATTATTATAATCAATCAGCAAATACTTTACTTTTTTTGAGTACTTTTTCATTCAATATCTTTTTAAAGTAAAGTTTAACTTTTATTATTGGTATGGGTTATATTAAAGGTTTTTTGAGTTCTCGTGAATTTATTGCTTTAATAATTTTGTTCATTATTTTTTGCCTTGCTCTGCTCATAGTTCCTTTTTGGGGTACTACTAAGATAAATGAGTTTCCTTTGGTAAACTTTTATTTTAATGAATATGACAAACGCGTTCCAATTGATTCACAATTTTGTTTTTCTGTTAATATTGACACGCAGAGCACTAAAATTCATGAGGATAGGTTAAGTGTTTTTGTTAATGATAGTGTTATTTTCTCTGAAAAAATAGTTATTGTTGCTGATAATTCTGAACAAGATCTAGTAAATTATTTTGGCTCTCTTTCAAAAAGATATTGTTTTAATTCATCTAATTTAAATTTGGGGGGGAATATAGTTTCGGTATCTTTGAGTTCACAAAAATTATTTTATCACATAAATAAAACAGATTTTTTGCCCGAAACAAAAGCTACTTTAGTGATTAATGATATTAATTCTGAAGGAGTTTTATTTAATCTTGCTCTAAGTAATTATGATTCATTTAAACCGCTAATTATTTTGGTTAATGGTGTTGAAAAACAAAGAATTTATCCTACAGCGGGAACAAAAACCTATTTTGAAAAAGTTGATTTTAGTTCTGGAAAAAATACTGTGAGGTTAGAGTTTAATGGTGTTTTGGATGAAAAAGATTTTTTGTATGAACCCTTATTGAAAATGAACCCTTTTCTTGGTTTTCTTTTGTTTGTTTTAGTGCTTTTTATTTTTGCTTTATTTGTTTTTGCGAAACGAATTTTTATTGAAAAAACTTCTCTCTCTTTTATGTGTGCTTTTGCCTTAATTGTTTCTACTGGATTTTTGCTTAATGCTTTTGGTATTCTTTCCATTTTTGCATTTTTTGCGGTAATCATTATAGTTTCTCTTGGGTTGGTTTGGTTTTTTAAAAATAATTTTTCTTTTAAAGAAATTTCTTTAGATGATACAAAAAATTTGCTGAACCCAATTTTTATTGTAATTATTATAGGGGCTATTCTTTTTCCATTAGTAATTAATGTTTTTACTGTGAGTAATTATTCTTATTGGAATACTTATTATGAAAGGCACGCTGAAACTATAGCTAATGATTTTGAGTTGCCGAAAATTGATGAGTTAAGCTACTTTGGTAGACCTCTTGGGTTTATTCCCGGTTATTTTTATTTGCAAGCAGGATTTTCTTGGTTTTTTGGTTTAAGTGGCCAAGAATTATTTTCACTTTCTTTGATAACATCAAACATATTTTTTATTTTTGCGGTTCTTTTTTTGGGTGAAAAACTTGGGTTTTCCATAAATAAATCTGCTATTTTATATGTTCTTTTGTGGATGGAGAGTTTTATTCGAACTGGTTTAATCATTAGTCCTAGGCATGCTTTTTCTTTAGGATTATTTATTGTAGCAATGGGTTTGCTCTTAAGCAATCGCTCTAAATTAAAAGAAAAATTACTTTCTTCAATTTCGTTAGCTGTTTGTGCTTTTATACAGTTTCCTTTATTTGTTGCTTTTATTCCGTTGTATGTTATCATTTCAAAGAAAATTGATTGGAAAGAAGCATTAAGGGTTTGGATTTTTGCAGGAATACTATTTTTAATTTTCTTTTTACCAAACTTTTTGAATTTTGGTTTTCCAACCCAGGCTGAATCTTCTAATTGGGGATACTTAATTAATTATGGTGCAATAAATATCTTGCTTGATTTTGGGCCAATGTTTGTTTTCTTTTTCTTGTTTACACTCTTTGATTTGAAAGAAAAAAAGTTTGCTTTGTCGAACTATGAGAAAAAATTATTTATTGCATCAATTTTGGGGTTGTTGTTTCAAGTAATTGTTAGTTATCGTTGGAATATTTTTAATGCAATTAGTTTTGCAATATTTCTTGTTGTTCTTATACCTGAGAAAGCATTTGATAGTAAATACTTTATTCGAGTACTTGCAATATTACTTCTTTTTGTTGGTCTTTTTAGTGGTTCGGGTGTCGTTTATCTTTCAATAAATAATTATTTAACTCAACCTTATGATTATTTATTACACAAATCAGCAACAGATGAAAGAATTCTTTCGGATCCTTTGTTTGGTCATAATATTGCTTATTTTACAAAAAGACAAATCATGGCTGATTTGGCTGTAGAGTATGCTCCTGAGGCAATGTTAAAAGAAAATTTTGATTTTTTAGAAAAAAAAGATTACTCAGTCTTAGAAAAATATAATATATCCTGGGTTTTTTCTCAAAGAAATTATATTAATAGAAAAGCTTTTGGTAATACGCCCCTTGATTCTGAACTAGAATTTGAAACTCTTGATAAAGTTTTCGTTAATGCTTTGATTAATATTCATTGGGTTTCTGACACTGCAGGATATGCAAAATGATGCGCAAAGCGAAAGTATTTAAATTCTCTCACAAAGACACTTATTTAGTCACTAGCTCAACAAAGTTGAGTTTTTTTAAATATTGCACGGGTTGGGGAGCGGTCAAACCCGCAGGGTTTAGGACCCTGTCGCTTAGTGCGTTCAACGGTTCAAATCCGTTCCCGTGCATCATACTAAAAGTTATTTGCACAAAAGTGCTAGTTTGGTTTATAAAGAACGCCAGATGGATTCCTATTGGGAGTTTGGTTTGGTATGCAAGTAACGAATTTGGATTTCCATAATTATGATAGGGAAATCAAAAGAATGTTGGATAGGTTAAATGGGATTATTCCTGTTTATCAAAAAGTTAGTAAGAAGTTGAATCGAGCTAAGGATTATTCAGCTATTTCTCCAAAGAACAAAGAACTATTGTTTCGGGTTTATCATGATTGTGTTTTGAAGGGGAATAGTAAGGCTAGGATTCTTGCTAAGGTTGGGCAAAAGGAAGTGATATGCCTGCAGTGTACATTCATTTGAGCCAAAAGGGATTAGATTCTGCTCTAAAAAAGTCGCTTGGTTTAAAAGAAGAAAATGATTCTGAAATTGTTTGCAGGATTTGTGCGCACACAAACCTTGGAAACGCCAAAAATTGTGCAAGATGCGGAAGGCCCCTTTCAATAAAAGGGTACACTCAATTAGAGCAAGAGAAGAAGATGATTGAGCAAGACAGAAACATTTCTCAAAGAGTGTTTTCTGAAACCTTCAAACTCATTAACGAACAAAAAATGAGTCCAGAGGATGCACAAAAAGAAGCAATTAAAGTTATTGCTTGGCAATTGCAAAATGAACAAAGTTCGGGCACTCAAACGTAGTGCCTAACTTTTTTTGTCACGGCAAAAAGGTTATGAAAAGTTTAAAACAAGTAACTAGATAGTAATTTAGTGAGTTGATGGATAAATGCAGTTTAAAGAATCTGAAAGCGTTGAATTAAAGAAATCCACTTCGGAGATTAATGAAGCGATTGTTGCAATTGTAGCGATGTTGAATAAACACAAAAAAGGGTTAGTTTGTTTTGGGGTTAGCAATGATGGTTCAGTAGTGGGGCAAAGTATTTCGGAAAAAACATTGCGAGATGTTTCTAGAGCAATTTCTGAAGGAATTGAACCAAAGATTTATCCCATAGTGAAAGAAGCAGAGTTTGAAGGAAAAAAATGTATTCAAGTAGAATTTTTTGGAACTGAAGGACCTTACCTTGCTTTTGGCAGACCATATATCAGAGTTGGAAATGAAAATAAGCAATTATCTGCAAAAGCACACGAGCGACTTATTATTGAAAAAAATGAAGGGCATAATCCATGGGATAAAAGACTGTGTGAAGAAGCCAAGTTTTCAGACATAAGCTCTGCAAAAGTGAAGGCTTATTTGAAAAAAGCCAATCTGCCTTATACAACAACTGAAAATTCTTTGAAAAAACTTGGTTTAATAAAGAACAATAAGCTACTAAATTCCGCAGTGCTATTTTTTGCTAAAAAACCAGGAACTTTTTTTGCTAATGCAAAACTGCGTTGTGCAGTTTTTGCTACAAATGACACATTAGTGTCTATTGATATGCAGGAATTTGAAGGGGATGTATTTTTTCTAATAAAAAAAGCTGAAGAATATTTTATCAAAAATGTTAATGTGGGAATGAAACTTGAAGGATTGGAACGAGTTGATGTTCCTGAAATAGACAAAGATGCATTTCGTGAAGGAATAATAAATGCATTTTGCCATAGAGATTATATTAATTCAGATTCAGTGCACTTAGCAATATTCAAAGATAGAGTAGAAATACGCAGTCCTGGTTTGCTATATGGGGGCTTAACAATTGAAGAAATAGTGAAAGGCAATATTTCAGAAAGAAGAAACGAACTAATAGCTGACTTATTACACAAAATTCATTTGATTGAAAAATGGGGCAAAGGAATAAAATTGATTCTTTCAAAGGAGCCAAAAACAAAATTCTCTGAAGTAGGCAACAAATTCTATACTATTTTCAGAAGAAAGAGTTTACAACTTACCCCCCCAGTTACCCCCCCAGTTACCCCCCCAGCAGGACTAACAGAGCTTGAAGCAAAAATATACAAAGAATTAGCAAATAATCCGAACCTATCCAGAAATGACTTGTCAAAAAAATTAGGGGTTAAACTCGATACAATAAAAGAATACCTCAACAAACTTAAATCTAAAGGAATCTTAACAAGAAAGGGTACCACAAGCAAAGGGTACTGGAAAGTGAAAAAGTGATTTCTATTGACTAAAAAGAAAGCTCTTCCAATTGAGTTGTCAGAAGAAGAGCTCCTCACACTTTACCGTGCCCTAAAAACTAATGAAGATACTTATTCAGAAAGTGATAAAGAGCGATACAATAGTTATTATGATGAATATGAAAAACCAGTAAGCAAGAAAGTAATACAACAAATTTTACAAAAAATTTCTTTATCTTTACCAGAAAAAGAAGTTAAAGAAATAAACAAGAATTTGTTGAGAAGAAAATACCATACTTACAATAATGAAGTTAATGAAAAAGTTTATGCAACTCTAAAAAAGGCTTTAGCAGAGCAAAAAACAGTGGCAATTGAATATTTTGACACAGATTCAGCAGAATTCATTCCAAGAGAAATAGACGTTTACCACACTACCGCTAGATACACGGAAGCTTATTGTCACTTAAGAAAAGAAAACAGAACATTTAAAACGAGCCGAATAGCAAAAGCAAAAATAACTAACAAAAAATATGCGTTTTCAGGTAAGAGGACAGATTGTATACGTCAGCAAAGAATATTAGAGTAAAAGATTTTTTTTATGAAACTGGAAATTGAGTTAGTACCATCAACTTCGTGGTACAGCAACTTGCGAAAAGTTTTGACAATTCCTGAATGGACTAAGTTAAGAGAGGAAGCTTATGCACGAAGCAATTATGTGTGCTCTATTTGCGGAAATAAAGGAGTTTTACACGCACATGAAGAATGGGTTTATGATGATAACCAAAAAATACAAACCTTGGACAAAATTGTTGCGTTATGTGCGACGCAAAATCTCTGATTTTGTTACGTGCACTAAAAAAGGCCTTTGGCAGGAGTCCTTTTCATAAACTTTTCCATACTTGGGTCTTTCCCTCACAATAAGGAAACCTATTTAACTGAGTTAGCCTAATGTTAATGCGTGATGTCAAGAAATATTTTTTTCTATTTTATTAGTTCTTCTATTTATTTTTTCTTTTGAATTTTAATAAATAATCAAAAAAACATATTTCTCTTTCGGCCGGCATAACACTTCCAAATAGTTTATATGTTAAGTAAATTGAAGGTGTTATTAGTGGTTAAAAATGAATCAAGAAAATGCATTATCTATTTTTGAAGGAGCAAAATCTGATGATTTTGCGTCTCAAAAACTCGCAGTTTTTGAAGGAAAGAAGATAAGTAAAACTTGGCACAACGAAGAGTGGTGGTTTTCCGTTGTTGATATTGTTGGGGCTTTAACTGATAGTACAGACTCAAGCGACTATTGGTATCGATTAAAGAAAAGAGAATCAGAAGAAGCCAAAGTTGAACTATCGACAATTTGTCGAGAGTTGAAATTAGTCGCTGAGGACGGAAAACTAAGAGGCACTGATTGCACTAATACTGAAGGTGCTTTTAGAATAATCCAATCAATTCCTTCGTCGATTGTCGATTCAATAAATAGGTTTTAATACCTAGAGAACTGAGTAATAGTTATTGGCAGGTTAGTATTATATTTTAGAATAAGTTGAAATAAAAAGTGTGATTAAATGGCTAAACCTATTGAACCTACTCCCGTTCTGGAAAATAAAGATGCTAAAGCCTTCTGGGATAGCTTGCAGAACACAAAATTTGACCAAAAAAAAGAAAGTTTCTTAGAACAAAGTAAAGCAGTATTTAAGCATTTTTCAAAAAAATAGTGATTGCTGTGAGCAACACAAATTTACAAAATAATTCCTCTGATTTTATCCGGCAAATTGATTGGCTAAAAATACAAAAGCTTTCTTTAGACCATGACTTGACTGATTTTTGCTGTGGAAATTTAAAAGATGATACTGATCTTAATGGGTTTCTAAAAGAGGATGCTGTTAAGCAACAAAATCAAAAAATTAATGTTACGCACGTAGCAATAGACAAAAACACTAATAAAGTGATTGGGTATGTAACCATAATGGCTGACAAACTTAGAGTAAGCAATAAGGAGAAAAAAGAACTTAATCTCACTGAGAAATATAGTGATTTTCCTTCAGTAAAAATAGGGCGTTTGGCGGTGGGTGAAAAATATGCTGGAAAAAAGGTTGGGACTGCAATGCTTCAATACATCGCGGGGCTAGTTCTTGAAAGCGCAGAAACCATTGGATGCAGATTCTTAATTGTTGATTCTTATCCAAAATCAGTTGGGTTTTACCAAAAAATAGGTTTCGTGATAAACTTAATTCAAGACCAAACAAGAATAAAAGTTCTAAAAGAACAATCAAATGGGGAAAAAGAAATAATTAATAAAAACGTCAGAGAAACTATTAGTTTGAGATATGATTTATTGAATAAGAAATAAAGAAAGGGTATGTACAATTTGTCAGTATCCTTGCGCGAAAAAGAAACTTGAAAATAAAGAAAAGTGAATATTTAAGTAGTTCTTTTTTCATTATTTTTCAGTATGCCTGAAGAAAAAACTAAACTTGATTTAACTCCTTTTCGTGAAGAGATTCCTAAGGTGAAGAATTTTAGTTTCAGCATTACTTCTCGCTGTAACATGAATTGCAATTTTTGTTTTCAAAATCATCGCTCATACAATGCTGGTCCTGATATGACGTTTGATGAGTTCAAGCATATAGTTGATTAAATCGCTGCACAAAAAGGTGAAGGGGCTAATAAGTTCATTTGCCTTGCTGGAGGAGAACCTTTTTTGAATAAAGATTTGGAAGCAATGTCTCGTTATGCTGTTAAAGTTCTTGGAAGAAAAAATGTTAGCATTACAACAAACCTTGCTTTGTTTCCAACTGACTTGGTTGGCGGAGTAATGCAATTAATGCGACTTGGTATGCCTAGAACGAATGTTTCTCTTGATCGGGAACACTTAAGGTATGGAAAAGAAATGGAGGAAAGAGTAAGAGCTTTTTTTGCTGCAGCAAAGAAAATAGGAATTAGGGTTCATATTCAAAATGTTGCTCAAACAAAATATCAAGAGAAGCATCGCTGGCCAAGAAATATTGCTCGATTAATTCCAAAAGCACTCAAAGAAGAAGTTAAAAATAGCAGGGATTTTGGGCGAAGAGAATTTTATTCTGATAAAAAATCCATAAAAACAATTAAGGATTACTCAGCTCAACTAAAATCAGGGGAACATGTGGGTATGCTCCCTTTTGGAGTAGTAATGGCACTTGGAGTATTTCCTCTTTATGGGGGAAGAATTCCTGTGGAAGTTCATTTTTCTTGCGATGGTAAAGCTTATTTGTTTTCAGGAATTGATGCACTTCATGTTCCACAATTATCTTTGGGTAGTTGGAGAAGAGAAACTTTGCAGGAAATAATTAGAACAAATCTTCCTTACAAAGTAAATTTCATTAAATCCTGGTTAGGAATGACTAGAATTGGTCCTGCACAAAGGCATTCAAAATTTGCTTGGCCTGATAAAGAGAATCCAAAAAAAAGCAAGCTTTTTGGAAAATATGTTGAAAGGAAAGTTAAGGAACAAAAAGCAAGGAGAAGAAATCCATTCAAGAGATAATTTGCTTTATTTCTGCGTCTAAACTCGTTCTACTTAGCTTTATTAATCTTTTTTTCCAGTTCTTTGTTATAGAACTTGGTGAGTTGGATCCTTTTTGAGGGGTTCGTTTTCCTAAGAATTCGGGGGAATTATTAATGTCTAAAGAAAAACTAGTGTACATGTTTGAAGAAGGAGATAAATCAATGAAGATGCTTCTTGGTGGAAAAGGAGCTAATTTAGCAGAAATGACTAAAACTGGATTACCAGTACCGTACGGATTCACTATTACTACGGATGTTTGTAAAGCGTATTATGAGAATGGAAAAAAACACGCTTCTGAACTTGATGTTCAAATGATGGCTGCAGTAAAGAAGTTAGAAAAAAAAACTGGAAAGAAATTCGGGGACGCAAAAAACCCTCTTTTAGTTTCAGTAAGAAGTGGGGCACCAGCATCAATGCCAGGAATGATGGATACTATTTTGAACTTAGGAATGAATGATACTGTTGTTGCAACAATTGCAAAATCAACAAAAAACGAAAGATTTGCTTACGATTCGTACAGAAGATTCATCACAATGTTTGGTAACGTTGTAATGGAAATGCGTCACTCTGCTTTTGAAGAAATAATGGACGAAATAAAGCACAAGAACAAAATTAAATTAGATACAGAAATGACTACTGAAATGCTAAAAGAAATGGTAGCAATGCAGAAAGTAATGTACAAGAAAGAAACTAAAGAAGATTTTCCTCAAGATCCTATTGAACAATTAAAGAGAGCAAGAGATGCTGTTTTTAGAAGTTGGATGAATGATAGAGCTATAGTTTATAGAAGATTAAATCATGTTCCTTCTGATTGGGGTACTGCTGTTAATGTACAAGAAATGGTTTTCGGAAATACAGGAAACGATTCAGGTACTGGAGTTGCTTTCACAAGAAACCCATCAACTGGAGAAAACAAATTCTACGGAGAATTCTTAATGAATGCTCAAGGAGAAGATGTTGTTGCTGGAATTAGAACACCAAAAAAAGTTGAAGAACTTGATAAAGTGTTACCAAAAGTTTACAAAGAATTAGTTGATATTAGAGCAAAACTTGAAGAACACTATAAAGATATGCAAGATTTCGAATTCACTATCGAACACGAAAAATTGTATATGTTACAAACTAGAAACGGAAAAAGAACTGCGCCTGCTGCTGTAAAAATTGCAGTAGATATGGTTAGTGAAGGATTAATTTCAAAAGAAGATGCAGTGTTAAGAGTAGATCCAGCTGCTTTAGATCAATTATTGCACAAACAATTTGATTCAACTGCATTAAAGAATGCAAAAGTATTAACAGAAGGTTTACCAGCATCTCCAGGAGCTGCAGT
>Ga0172371_10007853_pt1 | contig 15051 bp, 11 predicted proteins | sample Lak12m_FD_114543 | JGI IMG/M metagenome (GOLD analysis project Ga0172371, IMG submission 114543) | Freshwater microbial communities from Kabuno Bay, South-Kivu, Congo - kab_022012_12m | ecosystem: Environmental > Aquatic > Freshwater > Lake | place: Democratic Republic of the Congo: South-Kivu... | reverse complement strand
GCACGTCTTTCGCGTAAAGGAAGTGAGGCAAAAAGATTTTCCGCGCCACCTCCGGCAAGCCGCGTAGTCGTTTCGTTACGCGGCCGCGTTGGTGAGGCGGGTATAGAGTGTGGGCGATAGATGCAACAGTTTCATGATGCGTTTCAGCAAGGGCGGCAGATCAGTCACGTGCCATTGCACATGCTCGCCAATCTCCACGCGCGTCGTGGTGATCTCCATGCGACTAATGGCCTTCAAACACCGCCCGGCCGTCGGATACGCGGTGGCGCGCGTCGGCTGCCCCTCGTACAAGCCGCTCAAGGCTTCCTCCGCTTCGGCCAAGCCGCTACGCACTTGGAGTTCGCTCAAGGTCAGCACCCGCAGTGCGATTGTGAGCAGCCGCGTCAAGCCCGCGATTTGTTCGTCCTCCCGCACAAACAACGGCTGAATGCCCAACGGCTGATCTTTCAACAGGTGAAAGTCACGTTCCACACTCCAGCCGCCGTTGTACACCAGGACCGCTGCTCGCAAGCTCCACCGCGACGCTGGAAGATTGGTCACTTGCACCCGCCAACCTTGACGGGCTTTCGTCTCTTCGATCGCCGCGTCGTTCCGCTGGACCTTCGTGATCACATAGCGCACCTTGGTCGTCGTGTAGGTCGGTCGCCCCGGTCCGCCTCGGCCACGCCCCCGGTAACGGGTTTGTTGATGTTCTTCGCGTTCCCAGAGGATGGTCAACAGGCCTTCCACCCGATGCTGCTCCAGGAGCGAGGCCACGGCGGTGCGCAACGGCTCCTCTTCTCGGTATTGCTTATGGCCTCGACCGACAGGCGGGGTCAGATCCTGCAGCGCGGCGGTCGCCTCGCCCAATCGTTCCTCCAACTGCTGAGCTTGGCGTTTCGCCAACTCCAACGAGCGGACCACCTGCACGCGCTCCGTCCAAGCGACGTCTTCGTCGGCAACCTTGCTGCTTTGCGGTCGTTCCCGTTCATAGGCCCAAGCAAAGACAACTCGCTTACCCTTCTCGTTGACACGCGTCAGCTTCTGCAGCGGCTGCTTCCCCGCGGCGGCCTCGTCGATCCACGTCTCGATCTGTTCCGCGTTGTCGCCCGTTCGCGGCAGGGGCATGAGATAGTAATCCTTCTCGGCCACCAACTCCGCGCGCGTGGCCAGGGCGGACATTTTGCAGTCCCCCGTGTACAGCAGACCGTGTTGCCGCAGTTGTTGGCGGACGCGGCGGATCAGGGGGAGATACAACGGGTCATCGGCAGCGTTGCCCGGCACGAGGTCACAGGCGATCACGTGGCTCGTGGGTTGGGCGGCGGCCGCCATCAACTTCAGCTGCGGCAGATCGGGACGATGATCTTTGCTGTGGCCGCGCTGCATCAGGCCGTCGGGAGTGATGGTGTGATAGCCAAACGAAGTCGTACTATCGAGCCGAATGCACTCGTAGGAAATCTCATAGACTTCGCAGGTCGCTGCCCAAAGATCACCTTCCAGTGCCGCCCAATCGGCGTCGTACAGCCGGCGGAGGATGATACTCAAGCGGTCGTCGCCAAATTCCACGGGACGGAGAGCTTCCCCGATGAGAGTCTCCAAGGTGTGGGAATGGTTACCCGCCCAGTCCTGCACACTGACCTTCCGGTGATTCGACTGGGACAGCAGAAACGCCAGCCATACGGTCGCCAGCCAACCATTGGACAGGCCCCGATGCAGATGGTGCGAACCCAGATGCCGCTCCAGGAGGACCGGAAAATTCATCTGTTGCATGAAACCGAGCAGCAATGGTATATCGTCCACTCGCTCGTGGCTCAGCGTCAGGGTACCAGTGGTTTTCATGGCCGCCTGTAGTACCCGAAATATTTTTTTGCGTCAAGATCGTTACGCGAAAGACGAGTGAAAGGCTCAGAAAAAAAAGACACGCTCTTGATTTCGATATAGATTGTTCGGCTATCATCGAGACGGACTTCTAGGTCGTATCCCAAATTCGCCTTGCTCACGTCCACAACGTCTGACACTCCCTTCATCGACCTAATGAACGCTTCAGCATTCTTCTCCGCACTTCTCCACTGCTTGAGATTGGGAGTGGCCGTAAAAACGGTGTGCGACTGACCGAGCGTGCACTTGCCTTCCCCTTGCGGGTCCGCCTCCAATCCAAGCTGAGATAACACTGAAGACCCTGAAACAGGCTCTACAAGGTCGATTCCGAGTTTCGAAAAGAACAGTCTTAAATCCGCGACCTCGTTGTTGTCGAAGAGCTGCTGAATAAAGTCCTTTTTCAACTCCGAGCTTGAGATTACGTCTTTCGCTGCCACTATGACGTCACCGACTGGGAAGATTCGGATAGCCCTTAGTTCGTCGATTTTTTGGGGGCTCAAGTCGAAACGATATTGCTTAACGCACTTGCTGAAAAGTTGCGCGCAGCCCAATGTCGATACGTCGCAGCCATTGAGTCTTGCGAGCGCTTCCTGAATGAGCAATGTCTGAATGCCCATTTGGTCCAAGAAAGTCATCGCTTCGGGGTACAGCAGTACCACAGCCTTGCTGAGAGGTGAAATACCTGCGTGGCAGAGCTTCTCATAGTCCTCGAAATTAAGCCAATCGGGCCGCAATCGTAAGGACGAGATTTTTATTGCCTCGCTTTTTGACATCGAAACGGACCTAGATTGGAGGGCATCGGCTAACGACTTCTGAAGCTGAGACCTGAAACGCCCTTCCGATTGGCCCTTAGCGTTTATGAAGGGGGAAAAGAATCCTCTTTTGGTAGTGTCCCTGCTTAACAACGAGACGACCGTTTCAGAGATAATGGCTACGGCTTCATCGAATGCCTGCTGAGAACGCTCATCTAAATCAAGGGTCTTCCGGGATGGATCAGTGCTGTAGTCGCCATTGATTTTCAGGTATGCTCCCGCGAACTCGATGGTGGGAAGGAAAGAGTGAAAAACAGACTCTTCTGGCGGAGCAGGCACGATGTTGTCGCGGACCTTCTTCAATGCGACCATAACCTTGGGGTCCCGCTTAGAATGCAAGACATCCCACGTGTCCAGCGTGTCTTCCTCCATAATCGTAATGATATTCTGCTCGTTTTTGTCCCATTTCGATTGCACGGTAATTCTCCTTTCGCGACCGCGAAACGCGATGTCGACTGATCGGAGGTTGTTCAAAAACATAAGGCAAGTCTTATCAAAACCCAAGAACTCTTCTGCGGAAAGTCGTTCATCCAAGTCTTGAAATACAAAGAGCGTGTGATAGTTGCCCTTGTCTTTGAGCTTAGCCGCCGCGGAGAGCAACGAGGAATCGAGCGCGTAGGTTGTTGGGTGCGGTATGCGAATCAGGGGAACGTCGGGTATATCGGGCAGCATCTTCTTCGTGACGAACTTGTCGAAGAAGAAGGAGTATTCTCCGCTCAGGACGTAGACCGTCTTGGCGAGGTTCACGACGGACTTAAAGCCAATACCTCGGTAGCCAATTGTGTCTTGCCCTCGTTGCTTGTGAGATGCGCCACTTCTGCAAAGTGCTTCCAGATCGTCGGACGTGAATGGTCTCCCATCGTTGCCGACGGCAAAGCCACCTTCAAAGTCGCAGATGCCGAACCTCACAGCCTGCGCGTCGTCGGCATTCTGAATTAGCTCGATGAAAGCTCGCGTCTTGTAGCTTTCAGCGAGATACTGCTCGATCTTTGCCAAATCCCGAAACAACCTGGGAGCACTTCGGGCTTCCTGAATGAAGTCCTGCCTAAGCTCTTCGAGTGATTGTAACATTTCAGTGACTTCACATCGTTTTGGTAGAAAACCTACGAATCTTCATCGTAGCATGTGCAACCACGATCTCCAGGCTATTTGCGTCAAACTGAATGGCCGGCCTCAACGGTTCCAGGGTTCCACAATCGTCCCGACTGGGCTGCGGTAGAAGACCCGCCAGGGCGGCGAGAGAATCGAGGGCGGTCATACTGGCTGCGAACTGCTTGCAGTTCCCTGCGCCAAGACCTTGCCTCATGGGCCGAGGGGATGTTGTCTCTTTGATCCGTCGGTCCCGAGCCGTGCGTTGCTGCTGAAAGCTCAGCCGGTTGAGCACTTGTTTCGTCCACCATTCGGACCCGAGGCGCGGTGACTTGGCCGCAAGAAAGCGAGCTAACTCAGCCGTCCCGATGTGGAGCAGATCATTCATGCGTTGTCCCCGTCTCTTCCCCTGCGAGCGCCGTTCGCACCCCACGCAGACAGCATGGCAGATTGTAGCCGCGCCTCTCCAGGCTGTAAACACGGCTATCCCTCCCAGAAAGTTGCGAAACCCCACTCCCCGCTGCAAGAATTGCCTGCCAGGGTTGTTTTGTCTGGTACGATGGGGGCGGCGAGCAACTGCCTCAGGGGCCGGTCGATGTGGCCCTGGCCGTCGGGGCGGTTGCCAATCGAGCTGGGAACATCGATCCTGATCAACGACATCAACGCCAGGCAGTCCCGTCCGTTGCCGCTGCCGCCTCCCCCGGATGAATTCCCCCCGCCGTTCCTCGACACCAACGGCGATGGCTCGCTGACGCCCGCCGACGTACTGGACGTGATCAATTACCTTAATAGTCACAGCAGCAGCCAGGCGGCCGCCGGTGCGGAGTTCACAGCGGCAAGCGAGGTAATTCCCGAGGGCGAGACGGAGGAATTGGCCGATGCGATTTCCGCGATCGCGTCCGCCGTCGCCACAGCAACGCTCAGGAAATAACTCCCTCGCCCCGGTAGCAACGCAGACCGAAATAACTTCTCGTTTTGTTCCTGGCGCAACCGGCAACGACGGGGACCTCGTCGCGTAGCGACCGCATGAACCTAGCCGTGGGTTTCAACCCACGGTGGGCGTTCCGTAAGGATAGCGGAGTCGCGTAGCGACGGCTGATCCGCCGAGGGTATCAAGACTTGGCTTCCGTCGTCGCTACGCGACTTGTCCCGATTCTCGTCATGGACCTCTTGACCGTTCCTACGCCCGTTGGAACCGCAGTTGGGTGAACTTGCGGACGCGACCGGAGATCGCCGGCTCGACGGGCAGCCGCTCCATGCTGCTGGCTCCGTAAAACCCGACGACGCCCTCGGTATGATCCAAGATGTACTGGGCATCCGCCGGCTCGGCGATCGGGCCGCCGTGGCACAGCACCAGGATGTCGGGCTTGACCCGCTTGGCGGCGTCGTGCATGGCTTGCACGCTGACGGCCGATTCCTCCAGCGTCAGCGCCGTACCAGCGCCGATCAGGCCCTTGGTCGTCAGGCCCATGTGTGGAATCAGGATATCCGCGCCGGCCGCCGCCATGGCCGCGGCTTCGTCCGGATTGAAGCAATAGGGCGTGGTCAGCAGATCCATCTCGTGCGCCGTGCGGATCATGTCGACTTCCAGGCCAAAGCCCATCCCGGTCTCCTCCAGGTTCTGCCGGAACTTGCCGTCGAACAGGCCGACCGTGGGAAAATTCTGAACCCCGCAAAACCCGGCGGCGTCCACGTCGCGGAGGAACAGTTTCATCAAGCGAAACGGGTCCGTGCCGCAAACCCCGGCCAAGACCGGCGTCCGTTCGACCACGGGAATCACCTCGCGAGCCATCTCCATCACGATCGCATTGGCGTCGCCGTAGGGCAGCAGGCCGGACAGCGAGCCGCGACCGGCCATCCGGAAGCGGCCCGAGTTGTAGATGACCAGCAAATCGATTCCACCGGCTTCGGACATCTTGGCACTGATGCCGGTGCCCGCGCCGCCGCCGACGATCGGCGTGCCGGCCGCAACTTTGGCCCGCAATTTTTCGAGGATCGACTGGCGTGAAAACAGAGCCATCGGGGAGGTTCCTTCTTTGGGTTCTCTAGCGTCCCTTCATCAACTCAATCAATTTCCGAGCCGCAGTCTCAGCGAATGCGTCGTCGTTAATGTGCAGATCCAGATCGAGCAATTCGATCTGGCCGCAATTCCGCCGGACGGCGTTCAGTAAAGCATCGCGGGCTGCCGGATCGTCGAACGCTTCGCCCGCGCGGTCGATCGCCGACACGCCGCGTTGCGGCAGCAGGATGGCCGCCGGGCCGCGCGTCGCGGCCACCTTGCGGCCGATCTCCGCGCCCAGTTTCGCGTTCTCTTCGACCGTGGTGCGCATCAGCGTCACCGTCGGATTGTGCTGGTAGAACAGCCGCTGTCGAAACCGCTCGGGAACCGTTTCGGGCGGACCGAAGTTGACCATGTCCGTGGCGCCCACGGATACTACCTGCGGCACGCCGCGGCGCGCGGCGGCGGTCAACCGGTCGGGGCCGGCGCTCAGGACGCCGCCCACCAGTTCGTCGGCCAATTCGGTGGTCGTGATGTCCAGCACGCCGGCGATGACGCCTTCGTCAATCAGCGATTCCATCGCCTGGCCGCCGTTGCCGGTGGCGTGAAAGACCAGCACCTCGTAGCCTGCTTGTTCGAGAATCGCCCGGGCGTGCTGGACGCACGGCGTCGTGACGCCGAACATGGTGGCCGCGACCAAAGGCCGATCGTCCGCCGAAACCGGAGCCCGGTCGCGCACCATGCCCGCCATCGCGGCTGCGGCGTTGTTCAGGATGCTGCGGCTGATGCGATTGATGCCGGCGATGTCGACGACCGAATTGAGCATCAGAACATCCTTGTCGCCGACGTACTGGCGGACCTGGCCCGAGCCCAGGGTGCTGACCATCAGCTTGGGTACCCCCAGCGGCAGCGTGCGCATCGCCGAAGTGCCGATCGTCGTCCCGGCCGAGCCGCCCAGGGCCAGGACGCCGTCGACGCGGCCCTGGTCGAAGGCCGCGCGGATCAGGGCCGCTGCGCCCGCCGCGGCGTGCGTGACGGCGGCCCCGCGGTCATGCTTCTGCCGTAGCGTCTCCAGCGACGTTCCGGCCGCGGCGAAGACCTGCTCCCGCGTGACGTCGCCGGGATACACCGGCGCGCCCAGGCAGCCGGCGTCGACGACCACGACCGCAACACCCAGAGCGAGCAGCCGGTCCCGCACCAACGCGGCCTCAGCGCCTTTCGTATCCAATGTCGCCAGCAGATAGACGCTCATGGCCCGCTCGCCTCATGCAAAGGATCGTTCCAGCTCGTCGATCATCGCCCGCTCGGCTTTGGAGATCTTGCCCAGCCCGAGCACCCCGCCGGCGGCGGCGGCGACCTTGTGGGCCAGCTCCAGCGTATCCTTCTTCAGCTTGGCCACCTCGTCCGGCTTGAGTTGCTTGCACAGGCCCTGAATGTAATGTTCCCATGCCTCCAGCATCTGCCGGCTGGGGCGTTCGTTCAGCCAATGCTCCAGCACCGGATAGTGGCCGTCCTGGGACTCGATCCCGGCATCTCGCGCCGCCTGGAGGATAGCGGCCCGTTCTTCCGGTTTCACGTTGCCATCGGCCCAGGCGACTTGAACCAGCGGCACCACGTGGATCGCCGCCAGCGTCTCGGGGCGGATGTCCAATTCCACCAACCGGTCCAGCACCGCCTCGTCGTGGACGCCGCTCACCGCGGCCAGTTGGGCGCGGCGATCCAGCTTGTCCAGACGCTGCCGGAATGCGTTCAACAGTTCCTGGTCGCGAGCGTGAAAAAACGCGTCCACCAGCGACTGGCTTCGTTCTGCTGCAAACGGTTCTGCCATTGCGTGCTCCTTTGCTCCCTGTTTCCCACGGACGTGCTTCCTTCGCCCGTTGTTTCCTTCGCCCGGCTTAGCGCCGCCGGCCCGATCCGCTATGCTGCGCGATCTTCTGTCTCCCCATCCCAACTTCAGTGAGGAACCGGCATGACGATTGCCACTATCAAAACCACCCGTGGGACTATAAAGCTTCAATTGTTCGCTGACAAGACGCCGAAGACCGTGGCGAACTTTGTCACCCTGGCCAACAAGGGCTTCTACAACGGCCTGAAGTTCCACCGGGTCATCGCCAATTTCATGGTCCAGACGGGCTGTCCGGAAGGCACGGGACGCGGCGGCCCCGGCTATCGCTTTGCCGACGAGTTTCACCCCGAGCTGAAGCACGACGGCCCGGGCGTGCTGTCCATGGCCAATGCCGGACCGAACACCAACGGCTCCCAGTTCTTCATCACCCACGTGCCCTGTCCGCACCTGGACGGCAAGCACTCGGTGTTCGGCCGCGTCATTCAGGGCCAGGATGTCGTCAATGCGATTCGGCAGGGCGACAAGATGGAGAGCGTGACCATCAGCGAGGACGAGCCGGAGTGATCATGCGGGAGGCTGACCCGGCGTGATCATCCGGAAGGACGAGTCGGCGTGACCAAACGTGTCCGTCCGGCGGCGATGTTTCTGGCAGATTCGACCGGCGGCCGCGCCAAAAAACAGGGTGCGGCCGTACCCGGTCGTCGGCCAGTACTTGCAAGTTCCGAAGAACTCGTCCATAAAGGTGAGGTCGTTCCGATGGTCACTCAAGTTGAAGCGAGCCGGTCTATGTCGAAGAAAACCACGAAAAACGGCGAAGCCACCGAGGCGACCGCCAGCAGCAAGGCCAAGTCGATCTTGGAGGACAACGTCAATCTGCGGACGGCGTTGAAGCAGATTGAGAAACAGTTCGGCGAGGGGTCGATCATGCCCCTGGGCGCCGACCAGCGGGGGCCGATCCCGGGCATCTCGACGGGCAGCCTGTCGCTGGACATCGCGCTGGGCGGCCAAGGCATCCCGCGCGGCCGGATCATCGAGGTCTTTGGCCCGGAGTCCAGCGGCAAGACGACGCTCGCCCTGCACGTCGCGGCCCAGGCCCAGAAGACCGGCGGCGTGGCGGCCATCATCGATGCCGAACACGCCTTCGATCCCGTGTGGGCCAAGAAACTGGGCGTGGAACTGGACACGCTGCTGGTCAGCCAGCCGACCTCCGGCGAAGAAGCGATGCAGATCGCCGAACTGTTGATCAAGTCCAACGCCGTGGATGTGATCATCGTCGATTCGGTGGCGGCCCTGGTGCCCAAGCAGGAACTGGAGGGCGAAATCGGCGACTCGCATGTCGGTTTGCAGGCCCGCCTGATGAGCCAGTCGATGCGAAAACTGACGGGCGCGATCGCCAAGAGCAAGATCGCCGTGATCTTCATCAACCAGATCCGCGAGAAGATCGGCGTCATGTTCGGCAGCCCCGAAACCACGCCCGGCGGCCGAGCCTTGAAGTTCTACGCGTCCTGCCGGATCGACGTCCGCCGCATCGGCCAGCTGAAAGAGGGCGAAGAGGTCGTCGGCCAGCGCGTGCGGGCCAAGGTGGTCAAGAACAAGGTCGCTCCGCCGTTCCGCGTGGCCGAATTCGACATGATGCAGACCAACGGGATCAGCTACGAAGGCGATCTGCTGGATCTGGGGGTGGCCAACAAGGTGATCGCGCGCAGCGGCGCCTGGTTCAAGTACGGCGAAGCGTATCTCGGCCAAGGCAAGGAAAAGGCTCGCGCGTTCCTGATCGAGAACCCCGAAGTCACGGCGGAGATCCATCAGAAGATCCTCGGCTCCAACAGCGCGGGCGTCGCGCCGTCTGCGGCGGCCGCGCCGGACGAGAGCGCGACCGCCGCGGACGATAGCGAAGGATAACATGGTAACGCCTGCGGTTGGATTCATGACCGGCTGCCGCGGCGCCCGCCGGCCGTCATTCCGGCGGATACCCTGGTGGCTGGTCCTGGTCTTGCCGGCGGTGTGCGTCGCGGCGTTGCGGCCCCTCCAGGCCCAAGAGCCTACGGCCTTCGACGCGGCCCAAACCCTGGAAAAGACGCTCGTCGAGGCCATCGCCCGGGCGGAGAAATCCGTCGTGGCGATCGCCCGGTATCGGAAAGGACGCGCGCCGCAGGCGGCCGAAGGCCAGGGCGTGCCGTTCGCACCCGGCCAACCCGGCGGGGCCGACGATCCGGCGCCCAACGAGTACGCCACGGGCGTGGTGATCGATCCGCAGGGTTACATCCTGACCAATTACCACGTGCTGGGCGATCCGGCCGAGAACGATTACCGGATTTGGGTCAACCGCCGTCCCTTCACCGCCATCGGCGTCCAGCCGGTCCAGCACGTCACCGCGGGCGATCCCTGGACCGACCTGGCGGTGCTCAAGATCGAAGCGACCGATCTGGAGCCGATCGCCTGGGGGCACAGCAAGGATCTGCGCAAAGGCCAAATCGTCATCGCGCTGGGCAATCCGTACGGCATCGCCCGGGACGGTCAGGTCAGCGCCAGCTGGGGCATCATCTCGAATCTCGGCCGCCCGCTGCCGGCCGGCGGCGCCGAGCCCGATCCGGCCAAGGAATCGCTGTACCGTTACGGCGGGCTGATCCAGACCGATGTCCGCTTGAACTTGGGTACCAGCGGCGGAGCGCTGGTCAACCTGAAAGGCGAGATGATCGGCCTGACGACGGCCCTGGCGGCCAGCGAAGGTTATGAACGCTCGCTGGGGTTCGCGATCCCCGTCGACGACGTCTTCCTGCGGACGATCGAGACGCTCAAGAGCGGCCACAAGGCCGAGTTCGGGTTTCTGGGCGTATCGCCCGAAGACCTGCCCGACGCGATGCTCCGCGCCGGCCAGCAGGGGGCGGTCTTGGTCCACGTCGTTTCCGGAGCACCGGCTGCGCTCGCCGGATTGAAGGAAGGCGACATCCTGACCCACGTGAACGACGCGGCGGTTTACGATCGCCGCTCGCTGATGCACGAACTGGGCCGGCAGCCGGTCGCCGCTGAAATCAAATTGACCGCGGAGCGCGGGGCACAGGTGGGCAGCCCCGGACGCGTGATCGAGGCGACGGCCAGGCTGTCCAAGCGGCATGTCACCGGCGCGCGGCCCCCGTATTCGCTCGTCCCCGATCCGCGCTGGCGCGGCCTGCAACTCGACTATGCCACGGCCCTTCCCCAAGAATTGCTGCGACAAGCCTGGTCGCAGTTGGGAGCCGGCAGCCTGGCCGTGATCGACGTCCAGCGCGATTCCGCGGCCTGGAAGGCGGGACTTCGCCCCGGAACCGTCTTCAGCCAAGTCGATGGCGAGACGGTCGCCACGCCCGCCGAGTTCTTCGCCGCCGTGGTGGACAAATCCGGCCCCGTCCGGCTCATGCAAGTCTCGGATCCGCCCGGCGAAATCACCGTCGCCCCGTGAGGCAGGATGGGGCGGACGCGTTGCGGAGTTGCTCCCCTTGTTCACAGTCCGCGCTGACCCGGCCGGTCAAAAGGCGGTCCGCTGGCCGGTCGCCCTGGCATAGATCGCGGCCAACAGGATCAGCATGAACGGCCCGGCCAACAGCAGGCCCAGCCCCAACGTCACCACCACGAACAGGATCACGCCCACGATCGCCGTCAACAAGACGCCGATGGTGACCAGGATGTTGCCCTTCATCACCGACGCCGATTCGGAGATCGCGTCCAGCGCGCCGCGGTCTTGATCCACGATCAGGTGGGGCACCACCAGCAGCAGGATGGTGATCAGGAAATTCAGAACCAGGCTCAGGATCTGGCCCACCAGGGCTACCGCTGGACTGCCGGTCAGCATCGTCAGCCCGACCACCGGCACGGCCAACAGGATCCCCAGCCCCATGCCCATCAAGAACTGCAGCAGGGCCGCAATGAACAGCCTGCCCGCGTAGCCGCCTTCCTGCAGCAAGCCGCCGATGCTGAACGGCTTGCCTTTGACCATGTTCACCGAGATCCGGATCAGGCCCGCTTGGATCACGAATCCGACGACCACGAGCATCACGAAGGTCACCACGAAGACGACCAGCAGGATCACCACGCCCGCTACCGGCGGCACGAATTGAGCCAACATCCCGAGCACCGACTGCACAATCGCGAAGACAACTCCCAGGGCAAGGTACAACCCCATCAAGGCCAGCGACAGCAGCAGGCAGGACGTCCAGTTATCCCACAGCGTGCTCCAGGCACAGGACAGGACGTCGACGTAGCCGAAGTCCCCGCGGCTGCGGACGCGCTTCTTGGCGGTCCCCAAGGAAGCCGGCGACTGGTAGGGATTGACCGACAAGCCTCCGGCCGCGGCGGCGCTGACGAGCGGATCGGCAAGCGGATCGGCGAACGGATTGGGAGCCATGTTGAGCGCGCCGAGGCGACCGCTCAGCGGCGTCAGGCCGCTCGACAGATCCGCGGCCGCAAGTCCGCCGTCGTCCAGCACTTCATAGGACTCGGACAGCGGGGTCAAGCCGGCGTTGCCGATCGGCGTCAAGCCGGCCACCGGCGACGGGCTGGCTGCCGGCCGCGGTGCTGGTCCGGCACTCCTGCCCGCCGTTTCGGCGGGAATCTGGAACGTCTCGCCGCAGGCCGGACACTTGCCTTTCTTGCCTCCCGATCCCGGCGGCATCCGCAGCGTCTTGCCGCAGCGGGCACAGGCGAATGCGCCGGCGGCGGGCGCAGCCGTCCCGCTGGCCGCCGCGCCGCCGGGGGCCGGCGCGGGCATCCGCGGGGCCGCCAGCCGCTCGCCCGCCGCGGGCGCAGCGCTCCGCGGCGTCAGGGGCGGCGGGCCTGCGGGCGCCCGGGCCGTGCTCGCGCGACTAGCTGCCGCTGGAGGCGACGGCTGAGCCGCTGGGATCTGGAACACGGCGCCGCACGAAGGACACTTGCCCTTCTTGCCCGCCATCGACGCCGGGGTCCGCACGGGGCAGCCGCACTGCGAGCAGGGGAACTCGATCTTGTCGGAGGCTTCGGCCGCCGCGGGCGCCGCGGCCGGCATCGGGGCCGGTGCTGAGGCAGCCGGGGCCGGGCCGGCTGGACTCGCGGTGGCCGGGATGGTGAACACCGAGCCGCAGTGGGGGCATTTGCCCTTCTTGCCGGCCGCCTGCTCGGGCGTCCGGAACAACTGCTGACAGCTGGGGCATTGGAACTCGATCGCCATCGTGCCTCCGCGCCACCGTGCGGCCGACTCGTCCTACTCCCCGCCTACTCGGCGTAGAACTTGTGCACCGTCTTCTCGTGGAACGTCTCGCCGGGGCGGAGGATCGTATTGGGAAAGTTGGCGTGGTTCGGCGAGTCGGGATAGTGCTGCGTCTCCAGGCAGAATCCGTCGTACTGCTTGTAGTTGTTGTTCTCCGGCTTGCCGTCCAGGAAATTGCCGCTGTAGAACTGCAGCGCCGGTTGGGTCGTGTGGATTTCCATCACGCGGCCGCTGGCGGGATCCTTGACCTTGGCCGCCAAGTGCATCTGGCCGGCTTCGCCGCGGAGCACGAAGCAGTGATCGTAACCGACCGGGGTGGCTTGGATCTGGTCCAGCCGCGCGCCGATCTTCTCGGGCTTGGTGAAATCGAGCGGCGTGCCGGTCACGTCGGCCAGTTCGCCGGTCGGGATCAGGCCGGCGTCCACCGGCAGGTACTTGTCGGCCTCGATCATCAACTCGTGCTCGCGGATCGTCCCCGAGCCGGCGCCGGCCAGGTTCCAGTAGCAGTGGTTCGTCAAGTTAACGGGGGTGGGCGCGTCGGTCTTGGCGGTGAACTCGACGCCCAGCTCGTTGTCGTTGGTCAGCGTATAGACGGCCGTCACGTCCAGGTTGCCCGGATAGCCTTCTTCGCCGTCCTTGCTGAGGTACGTGAACTTGATCCCGACGCCGGATTCATTCTGAAACGGCTCCGCGTTCCAGACGACCTTGTTGTAGCCGACGGTGCCGCCGTGCAGATGGTTCTTGCCGTTGTCGTTCGTGGCCAGCGTATACTCCTTGTCGTCCAGTTTGAACTTGCCGCCCGCGATGCGATTGCAGTAACGGCCCACCGTCGCACCGAAGTACGGGGTCTTGCCCAGGAAGCCGTCGAGCGTGGAAAAGCCCATGTTGACGTTCGCCAGCTTGCCGTCCCGGTCGGGGACCTCGAGCGACACGACGATCGCGCCGAAATTGGTCATTTTCAGCGTGACGCCCTTGGCGTTGGTCAGGGTGTACAAGTCGACGTCGACGCCGTCGGCGGTCTTTCCAAATGCGGTCTTTTCGATGCTCATTTTCGGCTGGCTTTCCGGGGCATTAGGTGCGTTAGCAGCAGGTTCCGTGGCCGCAGGTTCGGCCGGAGTGGCTGGGGCAGGTTCCGGCGAGACGGCGCCCGCGGCGGACGAGTCGGGGGTGGTCACGTTGCTCGCCGATTCGCTGGCAGGCGGCGTCGGGCTCGGGCAGCCGGCAGACAGCAAGGCCGCGCAGCCCAGGACGCACAGGAACATCGAGGCAAAACGCTGGTTGTGCATGAGGGGGTCCTCGCGCTGAAGTCAGGGTGCGAAAAGGGGAAATCAGGCCCGTATTATGGTGAGCGGAGCGGCGTTCGTCCAGCATGCGACGGGCTCGCCCCCGTCGATTCCGCACGGGAGTCGCACGATCGTGGCGTAAGCTTCCCGCGTGCGAACTGGGCCGCGGAAGCAGTCCCACTCGCTGGCGCTTCGGGATAGAGTGTGGGCTACGCGGCGGTCGCTGCGGCGATGCCGCGTTCGACGGCCAGGCAGATGCGATCCAGTTCCTCGAGGGTGATCGCCAGGGGCGGCATGATCACCACGACGTTGCCCAGGGGGCGGAGCCAGACGCCTGCGGTGCGGGCGTGATCGCAGACGCGATAGCCCCGTTTTTCGGCCCAAGCGTACGGCTCCTGCGTCCCGCGGTCGCGGACCAGTTCGATGCCGGCCATCAGCCCGCACTGCCGCACGTCGCCGACATGGGGATGGCCGGCCAGACGCGCCAGATGCTGGGCCAACCGGTCGATCTTGGGCGGCAGCTGAGCCAGCGTCTGCTCCTGGTCGAATACATCCAGGGTCGCCAAGCCGACGGCGGCGGCCAGCGGATTGCCGGTGTACGTGTGGCCGTGATAAAAGGTCCGGCCCTCGGCGTACGTGCCCAGAAACGCCCGCCAGATCTCGTCGCCGGCCAAGGTGGCCGACATGGGCAGATAGCCGCCGGTCAAGCCCTTGCCCAGGCACAGCAAGTCGGGCGCAACGGCCTCGTGCTGGCACGCGAACATCGTGCCGGTCCGCCCAAAGCCCGTGGCGACTTCGTCGGCGATCAGCAACACGTCGTACCGCCGCGTCAACTCGCGCACGCCCCGCAGGTAGCCGGCCGGGTGCGTGATCATGCCGGCTGCGCACTGGATCAGCGGCTCGATGACGACGGCGGCCAAGTCCTCGTGATGCGCCCGCAGGGCCTG
>Ga0172371_10007852_pt1 | contig 15051 bp, 13 predicted proteins | sample Lak12m_FD_114543 | JGI IMG/M metagenome (GOLD analysis project Ga0172371, IMG submission 114543) | Freshwater microbial communities from Kabuno Bay, South-Kivu, Congo - kab_022012_12m | ecosystem: Environmental > Aquatic > Freshwater > Lake | place: Democratic Republic of the Congo: South-Kivu... | reverse complement strand
TCCCAGAGGGAGAGGGGCGCTTGGGGAGCCGCTGTACGAGTTCCCTCTCCCTCCGGGAGAGGGACAGGGTGAGGGCCAATCGTGGCACGATTGTAGCCTCACAAAGAATTTTGCAACAGTTTCCGGAGGCCGGTCGATTATACCGATTCTCGAAAGTAATCACGGATTGACAAATGGTTTGGTGGCGACGGGCATCTTGCCCGTCATTCCGAATAGACAGGCTGGAAGCCTGTGGCGCCATTCTATGTCAGCCGCCGTGACCCACGCCGTATGAAGACAAAGACTTTTGAGAACTACTGTAGGTCCGGTCCTGGTTGATTCAAGACCTATAATCCGCGTTTATGGTCACATACTCCTCGGATAGATCGGTAGTCAACAAGCTCGCTTCGCCTCTGCCGCATTTCAAGTCGAGAATCACGGAAAATTCTCCGGATTTCATAACATTGTGGGCTGCGGATTCCCAGTCTCCATGCACAAGTACTCCATCCTTCAGAATAGGGACTTGGCCAATAGATAGGTTTATTCTCTTCGGATCAAAAAGAACCCCTGAGTACCCCGCGGCGCAAACGATTCTTCCCCAGTTGGGGTCCTCTCCGTGAAATGCAGTCTTCACAAGAGGAGACTCAGCTACGGCGCGAGCTACCTTGCTCGCGGCGCCCGTATCGGGGGCCCCGCACACATGAATCCGCACCAGCTTGGTCGCGCCTTCCCCGTCAAGGACGATCCGGCGGGCCAGATTTTCACACGCTTCGTTCAACAATGCAGAAAAGGCTGCCCTGTCGCCAGAGTTACCGGACAGCTCCAGTGCGCCGACCGAGCCTCCGGTCATCACCACCACCGTGTCATTCGTGCTGGTGTCACCATCTATCGTTATGGCGTTGAAGCTCCCGGCCACAGCTTCGCTTAGGCATTCCCTCAGAAACGAGTGTTCCACCCTTATGTCTGAAAGTAAAACCGCCAACAGTGTCGCCATATTAGGAGCGATCATTCCCGCCCCTTTCGCTGTTCCCAATATGGTGAACGGGCCGTCCGCCACTTTGCCGTGAACTCGCACGGTCTTGGGGACGGTGTCAGTGGTCATTATCGCGGCAGCGACGTCCATGAAGGATACGCTGTCCAGTCCGGCGATCAATTCGGGAATCCGAGGGACCATCCGATCAACAGGCAGCGGGTTCCCAATGACTCCGGTGGACATGGCAACGACAAGCTCAGAATCAATCGCGAGACCTTGCGCAACACGGCTGGTCAGATCCAGAGCATCCTGTAATCCCTTGTCCCCCGTGCAAGCGTTGGCGTTCCCGGAATTCATTAGAATGGCCTGGCAGAGTCCGCCTGCAATGCGACTGCGAGTTATCTCCACCGGAGCGGCGAATACCAAGTTTCTTGTAGTGACAGCGGCGGAGACGGCAGGTCTGTCGGAAGTTATCAATGCGAAATCGAGCCTTTCGGTCGACGGCTTTTTGACGCCCGCTGCCACTGCGCTGAAGCTGTAACCTTTGATTATATGGCTTTCACTATGCAATGAGTTTCGGCTCCCTGTTCAGTTGCGCTTTCACGCCTATAATTTCAAGTTCAGCCACAAGCTGACCCCGTCCACGAAAGACTATTCCCCTCATTCCTGCGCGAATAGCGGCCTCCACATTTTCTTGAATATCATCTATAAAGACCGCTTGAGCCGGATCTATCCCGAATTCCTCTATCAGCAGGGAGTAATACCTCTCAGAAGGTTTCATAACTCTTAAATTAAACGAGAGAGCTGCGTCTCTATAAAAAAGCACTCGAGGGAATTTGTTGATTATCCACTGATAATGGGCTTCGCTGGTGTTTGAAACGAGCCATGTCCCGTAGTCCTTGGACAATTCTTCCCCCAAAGAGGCCATATCCTCGTCCAATTCGAAAATATCGCACCAGATTCTGTGGAATTCCGTTTTTTCAATGCTGGCGCCAAGGCGATCGGACATGATTCTATGAAACTCGTCAAAATCGATCTCCCCGCTTTCAAGCGCGGCCCCAGCTTCATGGAAGAGCCTTCTAAATGCCTGTTTATCCCTTTTCAGTAAGCTTGCCATATCTGCGGAAAGGTACGGCGCCAACCGACTCAAAGCAATATCCCAGTCGAAACGGACGAGCACATTTCCGAGATCGAAGAGGATATCTCTAATTTGACGTGAATCGTTCATTATCTCGGTCAATTCACGATCTTGTCAGTAAATTCCCAAATCAATGCCCGCTGCCAACGTTTTCCCAAGCTCGCGGCATTGATTCAGCATCGAAGGCAAAATCGGCCCTCGCGCAACAAGCGGGTCTTGGACCTTCTTGAATCGGTACCCCGCTGCAATGCGTTCAATACTACTCAGCGCTCCAGCTCCGTCATTGCCGGCCGAAATCACTATCGCATAAGGCTTTCCGGCCGTAAAGTCCCTACTCTCTTCGTAAGTGCGGTCAAACAGATCCTTGACAGCTCCTGACATGTAGCCGAAATACTCGGGAGAGCAGATGACCAGAACTCGACATTGTATGATGTCTTCGGTAGTTGCCCTGAACGCAGGCAATCTTTTTACTTGGACTCCCGAAACCTCACGCGCTCCATGCTCCACCGCAGTGGCGAGCTGGTCAGTATTGCCGGTTTGGGAGTGATAAACGATGAGGATCACGGGAGCCGGTTTCATGGTAAGGAGTCACTCTTCGGGGTCATTGTCGAAAATGACACGTGACTCCCACTGAGATACGAAATCCGAAACCACTTCTCGGACCGACCTGTCCGATAGTTGGGCCTCCAATGAAATTGCTTCCCAGAATTGGTCCAAAAATAGACAGTCGTCGCCGGTTAACGCAAGAGCCAGCGTGTTTCCGCAGGCGCAATGCCTGTAGATCATGGTAAAGGGCTTACCCATGGCCCCTCGGTAATCCTCCATGCCATGGCTTTTGGCATGCGTGGAACGGATATATTCCGCCAGATTCGGATACTTTTTGCCGCATAACGAGCACGTTTTTGGAAAGCGGTTCCGCGCGGCTCCCGCGTCCACGAAAAATTGCCTGAATTTCAGGAAAGCGTCCCTGCTCTCAACTTGAACCTTATCGCAACAGGGCTCCGGGTCTTCCATAGAATCTCCACTCCGGAATCGAAGTCGGCGTATTCCGAATCGGCTGTAAAAATGGCTTTGCGTTCAATTGGGGGTTTTGCAGAATCTTTGTCTCAGCCAGACTTCCATTCTCTCACGAACAGCAAAAAACAACGCTACGCACACGAGCGCAATCGCTGCAAGAATTACAACAAGCAACCAGTTTTCACAATAAACCGCAGCCCCCCCAAAGCTGAGCATCGCTGTCCCCGGTATTCGACCCAACGCGCAAACAACCGCAAACGTTATGAATCCCATCGGGCTTAGGCCGAGAATGTAGCAGAGAATGTCCTTGGGAAAACCGGGTATAGCGAAAAGGGCAAACGACAGTATTGCGCCGCGAGGCTCCGTCAAGAAACAGAAACGATCCAGAGCCTCATCGGACACGGCCAGCTTGACGATTGGTAACCCGATTAATCTGGCGGCCAGAAAGTTGACGAAAGACCCGATGGTCAATCCGGCTGTTGAATAAAACAGGCTCGGGACCGCGCCGAAAATAAAACCACCCACCGCTCCCGTGACTTCTCCCGGAATGGGGGCCAGCACAACTTGAGCTGACTGAAGAAAAATAAAGGCAGCCGGGGCCCAACTACCGCAGCTTTCCACATAGGCCCTCATTTCGTCTCTGCCCTTAAAAGCCTTCCACAGTTTTTCAAGCGCGGGTCCGAGATATCCCAGGTAAGCCAACACGGCCCCCAATAATGTGAGTCCGGCCAAAAGACCTATAGCCACAGCAAGGTTGCGCGCATGATCTCTACTAGAGACTGTCATCAACACGATCCCGGATAAGGCGCGGCCTGTGGATCCTTCTCGGCGCCCATAGATTCTGATAGAGTCATTAGAATTTCCTCTTCCATGCGCCTGATCAGTGGAGGAAAACTCTTGGTGTCGATAGCTGATATGGCTATCCCATTGTACCTGTCACAAAGATTCTCAGCTGTTTCGGATGTGATGAGATCTTTCTTGTTGAAGACGCGTAACATAGAAGTTTGGCCCAAACCGAGTTTTTCCAGTAATATTTCAACCGCTTCCATCTGAGCCTCAAATGCAGAATTGGCGCAGTCAATCACATGTACGAGCAAATCCGCGTCGGCAAGCTCATCCAACGTGGCCGCAAAGGCTGTCACGAGAGTTTCCGGCAGATCTTGGAGGAATCCCACAGTGTCGGTAATTATTACTTCAGTCTCTCTGGGGAAACGTAACCTGCGGCTGGTGGGGTCCAGCGTAGCAAAGAGTTTGTCTTCAGCCAGTATATCCGATTTGGTGAGGTTGTTCAAAAGCGTCGATTTCCCGGCGTTTGTATAACCCACGATGGAAATCACAGGGACACCGCGTCTATTTCTAAGTTGTCTGCGCAGCGACCTCCGCCGCGCAAGCTGCTCGATCTGTTTTTCCAGGAAAACTATTCGGCTGTGGATTCTGCGGCGGTCTACTTCGAGTCTCGTTTCACCGGGTCCTCGCCCTCCGATCCCTCCTGTCAGACGAGACAGAGCGTCATCCTTTTCGGCCAATCTCGGCAGCGCGTATTTCAATTGAGCCAGTTCAACTTGAATTTTTCCTTCTCGAGATTTGGCTCTTTGAGCGAAAATATCCAATATGAGCTGAGACCTGTCGATGACTTTCAATTCCGTAAAATCGCCGATGGCTTTGACCTGCGCAGGGTTCAATTCTGTGTCAAAAACCAGCATTCCTGCACCCTTGTGCAACGCGTCTATGACGATTTCCTTGAGCTTTCCTTTGCCCACAACAAAATGGGGATCAACGGCGGTCCGGCTTTGTTGAGCAATTCCGACTACTTCAACGCCACAAGAGTCCGCGAGCTGGGTCAGTTCTTTCAATGATTCTTCGATTTCCCATGTCTTACCAGCGGCTTTCCCGACCAGGTAGACTCGCTCCTTGGAATCGCGCACGGCGCGGGCGCCTGCTGAACGAGTCATTTCCTCTTCCAGCGATTTGATGAATTCCGTAAAATCGAGATCGAGAAGCGAAGGGGGTGTAGGATCAAGCAACTGCCAGATTTGGCCGGATGGGTTTTCAGGTAACAAATGCGCAATTCGGACCGTCGTGGGAAGACCATCCGCATCCACACCTACGGACGCCACCAGATCCAGCCTTAACAACGCAAGGTCCGTGAAATCTTCTTGATTCAGGGGTTCATCTTTCAAATGAGTATGAATCAGCCTGAGTCCTCGAAGGCGACCCACGCCGACTCGCCATCCATCCAACTTCGGGATCAAGATGGAACGGTCATCGCCTATCAAGACTTTACGGATATTACCTTTCCTATCCACCAGGACGCCGAGCTGGCGGCCGATCTCTCGTGAGAACTCCGTGAGGCGACGAGCTGTTTCTTGAGTTATAACCCGATTTGCCGGTATCCTCCTCAAGGCCAGTTTCTCGATCCGTGTCCTCTGAGATGGCTTGAGCCCGCGTAATGAACCGAAAACTGAACTCAATTGAGGCCCCCGCATACGGTCGTCGGCAGTATGATCTGTGCTTGGCAAATATATTTTTCGGTCAGTCTGTCCTCCTCATTTTTCCTTTTCATCAGGCAAAATCTTCACCAGCGCATAGTTCTTCGTGTCGAGGTACTTGCCCGCAGCCTTGAGCACGTCTTGCGCCGTAACTGCGGAAATCTTCTTTACGTATTCCTTATCATAATCATAGCCCAGACCATATAATGTATTCAAGGCGGTATTTTCGGCCCTCGACCAAGAACTCTGTAAGTTGATCAGGTATTCTCCAACGAGATTACTTATCGACCTGTTAAGTTCTTTATCAGTTACCGGTTTCTCCCGTATCAAATTGATCTGCTCCAACAGCCCTTGCAAAGCACGATCAGCTTTTGGCGCGTCGCATGCGATGTAGAATGCAAATATTCCGGGGTCCATTCCCGGCCGCACAAACGAAGTCACCGTGTAAGCGAGAGATTCCTTATCTCTGAGCTGCATAAAAAGACGCCCGCCTTGGCCTGCAAGAATGTTATTGAGAACGTCCAAAGAATACCGATCGGGATCTGACAGCGTGCTGCCAATGAACCCCAAAGCCAGATGCGCTTTAGCCCTCGGGATTCGAACGACTTTCTCCCGCACGCCTTTTAACGGCTTCTCTTTTACAATCACCGGCGCGTCAAGTTTTCCAGCGGAGACTTTGCCGAAAGTCTCTTCAACTTGATTCATGGCCTTCTTGGCATCAATGTCCCCGACGATAGTAAGCACCATGTTGGACGGGGTTGCGAAGCGCGCATAAGTCTGTTTCAGGTCCTCAACAGTGAATCCTGCAACCGTGGCCAGGGCGCCCTCCTTGTCGAATCCATATGGATGCTCGGGGAAAACGGTCGAGCTGAGAATGTTGATCGTATAAGGCACCGGACGATCCGGTTCCGTCTTGATCCGATTCAAGATCAACGCTCGTTCCCGTTCAACCCTATCTTCGGGAAAAGATGCGCCGGTGTAGAGGTCCGCCAAAAGAGCGAGGCCTTGCTTAAAATTTCGGCTGAAAAAGGTTGCCGAAAACCCGAAAGAATCGTAACCGGAGAATCCGCTTAATCGGCCGCCCATGTCGTCAACTTTGGCCGCGATATCTGCCTCGCTCATCTTCGCAGTGCCTTTGGTCAGCATTTGGGCGATGAAGTTCATAATTCCTTCATTTTCTTTGGTTTCGTAACGTTTTCCGCCCAAGAAAGCCATTCTGACCGAGACATCCGGGTTGGAGTCGTCCGGCAGAAGCGCCACCCTTATCCCGTTGGACAGAGTGCTCGTTATCGTCTTTTGCGAGTTGATCTCAGTCGAAGAGGCGACAGAGCCCGGTCTGAAAGACTCGATAATTTTGGTAAGTCGCTCGATCTTGAAGTCCGGGAGCTCTTGCTCTGGTAACAGGACTGACACGCTTACGTTCGGCGGCGTGAGATACCTTTCTATTACAGTCGAAATCTGATCCGGGGTGACGGCGGCGTTAAGTTTCAGATATTTCTCTTCATAAGCTGGATCGCCGATGTCAGCCTTGAAGTTGCCGATGCTGCGCGCCGTCCCCTGAACTGTTTCTCTGGCATAAATATGTTGCGATTCGATATGGACCTTTGCGCGTTCAAGTTCTTCTGTGGATGGACTCTGTTTTCCCAATTGGTTCAGTTCATCCATGATCGCTTTGGTAACCGTTTCCAGGTTCTTGGAATCCAGGGTAGCGGAAACGAGCATTAGACCTGGGTCCTTAGGCGTGTAGGCGAAAGCCGCGATAGAATTGACAAGCCCTTTCTCCTTTTTCAGGACCCGGACCAGCCTGGAGTTGTCTCGGGAGCCGAGAAGATCACCTGTCAGATCGAGCGCGTTAACATCGTTTCCTTTTACCGACGGGATGTGGAAAGCGATGTTTAGTCGCGTCTCGCGGGAGTTGCGATCGCGTTCCAGCGCGCTTCTAATCTCCTTCTGGACCGGTTCAACGGGTCGAGGAGTCCTGAAGAGACCAATAGGTTTCAGATCCGCGGTCATGCGCTCCAATTCCTTGCGCAGACTCTCAGCGTTAACGTCACCTACTATGAGCAAAAACATATTTTCCGGAACGTACCATTTCTTGCGGAAAGAAAGGATATCGTTCTGTGTAAATTTCTCCACAATGTCCTTGTAACCAATTACGGGATACTTGTATGGACTGTCGGAATAGGCCGTGCCAAAAATTAGCCTAGACGATTTGCGTTCGGGTCGCTCTTCCCCTTCGAGGATTTCCTCGATGACGACCTGTTTCTCCAATGCGAGTTCTTTCGGGTCGATGACGGGCCTGAAGACCGCGTCCGTCAAAATATCGAGACCCTGAACAGTGACACGCGACGGCACTGTCACGTGAAAAACAGTTTCATCCCAGGAAGTATATGCATTTATTTCGCCCCCGAGGGCCTCAATTTCAGCCGCTATTTGCCCTACACCCCGGCGCTCGGTCCCTTTAAAAGCCATGTGCTCTATTAAATGACTGATGCCGCGTTCCGAAGCTTCTTCATCAGCGCTTCCCACCATAACCCAATATTGGATTGCCGCCACTTTGCGCGCATGGTCCTCTTTGACCAATACCTCGAGGCCGCTTGGAAGTGTAAATCGCTGCAATTTGTCCTCCATAGAATAGGAACTGACGGGAATTACACATACTAGCATAAGCGCCAAGAACCACCTCGTCATAGAGGTGATATTCGAAGGTAAAGCCATTACAATCTCCTTTGTCGTACACTTTTTGCAAACTTATTCACTGCATCTTCGCCAAGCAATCTTTCACGGCGAAAAAGCTCGATATAACGTCAGCGCTCGCCTGGCAAGCTAAAATCCAGGCGATTCGACAACATGCTACTTCAAGTTCTATGACTTCGGAGTGTTTCGTGCCGATCCTTATCATCATCAGCGAATCTTTTCGTCATAGGAACAAACCGTATCATTTTTTCGACACAGGAACCGGCCGAACGTTCCTGGTCGCCCCAGCGGTTCAGGCTTTCAATCCGGTCGATTTTGAAATTCTCAAAATCAATTGCCTGCGATACTTTGCCTGAGTTCACGCAAATCCTGTAATTTGGCGCGTGACGGCGCCAATCCTGAAAATTTGTCTGTGTAAGCTTGCGCCTGTTTTTCCAGTATGGTGTCAAGTGTCCGTCGGTGCGTACGGTCCACTCGGGCGCCTATGTCTCGTAACAGGCTTGCAACCCTGGCTTTGAGAACCAGCGTCGGAATGGAAGGCAATATGGCGGTATTTAATAAGGCATCGAGCAAAGTGAACCCGCCGCCCACCACGATTTCCATTGCTATCACAAAGGCCGCCCATATGCCGGACCAGCCATACAGTTTCACTTTGTCCGAAACAGGCAGACCATCCTGAAAACGCTTGAATTCCGTCTCAAGCAGCTTCTCGACGCCTGGAAAGGCGTCATGGTATAGTTCGTGGATTCTCTTGGTGTCCCACCTGGAGACTTCAGATTGAGCCACTCGGCACAGATCCTCCAGAGCGGAATCCGAACTCAGCATTTCGGCCACTTGCTGATTGAATTTGGCGATAGCCGTCTCCAAAGGTCTGAGATTCGCTGCCCGTTGCACAGCGGCCAGGTCTTTCATGGGCGCAGACCTCACCGTAGCCTCTTCTGACGGCTCGTGAGACAGTAAATTGAACCATGTGGAAATATCATCGATAAAGCGTTTGACCGCCTCCCTCAGTTTCTTCCTGGGCACGAAAAGAAAGTCGTACTTTGCAGTCAATTCATGCAGTCGCTCGCGGATATGCGTCTCCAAATCCTGGGTCACTACGCGGTCCATCTCCCCTTGCATTTCCCGCGTCAAATCCGCGAGGATGCCCCGAATTTTGTTGTTGACGAGATCCAACCGTTGAAGCTCGCTTCCAAAAGAGCCCTCAAGAGTCTCCAAGCTGCATGCGGTCTTTGCGCGCAATCTTTCCAGCTCTGCCTCGCGAACATTTCTGTCAAGGCTCTTATCTGCCGATTCGGCCAAGAACTCTGAAAACTCAGGTCTATTCCTCAGTTCAGGAATGAACTCGGGCGAGGAAGGCAGCCTCTCGACGCGAATCGGCTCATCGGGGAATCCCCGATCCTTCAGCGCGCTGCGGAAGTCATCATACGCTATGTCGGATGAAACCTTGTTCATAATAAAGACGGTTTTCTTGCCCCACCGACGAGCGCGCTCGGTCATTTCATGACCTGCGAGGTCGCCGTACTTCTCCTGAGAGGTCACAAAAATTAGCGCGTCGCTTATAATAAAGAAATTCTCCGCATTCACTCGGTTGGAAATTTCGACGCTGTCGATATCGGGAGTGTCTATCAGAATCGAATCGGACAATTCCGGCTGTTCATGCGTTACAACTTGCGTTTGGCTTTCCCCGCGACTCACTTCGGATTTCGAATTGAGCAAAGGGCATTCTGAAAGCTTCCGCTCCGCCTCTAGAGGAGCCAGAACAATGGCCCGCAAAGTGCTGGGCCTTCTGTGGCCGACTTTGCTTATTATTTGTCCGGCCAGCGAGTTGAACAGCGTGCTTTTTCCGGTCCCTGTCCCACCCATTAGTGAGATTACGAGAGGAAACGACTCGCCCAGTGAGGATTTCCATTGCCATGCCTTCAAAAGTCTCTCTGATTGCAAATAATGGGCTTCCAAAACGGGTTGGTTGGCCAAACGCTTGTCGAATGATAGCTCCAGCATCTGCGGGAAAGCCTCAGAAATTGAATTTGCGAAGCCGAATAGGGCCTTGATGTCATAATCCTACTAAAGAAGAATCGAGGCAAGGATAATGGGTCATGGGGTGGATCTAAGGCGAGACACCACAGCGCGTTTTCAAACGATCTGGTTTTCTATGATTCTTCTCACGCCCGGAGGTATGAAAATCCCTTCTAAATTGACTTTTTTTAGAGCTTTGGCCAATACCAGAATTTTGCGACGTTTCGAATCTTTCCTATTAACCAGAATAATCGGTTTACCTGCCACCGTGCAGTAGCCACCTTCACATTTGACGGCCGGTGTTGCAAGATTCTCATATCTGAGTTCAATTCCAAGCCGATGAGTCAAATCTTCGAGATGTTGCAAAAGAGCAGGGTCGTTCATTTTTGCTCCTAATATACTCTATCGAGAACTCGACTATTCCAACCAGCTCAAATTGTCAATACTCTAGAACTCCGTTTCTGATGCGTGTTTTGTGGCAGTGGCTATTTTTATTTTCTCCTCTCCTGCTGATTTCTCTTGACAATTCACCTCAGTATGGATAACATTTTGCAATCGTTCGAGGTAGTTTCAAGCATTTGAAACTTTTTATCTTTTTGGGGAGGTAAGTCATGACGAAATCTGAACTGGTTAACCGAATGGCCGAGGAAGCGGGCATAACCAAAAAGGCCGCAGGTGGCGCCCTCAATGCTCTGGTCGATGCAATCCATGATTCTCTCAAGAAAAAGGACGGCAAGATTCGTATTGCTGAATTGGGGACTTTCAAGGTTATTAAGAAGAAAGCCCGCACGGGTGTCAATCCCCAAACCAAGCAGAAGATAAAGATTCCCGCTGCCAAAGTTCCGCGTTTCAGCGCTTCGCGGGCACTCAAAGAAGCCGTCAAGAAAGCCAAGTAGATACTTGGAGGTGGGAATCCCTTATGAACAAATCAGATCTCATAGTAGCCTTGGCCAAAGATGCGGATCTGCCGCTGAGAAAATCTGAGGAGATTGTCAACCTGGTGTTCGACACAATGTCGAATGCTCTGATACAAGACAATCGAATCGAGATTCGAGGCTTCGGTTCGTTTATGGTAAAAGAATACAAAGGCTACACGGGCAGGAATCCCAAGACTGGGGATAAAATAGCGGTTAGCGAGAAAAAGCTTCCGTTTTTCAAGACTGGTAAAGAACTTAGAGAAAAGGTGGACGGAACGGGGTAGTAGGAAAAGTGATCAGGTAAGCGTTCACCTTAGTAGAACGGGCTCTTCGACCGCGAGAATTGAACGCTTACCCCCTCTCCTCCCGTCGTTATTGATTCTGCCGGCTATAACTATTATCATGGGGACAATGCGTATTTACCCCGCACGGTGAAGACTGGCCGGGCTCGCGCGTTATTGCGCGCCGGCGCATGAAAGCGGCAGGCGGGAGTAGATAGGTGTGTCTATTGATCCCGGAACGGTTTGCCCGTGATAAAGTCTGTGGACATCTATAACGATACCAACCATATAGGCGAAATCCTTTATAAGAGCGGATTGCTGGACGAAAGCGGCTTACTGAAGCTTCAAAAGGCGGACGATTATATAAAGGACCTCTTAGCAAAGGAACACGCCGAGCAATTAAAAGAATCTGTTCCTCACGCCCACCAAACCACTGTTGTGGAAATAATCGTCGGAATGAAATTAGCCGGTCCGACAGGTCCGCTGGAAGAGAGCCAAATAATGAAGGCTGTGGCCGAAGAAATGGGATATCCATTCCTGCGGCTTCAACCACTGGATCTGGACCCTGATTTTGTCACCAAGCATCTGCCGCAAAAATTCGCCGATCGTTTCCTCGTCATACCTGTAGAAGAGTCCAACGGAAAACTCAGAGTGGCCGTCTGCGACCCATCTCAAAAAGAAGTCCTTGAAGATGTGTCTCGAGTCACCGGTAAAGAGCTGGACGTGGTGATATCCTCCAAATCGGATATCATGAAGATAATTCTCGAATTTCACGGCTTCAGAGGTTCAATCAAAGCCGCGGCCGAGAAACACGTTAAATATTTCGGTGAATTAGCAGACCTGGAACGGCTGGCGGAAGTTAAAAGCCTTGAAGACATCTCCAAAATTTCACACACGGACAAGAATATCCGGACCGCTGTGGACGCGATGTTCCGGCGCGCCATCTCTCTCAGGGCCAGTGATATTCATGTCGAGCCCAAGCGAGGCAAGAGCCTTTTGAGAATGCGGATAGACGGAACATTGCATGATATAGATTGGGTGCCTGGAGCCCTCCATGGGGCCTTCACTTCCCGCATAAAGGCCATGTCCCACATGGATATCGCCGAGAAGCGTCGGCCGCAGGACGGCAGGATAAAGCTCAATATGGAGAAGAGCGAAATCGAGATCCGCGTATCGACGATTCCTACGGCGTTTGGAGAGAAAACAGTCTGTCGGATCCAAGATCCGGACCTGTTGTTCATGGACCTCGAGGAATTGGGATTCAGCCCGTATGATCTCACCAGCTTCCAGGGCTTCATCTATAAGCCGCACGGGATAGTGCTCGTCACGGGACCGACAGGTTCCGGCAAAACAACAACGCTCTATTCCGCTCTTAAAGTTCTCGCCACGCCTGACCGGAACATAACCTGCATAGAAGACCCTGTCGAAATGGTTTTTGATCGGTTCAACCAGATGTCTGTGAATGCCGCTGTCAGTATGCTCCATAATCCCGAGGAAAAGATGACATTCGGCCCTCTGTTGAGGCATGTGATGCGTCAGGATCCGGACATCATAATGATAGGAGAGATCAGAGACGAAGAAACCGCTTCGCTGGCTGTTCAGGCGGCCCTGACCGGACATCTGGTTTTCAGCACCCTTCACACCAACGATGCTCTGACCGCTATCAACCGGATGCTGGATTTGCAGGTCCGCAGCTTTCTGTTGGCGGGCACAGTGGTCGGCTTGATAGCGCAGAGGCTGATGCGCAAGGTCTGTCCATACTGCTCCGAGGAATATTCCGTGACTCTGAAAGAGCTTAACCAAAGAGGATTCAATTTCGAGGGTCCGGAAAAGATCCTTCTCAAGCGAGGCACAGGCTGCCATCAGTGCAGAGACACCGGTTATTTCAAGCGAGAGAGCGTGTATGAGGTCGTCGGGATCGATGATGACATGGCTAAATTGATCACGGACCAACCGGACATGCTGGCCCTGAAGGAAATGGCAAAGAAAAAGAAATTCCGCACATTATGGGATAACGCTATCAGAAAGATGCTCAACGGAGTCACGACCGTCGAGGAAGTCCTTCGTGTGACCCAACCTGATCCCCATTTCAACGAACCTATGCATTTGCGCAAAACAGCGGGTTAGTCTGGCAGTGAGCGTTTTCATATGAAAATTAAGTCCAGGCGATGGCTAACCCACGGATCTTTGTTCGCGGCGGCGTTTCTAACGACTACGATAGCGGGGGCCTTTTACGCGAACGACAGCTTAGACGCTCTCATGACATTGAAGCTCGACGCTGTAATGTCTTTTTTGTTGCGCGGTTGGTTATTCTCCGTGCCGCTGATGGCAATTCTGCTCACGCATGAGATGGGCCATTATTTGTCCGGGAGGCGCCATGACTTGGATGTCAGTCTTCCATATTTCATTCCCTTTATTCCACTGGCCCCGCTCCCCGGCACGATGGGAGCTTTCATACGGATCCGTTCGCCAATAGCTGATCGGCAGACGTTGATTGAAGTGGGAGCTTGCGGTCCAATGGCGGGAGCGCTGGTGGCTATTCCGATGTTGATGTTGGGAATGGCATTGTCGGAGGCCAGGCCCTTGGTAGAGCCGGCAAAAGGTTTAGCGTTCGGGTCTTCAATTATACTCGAGCTGTGTTCGCTCATACGCTTCGGGCATCTCACTACCGACGCCAATGTTGTGCTGCATCCCACAGCTCTGGCAGCTTGGTTCGGGCTGTTCGTGACGGCGATGAATCTGCTGCCAATTGGACAGCTTGATGGGGGCCACGTCATTTATGCTTTATTCGGGCCGCGTTGGGCTGGCAAAATTTCCATGATTGTCTTCGTGCTGCTTATCCCATGCGGACTTCTATTTTGGCCCGGTTGGATTGTCTTCGCGCTTTTAACGTTGCTGCTGGGATTGAGGCATCCGCCGCCTTTGAACGCATATGCCCCTTTGACCAAGACCGGATATATCCTCGGATGGTCCGCGATCGTCCTGTTCGTCCTGGCGTTTATACCTGTGCCGATATCAATGGTTGAGTGAGTAATTTTTCCGAAAGCGGATCGTCAGGGGAAAACTCTTTTGCAAAAGGTGCTCCGCGCACGGCGAGCAATGCCTTTGTGAAGGCATCAAGTTAATCGCAGGCAAGAGTCATTGACGTGCATTGTTGGCCCCACGCCCAGTGGACCTGGACCCCTTTCCGAAAACTCCAAAATGATTGCGGCGAAGCCCTAGTTTAGCGACGGGTTAGCTTACCCGCACACGAGTTCAAGAAGCATATTTAGGAGTTCTTTTCGGGACGGGGCCGCCCGGCTCGACCAATAATTGGTAGCGACCGGCCTCCGGAAACTGTTGCAAAACTGCTGATTATGTCGGAATCGTAGCACGATGAGACAGTCCTGCTTGTTTCACACCCTCACCCCCGCCCCTCTCCCAGAGGGAGAGGGGCGCTTGGGGAGCCGCTGTGCAAGTTCCCTCTCCCTCCGGGAGAGGGACAGGGTGAGGGCCAATCGTGGCACGATTGTAGCCTCACAAAGAATTTTGCAACAGTTTC
>Ga0172371_10007850_pt1 | contig 15058 bp, 15 predicted proteins | sample Lak12m_FD_114543 | JGI IMG/M metagenome (GOLD analysis project Ga0172371, IMG submission 114543) | Freshwater microbial communities from Kabuno Bay, South-Kivu, Congo - kab_022012_12m | ecosystem: Environmental > Aquatic > Freshwater > Lake | place: Democratic Republic of the Congo: South-Kivu... | reverse complement strand
CGCATGTGCTACTACCATCATATGGTTGTATCTTACAGAAATACCCCGAAGCGCCAAGGCTTCGGAGTATTGGGATTTCGTCTTTGGTGCGCGTGCATGGATTCGAACCATGGACCCCGTCATTATCAGTGACGTGCTCTACCACTGAGCTACACACCCGTAAATACCAAAATTAATGGACTTTGATAATTTTAGCAAAAATCTTTGATTTTGACAACCATGCGGAAATATATTATTATTAATATGAAGTTTAAGGGTTTTTGCCAAATAAAGGCTTTATTTTAGATACCAAAACATAAAATACACGATAAAATGTTTTTTTCGGGATTATTTAACAAAAAAAAATCGATTTTAGGTGTGGATATCGGTACCTCCAGTATCAAAATTGCCCAAGTTTCTCATAGTGGCAAAGCCCTTTTAGATACTTACGGAATTGTGAATATTAATCATCAATTGGGTGGTAAAGAAGATGAAATGGCCATTGCCCAAATGGCAAAAGTTTTAAAGGCTTTGGTGCAAAAAGCCGGCGTAACCACAAACAAATGCATAATTAGTTTTCCTAACAGTGCAGTTTTTACTTCAGTTATACAATTGCCAAAAATGAGTGAAGGAGAGATGGGTTCTGCTGTGGAATTTGAAGCAAAAAAGTATGTTCCTTTGGCGCTGTCCGATATTGATTTGTCCTGGACGCTAATCGGCGGGGAAAAATCGGAGGATGGTTTAGTAAAGGTCTTACTTACTGCGGTGCCAAAGCAAATTACCAAGAATTATATGAAGGTATTTTCGCTGGCAGGCTTAGAGCCACAAGTGGGCGAAATTGAGGCTTTGGCATTAATAAGGTCATTAATTGGAAGTGTACCTATTAATTGTGTTATAATTGACATAGGTGCCAGAAGCACGGGATTGAATATTATTGAAAATGGTTTTTTAAGGCTTTCGCGTAATTTGAATATCGGTGGTGATACTATTACCGATAAAATAGCTCAGGCCTTGAATATTAGTATTTTTAGGGCCGAACAATTTAAAAAAGAATTTGGGGTGAGTAACTCTACTTTTATTCCCGATACCATTAGGCCGATTTTAAATATCATAAAAAATGAGGTAAAGCAGTTACTAACAATATATCAGTCGCAGAATGTGAAAGTGGAAAAGATTTTATTGGTGGGAGGGGGAGCGAATTTGCCAGGGATTGCAGGTTATTTTGAGGATTTAAAATTATCCGTGGAATTAGGAAGCCCGTTTAACTCCGTAGGGTATGCTGAAAATTTGCAACCAATTCTAAAAAGGTATTCATTAAATTTACCAATAGCAATAGGCTTGGCTTTAAGGGAAGAATAAACAACAAGTGAAATAAAAATTAATGCGTTGATTACGTAACCTCTTTAAAAAAGAAAAAGGGTAAGCGCAATCAATAATATAAATAATATTGTGGCACAAATAAATTTATTAAAACAAACAGCTCCCCAGCGAAATTTATGGACTGTAATACCAAAATTTTTTGCTAGTGTTTTGCTGGTTGTTTTAATAATACTAGTGCTTTATTATGGCTGGTTGATCATAGAATCAAAAAAAGTTGCCTCAAACATTATTAATGTTCAAGCCCAGATTAACGAAGAAAAAAAGATTGGTTTGAACATGCCGAAAAGAGATGAGGTTTTAGTAAGACAACAACAACTCCAAGGAATAAACGAAGCAGTTGGAAACCATTTATACTGGACACAGCTTTTACCTGAATTGGCGAGAGTAACTTTAAAAAGTGCCAGTTATTCCAATATAAAAGTGGGGACTGACGGTAAAATATCTATGACCGTAAAAGTTCCTACAATCGGAGATTTAGACAAGTATTTGCAGGTATTTGACTTACCGGCTTTTAACAAAAATTTTAGTGACGTTAGAATTGGCGGGTATTATAAAGTCCAGAGTGAGGACAATAGCTCAACAATAAATTTTGATGTGATGATGAAATATAATCCGGACGTTATCCAATATAAACCAGATAGCGAATAATAATTTATTATGAACGTAAATTTACCAAAAAGTATTAATTTGAATTTTTCCCCTCAGGTTAGGTCTTCCCGTAATTCGGTACTGGAAGCAGTGTTGCTTTTGGTAATATGCGGTTTGTTTTATTGGTTCATTATTGCGCCGAAAATGACTGCAGTCGCCGAACAAAAAAATTATCTTTCTCAAACTCAGACCGAAAAGGATAATATTTCCGGCACGGTAAGTGATTTGAAAAAAATGGTAGGGCAGCTTTCCGCTCATACCAAGGAAATTTCGGCTTTGGATGAAGCAATGCCATTGGACGCAAAGGTTTTAAGACTTAGGTTGTTGTTGGAAGACCTTGGACAGTCAGTTGGGCTGTCAGTAGGCAATGTGAATGTAACCGGTAATACTGATGCCCCTTGGGCCGGTGATAAAGCAATCTTAGAAAACCCTTACGGAGTACCCCGTTCCGTGCAAAGATTAAGCGGTACAATTTCGGCTCAAGGAAATTATGGTCAAGTAGTCGCATTTTTAAATAAAATAGAAAATAGCGGAAGAATTATTAATATTAACTCCGTCAACATAGACAGCTCGGCAGACGGCAATCTTAACATATTGCTGACCTTGGATGCTTCTTATTTGGCCCCGAATACAAAATAGCGGATATGAACAAAAAAGTAGTTATTCAAATAATAATTATAGTCGGAGCTTTTGCAGCCGCCGGTTTTATTTTGTATAACGGATTATTTAAAAATGATTCCTCTTCTGCCACGATGGCAAATGTGCCTTTGACAGAAAAAAGTGAAAAGATTTTGCCTTACGGCTCCAGTTTAGATTTTAAAACCGATTTATATAAGCGCAATTTCAAGTTTAATTCTATCAGTTACCCTCAAGTAGACCCGCAAAATGAAGTTGGAATTCCGGAAGCATCCTTAGTAACCCCGCTTGATATAAAGTAATAGGAGCGAGTTATCTATAAATTCTTAAGTTTTAAATTTTTTAAATAAAGTGATTATTAGGCGTAAACATGGATGCGACGTCAAAAATTACCCCGGTTTCCGGTGGTACATCACCTCCTACAATTTCAGCTGGATTCGACCAATTTTTGGTCGATAACGGTTTTGTTAAGCCTCAAGTAGCGGAGCAATTAAAAGCTCTGCAAAAACAAAGCGGCCAGGGCTTAGGTCAGCTCCTCATTTCGCAAAAGGTTTTAGATGAAGAGGACTTAGCCAAAGCTAAGGCCGCCTTTTTTAATGTCCCATATATTGATTTACGGAGCCTGCAAGTTTCTTCTCAAATTTTAACTTTAATTCCTCAGGAAGCCGTAAATTTTTATAATTTAGTGCCTTTTGAATTATCTGGGCGTAATTTAAAAGTTGCGGTAACCGATCCGACAAATTTGTCGGCCTTGGAGGCGTTGGAGTTTTTAGGGCAAAAACAAAACTTGCAGGTACAGTTGTATTTGGCTTCCGACACTTCCGTGTCGGTTGCCATTGGGAAAAAACGGAATTTAAAAAAAGTTGTGGGAGAGGCTTTAAAAGACATGCAAATTAGTGAAGCCAAAGATTTAAAGCCCACCGAAGAAAAAAAAGAAACCAAATCTCAAGTTATTGAAGAGGCTCCGATTATTAAAATAGTGGAAGTTATTTTAAGTAATGCCATTGACGGAAATGCTTCCGATATTCATATTGAGCCTTCGGAGAAAGATGTGCGGGTGCGTTACCGTATAGATGGAATTCTTCATACCTCTTTAATGTTGCCAAAAACCGTACATTCCTCCATAGTTACCAGAATTAAAATATTATCTAATCTGAAAATTGACGAATCGCGTTTGCCACAAGACGGCAGGTTTCATATGGAAGTCGGGAAAAAATCGGTGGATTTACGTGTTTCAATTCTACCTCTTATTTATGGGGAAAAAATTGTTATGCGTATTTTGGACAAGAGTACAAAAGCTCCGACTTTGGATCAGCTCGGCGTCCGTGGCAAAGCTTTGACTTGGATTAATGATAATATTAAGAAAACCCATGGGATATTTTTAATTACCGGCCCAACCGGAAGCGGAAAATCCACCACTCTGTATTCCATTTTATCTTTAATTAATACCACTTCGGTAAATATTGTTACTTTGGAAGATCCGGTAGAATATTTTATTGAAGGAGTAAACCAGAGCCAGATTAATCCGGAAATCGGCTTAACTTTTGCCACGGGCTTAAGAAGTATTTTGCGTCAGGATCCGAACGTAGTGATGGTCGGGGAAATCCGCGACCGAGAAACCGCGGAATTGGCCGTACAGGCTGCTTTGACCGGCCACTTGGTTTTTTCTACACTGCACACCAACAATGCTGTTGGAGCCATACCCCGTCTGATGGATATGGGCATGGAGCCATTTTTACTTGTTGCTTCCATAAATGTAGTAGCTGCTCAGCGTTTAGTTAGAAAAATTTGCCCTGATTGCCGGAAGGAATTTCCTGTCAGTAAAGTGATGGAAGAAGAGATAAAAAAAGAACTGGCCAATGTATCGGACGATTATTTTTCAGGCGTAGATAGGAATAAAATTAAAATATTCAAGGGAGAAGGCTGTGAAAAATGCGGTCACACAGGGTATAGCGGTAGAATGGGACTTTTTGAAGTACTACCTTCAAATACGGACATTCAGGATTTAATATTAGGAAAATCTTCTGCCCATAAAATCTATGAGGCTGCTCAAAAAATCGGAATGATATCGCTAAAACAGGATGGAATGGTAAAGGTAATAAGAGGAGAAACTTCTATTGAAGAAGTAATTAGAGTAACCACGGAATAGAAATGTCAAAATCCAAATGCCAAATGTCAAAAACTGCAGTTCATTAGAAATTGGGAATTTGTAATTTGAAATTAGTTTATTATGTCTTATTTAATTAAAGAAAAATTTAGCATCGCGGATTTAACCGGTATTCGGGTAGAGCCCAATAGGGTTATTATTTGCGAACCGGAAGAATATTTGGCAGCCCTGTACGGGTATCATCTGATGCAACATAATTTTGACGTAAGGCATTGCCGAGGTGAAAAAGACGTTAAAGAACTTTTATTATCATTTTCCCCCCGACTTTTGGTTATTAATATTGAAGCTGAAAATTTAAATCGCGACTTGTTATTTAGCCTGTGTCGACAGTTTCCAAGCTTAAATATAATTACTATAGGTTATAATATTGGAGGAGAAGTAATAAAAAAACTTATGTCAGACGGTATTTGTGGGCATATAGATAGACGCTTGAGCAGGCCGAAGGATTTAATTTATGTTGTCAAAGCAGTTTTAAATAATTAATCAAAATTACAAATGTATAAAGCAAGCGAGTTAGAATTAAATAAACTTCTCTCGGTGGTGCTGGAACGGGATTCTTCCGACCTTCATTTAATGGTTGGTGAACCGCCGATAATCCGGGTCGATACCCAATTAATTCGTTTAGATAATTATCAGGTATTAAGCAACGACAATATTAATGACTTACTTAATGTTTTACTGTCCCCCGAACAAAAGCAAAAATTTGAGCAGGACATGCAAATAGATTTTTCTTATGCTTTTAAGGACAATATTCGTTTTCGCGTAAATGCTTATAGACAAAAAGGTGTTTTGGGTGTGGCATTAAGAATCGTTCCGAACCACATAAAAACCTTGGAAGAATTAAATTTACCCTCAACTTTAAGAAGATTTATAGAGAAACGGCAAGGACTGGTGTTAGTAGTGGGGCCGACCGGACATGGAAAATCGACGGCGCTTGCGGCTTTAATTAATGAAATAAACAATACCAGAAGCGATCATGTATTAACTATTGAAGATCCAATAGAATTTGTCTTTACTCCAAATAAGTCAATAGTTTCCCAAAGGGAGCTGTATTTAGACACTCCAACATTTGCCGGCGCTTTGCGGTCGGCTTTGCGGGAAGATATTAATGTTGTTTTGGTCGGTGAAATGCGCGATTTAGATTCCATTTCCGCCGCGTTAACTGTTGCGGAAACCGGCCATTTGGTGTTTGGCACATTGCACACCAATGATGCCGGACAAAGTATTGACCGTATTGTAGATGTGTTTCCGTCCGGCCAGCAACAGCAAATCCGTGGTCAGTTAGCCAGTGTGTTAGTTGGGATTGTGTCGTTGCGTCTATTGCCGAAAATCGGCGGTGGCCGGGTGCCGGCTTACGAAATTCTTATGGCCAACCACGCGGTTCGAAATGTCATACGTGATAATAAGATTTATGAAATCCCAAACATTGTCCATACAAGTTTAGAGGAAGGAATGATCCCGCTTGATAAAACTTTAGCCCTTTTAGTCAAACAAGGTCAGGTTGAATTGGAAGTAGCCCAAAATTTTGTCTTAGATAATGAGTACTTTTTGTCATTAATCTCTTAATAAGCGAGTAAGTATGTAAGTGAATAAGTATTTAAGTTACTTACCAACTTACCAACTTACCAACTTACCAACTTACAATGAAATTTAACTATAAAGCTAAAAATAAAGATGGAGGTATTCAATCCGGAATTGTTCTGGCCAACAATCAGCTAAAGGCGGAAAATCTGCTTACAGGCAACGGCTTGGTAATTATCAGTTTAGAGCAACAAGGGGATGATATATTCGCTAAAATTAATCCTTTTGGCCGTTCAGTAAGCAATAAGGAACTGGTTATGTTTTCCCGTCAGTTGTCTACGTTAATTTCCGCACGAGTGCCGATTGTCCAATCCCTAAGAATTTTACAGGAGCAAATTACCAGTAAATATTTGTTGGAAATCATTGGAGATTTAATTTCTTCCGTGGAAAATGGAGATGGTCTTTCCAGCGCGATGACCAAACATCCGGAAGTATTTGGTAATGTTTATGTGAGTCTGGTTCGTTCCGGGGAGGTTTCCGGTTCCTTAGATAAATCTTTAGTTTATTTAGCCGACCAGTTGGAAAAGGATTATGAATTAAAAGCTAAAGTAAAAAGCGCAATGACTTATCCGGTTTTTGTGCTGTCCGCTTTGCTGATTGTGGGTTTATTAATGTTTAAGTTTGTTTTGCCTAAATTAACCGCCGTGCTGGAAGAGCAGGGAGGTAATTTGCCTACGGTATCGGTGGTTTTAATTGCTTTTACCAGATTTTTTGGGGCATACTGGTGGACAATTATAATAGGTTTGGCCTTAATAATTTTAGGGGTGAGATTCTATATCTCTACCCAAGCCGGCAGATATAATTGGGACAATATGAAAATTCACCTGCCCATAATAGGGGACATTTTTCAAAAAATTTATTTGGCCCGTTTTTCCAGGAATTTGTCAACCCTGGTAATAGGAGGTATTCCGATAATTAAAGCTTTGCAAATTGTTTCTGAAATAATTAACAATGTTATTTATCGGGATATAATTTTGGACACTGTGGCTAAAATTCAGGCCGGCAAAAGCATTAGTGAAGGACTGTCCGGCCACACTGAATTTCCTAATATTGTTACCCAGATGGTAAGGGTAGGAGAGCAAACGGCTCAACTTGATGATATTATGTCAAAATTGGCCGGATTTTATGAAAAGGAAGTAGACAACAAAGTCGGGACCTTAACCACTTTGCTGGAGCCGATGATAATGATTATATTGGGCTTAGGTGTCGGTGCTTTAGTAGCTGGCGTGTTGTTGCCGATTTATAATTTAGCCAGTACCGCGGGGTAAAATATCCTTTATCCTTTATCTTTAATCCTTGACAGAGAAGGATAAAAGATTGTGGATTGAGGATACCCCAATTGTGTATAACTTTTATTGCTAAAAGGCGAAAGATGCTATAATATAGTTAACCTAAATATTAAATTGAAGATATGAAAATGTTTTCAATTTTGTTTGATAAAGGATTGGGGGTGAAAAAATTGAGAAACAAAAATAAAGCCGGTTTTACTTTAATTGAATTGTTGGTGGTTATTGCCATCATAGGCTTGCTCGCATCGGTGGTACTCTTGGCGCTGAATTCTGCTCGGCAGAAATCACGTGACGCCAAGCGTCTCGCTGATGTAAGGCAACTGGCTTCCGCTTTAGAGTTGTTCTATAACGACGCAAATGGTTATCCGACTTGTTCAGCAGGATGTAGTGAAGCGGTGCCAGCTAAAATAATGGGGACTACAACAGGGGTGCTTAGAAATGTAACCTCTTCTCCTAATCCAACCCTAACACCCACTTATATTGGTTTAATTCCAGTTGCCCCGGCTCCGGCTGATTCCACTTGCGGAACAGACAATAATTATATGTATGCGGCTACTAATGACGGCGCTACTTATACTTTGACTTTCTGTCTTGGGGCGACAACCGGAGGATACGCTCCTCTTAAGCACTCTCTCACCCCTGCCGGTATTCAATAGTAAAGTTTTTGTTATCCAGTCCTGCCCTAAAATGCGGGACTGGATATTCCCTAATAAATTTGTGAATTTTAAAATCAATACAAAAATAGTAATTATTTTAGGCAGCCTGGCAGTGGCTGTTGTTTTGTTTACGGCAATTTTTAAAGGCATAAGTGCGGGGAAGGACACGGCTCAAAGTTCTGCGGTAATCCAGACGGCTCAAAATATTTCAACAGCTTTGGACTATTTTTATGCCGACCAAAACCGTTACCCGAATGTTTTGGAATTTAGCGAGCAAAATATTATGTTAAATTATTTAAATATCTTTCCGTTGCCAAATTTTGTTTCAGACAAATGCTTAGAGAGTTTTATTTATAAAAAAAATAGCGCTTCTGCAGTGTCTTTAAGTTTTTGCTTGCCGAGAAATTTCGGGTCTTATACGCAAGGCTGGAATGCCCTAAGTTTAAATAAATAAAGGACTTACACACCGCCGCCTTGCAAAGCGGCTCTGACCAATTTCTTCGTTATCCCGATGGTCATCGGGATGCCCCGTCTGCCAACGCCTATTTAAATTAATAGAGGCAATACCAACTTTATTTAAAAGTGGGGCATTTCTTAAATAATTTACAGATGCAGGTATGGCGGGCAGGTCGAACTTGGCGGCAGTAGCGTAAGTCCTAAAATAACAGATTTTATACATTATGTTCGTTGACCTGATAAAAAAAATTCGGTTGCCATTTAAGGAAGACAAAGTCTTTAGTCTTCTTTTTTTATTGGTATTAAGCGTCCCCTTGGCTTTTACCATTTACACCAGGGAAAATTTTGAGACCATAAAGTATGCTTTATGGTTAGTTTTGTTTGGAGCGGTTATTTTTGTAATAGGCATACCCATTTTAAGAAAAAAAGAGTTAAATAATCAACAAAGCTTGGCTCGTTTGCCGAAAATATTACTTATTGGATTTATTTTTTTTGTTGGTTTGTCTGTTTGGTTTTCTCCTGACAGAATAAACAGCATTTTTGGTTTTTATTACCGATTTGCCAATAGTTTGTTGTTTTATGGGCTCTGGGCAGGGACTATTTTTGTGCTTATTTTCAAAAGCAGAAAGCAACACCTCTTGGTACTGCTAAAGGTTTTAATTTTTGACGCGCTTATTATTTCAATTTTAGGCATCTTGCAAACCCAAGGAATTGCTTATTATGAAAGTTTGGATATGCCAAGCATTGCCAGGGCTCCAAGCCTGTTGGGTAACCCTATTTTTTCCAGTATGTTTGTGGTCAGCCTAATTCCATTTGTCGTCTATTTTTGGTTTTTAGCCGAAAGATTTTTGTCCAAGCTATATTATGGCCTAACTGGGGTTTTTATGGTCTCTTGTGTCTTATTGCTTGCCAGTCGAGGTGCTTGGGTAGGGCTTATTGCGGGAGTATTAACAATGTATGTTATAGCGGCACTTTACTCCAAGCATAAAAGAATTTTGGCTTTTGGCTTTATGGGTCTGATTGTAGTTTTCGGATTAGTTTTTGGGGTTATAAAAACTTCCGGTTTTCAAAATGGCAGACTGACATTGTCTTTGTCCGAAGAAAACACCACTACCAGACTTTATGCTTGGGAAATGGCCCGCCAGGCAATAATTTCTCATCCTTTGGTTGGAGTTGGAATGGGAAACTTTCAGCAATATTTTGAACAGAACAGGATACAATTTTTGTCCAACGCTGTACAAAATTTTGACGATCCCCATAATTTATTTTTACAAATAGCCGCCACTGCCGGAGTGCCGGCATTGCTATGTTTTGTGGCTTTACTTGGGTTGGCGTTATTTTATGCGATAAATTATTTTAAGAAAAAAAATGACTATTTGGCTGTTGCGGGCGCCGGGTCACTGGTTATTTTTTCCACAGCCGCTTCTTTTACCCCGATAGCCATTCCTTGCTTCTTGTTTTTAGCGGTTTTATTGGCATTAATTTTTTCCTTTGAGCAGAGCGAAGAGCAGATAAAACTAACGGTTAAAAAACCGGTTGCTTTATTGTTCTTTTCTTTCGGTGCCTGTTTGGTTGTAATGGGCTTTGGTTTAATTACCGCCGAACATTTATTTTATCAGGCCAATATAGCATATATTGCACAGGATTATCCAAAAGCAGACCGTTATTCCACCTGGGCTATTTATGCCAACCCGACTAATCAACTTTATTATTTGTATAAAGCGGGGAGTCAAATATTGGGAGATTCTGCTGTGCAAGATATTGTAAAAACCCAAGAAACGTTAATCAGTTTGCATCCCAAATCGGCAATTACTTATGCAATGGCCGGGACTTTAAATTTCTTGTCGTTTTTAAAAACCGGAGACCAAAATTATTTTAAGGCTTCTGCCGATTATATGGTAAAGTCTTTAAAAATAGATCCCTTTGCGGCTAACCGCTATGTCCGGTTGGGCTATTTTTATCTTTATAATTCCGATTTGGACAACGCCAGAGAATGGACTAAAAGCGGTTTAAGTTTGGATGACAAATATTTGCCTGGCTGGTTTCAGCTGGCAAAAATATATCAAATACAAGGTAAAAAACCGCAGTTAGTTTACGCATTGGAAAATGCCCTTAAAATAAGGCCCGATATTATGGAACTGCGGGCTTTGACAAAAATAGCTAAAGAAGCCGAAGATCCAAAAAGCGTTCCAGTGGATTTGCCGGTGGAGTATGGGCGATTGGAATAATTATTTATGGAAATATTACTAACCGGTATAATTTTTTATTTCGGAGCGATTGTCGGGAGTTTTTTGAATGTGGTAATTTTACGGCTTCCACTGGATAAAAAACTCACCGGTCGGTCGTCTTGCCCTTCTTGCCACCATAATTTGGGGGTATTGGATCTATTTCCTTTGCTGAGTTTTTTAGGGCTACGGAGTAAATGTCGTTATTGCCACACCAAAATCTCGCCCCGTTATTTTATTATAGAATTGTGCACCGGGGTTTTATTTGCTGGTCTTTGGTTTGTTTTAAGCCCCGCAAGTCCGGCAGAATTTTTGCTTTTTGCCAGAGGCGCTTTTATTATTTCCGTGTTACTGACTGTTTTTGTTATTGATTTAGAACATTTTATAATTTTAGATTCCATTATTTTTTCTTCCCTGGGAGTTATTTTTGTTTTTAATTTATTACTCACATTATTAACGGGCTGGCCTTTGTGGTCGCAAGGTAGCTACTTAGCTTCCGGAATAATGGGCTCTGTCTTAGGAGCATTACCGTTTTGGCTTATTTGGTTTTTTTCCAAAGGCAAATGGATGGGTTTTGGCGATGTAAAGCTGGGGCTATTATTGGGCTTGGTATTAGGCTTACCGCAAATTTTTGTCGGATATTTTATTGCCGTGTTGCTGGGGGGGGCGGTGTCTGCATTTTTGTTGGCTTTTACAAAAAAAACCCTAAAAAGTCAGATTCCTTTTGGGACTTTTTTAAGTTTGGGGACTTTAACTGCCTTATTATGGGGAGAAAAAATCCTAAGTTGGTATATGGCATTTTTGGGTTTTTGAGGTATAATATAGATATTAAAAGTCTGGGTCTAAAAATAGCTCTGAGAAACAAAATGAGCCATATAAAGTCTAAAATTAGTAGTTTAAAAGTTACTCACAGGTTCATCCAGCACTATTTTTTTGGTAAAACAAATAGTGCTGGATTTACTATAATGGAGTTAATGGTGGTTTTAACCATTTCCGCGTTTTTATTTACGGCAATAATTGTAAATATAAACGGGCAGAGAGCTCCAAGGGATTTAAAAATTGCTCAAAATGAATTGGTGAGCAATATCCGTAAAGCACAGAGTTATACGCTTTCTTCCCGTAATTTACCTTCTGGGCAATCGGTCCAATATTACGTGATAAAATTTGATTTACTTAAAAAGAAACAATATACCATTGAGGCAATATTTAATGTTGGCAGTTCTCCCCAGATGCAGATTGTAGAAACTATAAAATTGCCGACAAATGTAAAAATTTCAGGAATCAGAATTACCCAACGACCAATGGCCCCCGGTACGCAAAACGTAGTTTCTGAGGAAGATACCGGAGATAGTGGTACTTGCGCATTGGCTTCTTTTGTCGCTCCTTACGGCAAAGTAATATTTAATGTAGTAAATTCTCATTACCCCCCAGAGGGAGCTAGTTATCCTTATACCCTACAGCCTGATGACCAATATCAACAATTGGTGAATTTTCAGAACAATGTGCAATGCCTCAATCTCATGGCCCCCCCTCCGACATCCTGTACTGCCAGTACAGACTCAATTATGACCATTACTCTCATTAATACAGCCAAACCCAGTTTGCAAAAGCATGTGATTATAAATGGCATTACCGGATCCGTAAGTTTTGATTAATATGGATATTCTAAAAGAAAATAAAGCCTCATTATCAGGACAAACTTTAATTGAAACTTTGGCCGCCATATTTATTTTGGTTATGGGAGTAACCGCGGCCACCGGTTTGGCTATTTATGCTTTTAATTCCTCCACTTCCATTACCAAGCAAATAATAGCTACCGGTTTGGCCAGAGAAGGCGTTGAAGCCGTAAAAAATATGCGGGACACCAACTGGCTAAAACAAAGTCCAATAGATACCGATTGTTATAACTATGAAACTGCAGCAACCGACGTTAATTGTTATAAAGATTGGTTAAATCCCACAGGCGGGTTTAATATAAGCAATCCTCCGGCGGTGGGTTTGCGTCTTGGTATAGACAGCGCTTCCGCAGCTACTTCCCCCATTGTCTGGGCTTACTTTAGGACCAATTCCAATTGGGGTCTGGATTTTGACCCCGGTGCAAATATGGGAGCAGTAAGTTTTAACGGGTTTTATAAAATTTCAGATATCAGTAACGGAGTGGCTAATGGCAGTTCTGAGTACTATCGCCAAATTTTGTTGACCGAAGATTCCAGCGGCATTTATAATCATTCCGAGTATCATAGGCTGATTGTGGAGTCTCGCGTTTGGTGGACAGATAAAAAATGCCCAAAAAGTACCAGCTGGCCCGGTTTAGGAAAATGTTCGGTATCTTTAATTACTAATCTTACCAATTGGAAAAATTATCAGCTGACTCAATGATTAATTCTCGTAAAAAACACATAGCTGGGTTTACCTTAATGGAAATTATGGTTTCCACGGCAATTTTTGCCATTGTGTCCGTAGCCCTGTTGTCCTTGTTTAATTATGTGTTAAAAATAAACAGGAATACGGAAGCCTTAAGACAAGCCAGCCAGGGCGCAAGAAATTTTGTGGAATTTTTGGTTAAGGAAATTCGTAACGGACAAATAGATTACTATGTGGCTAATGGGCAAACTTATAGTGCCGACATCGACGGCGCGCCTTGCGGGCCTCCCGGTGCAGAGGGGGATGATGTTACCGGAGCAAAAACTTACGCGTTTAAAGAAAATAAATTAGGAATTATAAACACGGAGAGTATACAAGAGTGTTTTTATTTGGCTGATGATCAGTCCTCCCCGGCTTACGCTGGTACCGGAGTGTTTTCAGGCATCGCAGTTAGTGGCAAGCCGGTAAAAAATTTAATGATGATGAAGTCCGGTATTATTACCGCCCAAACCCTTAATCCGCCAAATTTTTATGTAAAGAAATTAATGTTTTTAATTCGTCCGGTCTGCGACCCGTATACCTACGGTCCAAGCGCCACTCCACCCGGTCCGGGTTGTGCGGATTACGCAAATAATTATCCTAAAATTCAGCCGTCGGTTACCATATTTATTCAGTTTGAAGCAATCCTTCCGACCGGAGAAAATGTACCGATTTATTATCAGACTTCAGTGTCATCCAATAAATACGATATCCCAAGCCCTTAAAAATTTAATGCTTAAACTCATGAGTTTATTAAATTCCAAACATAATTTTAGAAACGAGCAGGGAGTTACTTTGCTCCTTGCCATAATAATTTTATCCTCGGTTATGGCTATTAGTTTTAGCTTGGCTACTATTATGTTTATTGAAGTCAGAACCTCGGGGGATTTGCTTAAAACCGAAGGGGCTCTATATGCCGCCGGCGGGGTAGGAGAAGAAGCCTTTTTTAATATAAAAAGGGAGACTTGTCCGCAAAGTGGAGAGGGCTGCCCCTATACAACCAATTTTAGTAATAATGTTAAATTATTAGGCAACCCCGTAACTTCATCCACTTCTACCCCGATTATTCAAGACAAAGTGGTGGTTAATTCTCCTTTCGGGAGTAGTAGTCAGAAAACCTATGATTTTTGCAACATCAGTACACAAGTTGGTTCGGGGTGTGGTTATGGAAAAGTTGAAATTACTTATCTCGATACTGGCAGTAATAATCCAATTATGGTTTATTTGTGTGAATTTGATCCGGATGCGGATTACCAGGGAGAAGTTCCTTGCTCCAATCTAGATACTTCATTGGGATATTGGCAAAATCCGGGAGGCACTCAATTAACCGAAAATAGTAATTTCTTGTCTTTAAATTTGAATACTGCCAGACAGCAAGTTTTAATTATCACTAACCCAAGCACCAGCGGTGATAACGTTTATTTTCAAATAAAAACTTATGATACCGACATGGTAACTCCTAAAGGTCTGCCTTACGTGGGGAAAAGTGCTGTGGATATAAATGCCATAAATAGTTCGGTTGGTAGGAAAATTCGGGTTATTGTTCCTAACAATTCCAGTTCTGGCAGCGCATCTGCAGCAGTTGGAGGAAGTCAAATTTTTTCGTCGCCAACCGGGGGAACTCCTTTTACTGTGCCT
>Ga0172371_10007849_pt1 | contig 15058 bp, 17 predicted proteins | sample Lak12m_FD_114543 | JGI IMG/M metagenome (GOLD analysis project Ga0172371, IMG submission 114543) | Freshwater microbial communities from Kabuno Bay, South-Kivu, Congo - kab_022012_12m | ecosystem: Environmental > Aquatic > Freshwater > Lake | place: Democratic Republic of the Congo: South-Kivu... | reverse complement strand
GCACCCTCGCGGGCGCGCGGCATGTCCACAAAGATCATCCCCAACTCGTACAAGCTTTGGCACAGCACACCGTAGAGAACAAAGAACCGTCTCAGCCGTGTTGGGCAGAACCTTATGCCGGTAATGCCTGTTACACCCGTTGGGGTCTTTGGACCTTTCCGGGCAACGGCGTATTTCTGTGCTGGAGCCTCACCTAACGAGGAATCGGCTTCGTACCCCTAAACTAGTCCGGCGGCCAGGCTTTGTCAAGAAAGCAGGAATCTCGCTGCTTGCGAGCGTTGTCGGGTGGATGTTCACCACTTTGTAACATCAGATTGATCACCTCGAAGGACGCCTTTGCTAAAATCAGGCCATGGCTAACAGCGAGACCAGTCCCAGCCGCGTGCTCGTCATCGAGGATGATGAGGCGATCTCGGAAACCATCGTGTTCAACCTGAAGCAGGCGGGCTACCGGGCCCTGGCTGCCCGGGATGGTCTCGAGGGGCTCAGGCTGCTCAGGCGGGAGCACCCCGATCTGATCATCCTCGATCTGATGCTCCCTGGGATGGACGGCTGGAAACTTCTTGAGCAAGCGCGCGAGGAAGGGCACGACCTGCCGGTTATCATCGTCAGCGCCCGGACCAGTGAATACGACAAAGTTCACGGGCTGAGCATCGGCGCCGACGACTATCTGACGAAACCCTTCAGCATGAAGGAGTTGCTCGCCCGGGTAGACGCACAGCTCCGGCGGCATCGCCAGTTATCTCCTGGCGCGCAAAAGCAGGAGCCGGTCACCGCGGACGGGCTCACGGTCGATCCGGAACGAAAAGAGGCATTTGCCGCCGGCGAGCCGCTGGGGCTGACCTCAAAAGAATTTGCGGTATTGCATCTGCTGATGCGCGAGGCTCCTGCGGTGATCTCTCGCGAGGACATCTATAAATCGGTCTGGGGTTACGAGATGCTGCACGGCGACCGGTCGGTGGATGTTTTCGTCAGAAGGATCCGGAAGAAGCTGGAAGCAAAACTCCCGGCCAGATCCTATCTGCAAACGCACTATGGCTTCGGCTATAAGTTCGAGGTCAAGGAAGCCGGTCTGTAGATCAGAAGCAACACCGTTCATATTTTGTTCACAATTTATTTACCACTTGTTAACCCCTGATCTTCCCCCGTTTGCTAATCTGGGCGCGACCTTAATTTTTCTCATGGATAGGGAGGACTGATCATTTTGCACGCAACACGATTCAGGAAGCTTTCGGGAATTCCCATCACGCTGATCGTCGCGATCGCGCTGCTGGCACTGACCGCCGGGTGTGGAGGTAGTGGCGGGACGGATGCCAGTGGCGTTCCCAGCGCATCACTGACCGGCGCCGGCGCCACATTCCCGTACCCGCTTTATTCCAAGTGGTTTGATGTCTTCGGTAAGGACCATGCCGGCGTCAACATCAATTACCAGTCGATCGGCAGCGGCGGCGGCATCCAGCAGATAACCGCCCAGACTGTCGACTTCGGCGCCTCTGATGCGCCAATGAAGGATGAAGAGCTGGCGAAGACCCCAGCGCCCATTCTTCACATTCCCACGGTGGCGGGCGCGGTTGTCGTGGTCTATAAAGTGAAGGGTGTAGATTCCGGACTCAGGCTGACGCCGGAGACGCTGGCCAAGATCTTCATGGGCCAGATTACCAACTGGAACGATCCGGCGCTGAAGACCGATAACGCCAGCCTGGAGCTGCCGGATCAGGATATCAGGGTCGTGCACCGTTCGGACGGCAGTGGTACCACGAGCATCTTCACGGACTACCTTGCTTCAGCAAATGCTGATTGGAAGGATCAAGTCGGCAAGGGCAAAGAAGTAAACTGGCCCGTGGGCATCGGTGGCAAGGGCAACGAGGGTGTCGGCGGCCAGGTGAGCCAGACAGAGGGTTCCATCGGTTATGTCGAACTGGCTTATGCTTCGCAGAACAAGCTATCGACGGCGATGATCAGGAACAAGGCCGGCAAGTTCGTGGAAGGCACCGTCGAGAATACGACCGCGGCACTGGCGTCAGCTGTAAACAATCTGCCCGAAGACTTCCGCGGCTCGATCGTCGATCAGGCTGGGGATAACGCGTATCCCATCAGCGGGCTGACTTACCTGCTGATCTACAAGGACCAGAAAGATCAGAACAAAGGCAAGGCGTTGGTTGCCTTCGTCAACTGGGCCTTACATAGTGGCGGCGGCTACGCCAAGGATCTCGAGTATGCGCCGCTGCCGCCGGAGATGATCGCGAAGGTGGACGCCAAACTCAAGCAGGTCAACTATCAGGGGCAGAGCCTGGCTCCTTAAAACAGACTTCCGACACAGAGTCCAGCGCGCCAATGAGTAGCAAAGCGAGGGTCTTGCCATTCTGGCAAGGCCCTCGCGATATTTACCCGGCGCCATGCACCACAAGCAGGCGCACTCGTGTCGCATTCACAATTCGTTAACATTCCGTTCACTCTTTATTAACCTCCGCTTCGGGTAACTTTGCTAATTTACGTGAGAAGGTAATTTTCCCAAGCGGAGGCTTCGATCCGATTCCCCTGATTACCGTTACAACCATATGGCGCTACCATTGTTAAGCCTGCCCGATAATGTGAAGAAGCATGGCCGGCAAGGAAGCGGCAAGCTGGGTGACCCGATCTTCACCGGCCTGACCTTCGCGGCAGCCTGTACAATCCTCATCCTGATGGCGCTCCTGGTTTACATGCTGTTCCAGGATTCGCTTCCCTCAATCCGCGAATTTGGGTTGGGGTTTCTGAGCTCTGAAGAGTGGGATCCGGTAAAAGATATTTACGGCGCCAAACCTTTCATCTACGGGACGGTCGCCTCATCGCTGATAGCTTTGGTGATCGCGGTGCCTTTGAGTCTCGGGATTGCCATATATCTGAGTCAGTTTGCGCCCCGCTGGTTGCGCGCGCCGCTCGGGTTTCTGGTGGAGCTGCTGGCGGCGATTCCCAGTGTCGTTTACGGACTGTGGGGCATCTTCGTCCTGGCTCCGTTTCTGGGCAAGACCATCGAGCCTTTTTTTGCCGATCATCTCGGCGGCATACCGATCTTCAGCGGGCCTGTTTATGGCGTCGGTCTGTTTTCCGCGGGTGTCGTGCTGGCGATCATGATTCTGCCGACGATCTCGGCCATTTCCCGCGAGTCCATGCTCAATGTGGCGCGGGACCAGAAAGAGGCTGCCCAGGCGCTGGGGGCCACACCCTGGGAGACAGTTCGCATCGCCGTGCTGCCTCTTGCCCGGCCGGGAATCATCGGCGCCGTCATCCTGGGCCTCGGCCGCGCCCTGGGTGAAACGATGGCGGTGACCATGCTTATCGGCAACCGCCCGGAGATCTCGGCATCGATCTTCGCGCCGGCATATTCCATCGCCAGCGTGATCGCCAATGAGTTCGCGGAAGTGACGGCGGGCATCCACATGGCGGCGCTGATCGAACTGGCCCTCATCCTGCTGGTGATCACACTGGTGCTCAACCTTTTCGCCCGGCTACTGATTCAGAAGCCTGGAAGCGGCGGCCTCAAGGGAAAAGGGCGCGCATGAAAAATGACCTGAACCGGCGGCGGCGAAACGCCAGGAGCAGGTTCGCGTACCTGCTCTGTGTCTTTTCCGCTGTTCTGGCGCTGATTCCGCTAGTGATGATCATCAGCTACGTAATTTTCCAGGGTGCCTCCGCCCTGAATCTGGACTTCCTCACGCAACTTCCCAAGCCGGTCGGCGAGACCGGTGGCGGCATGGGCAACGCCATTGTGGGGTCGCTGATTCTCGTGGGTATCGCTTCAGTGATCGGACTGCCGGTCGGGATATTGGCCGGTGCTTACCTGGCCGAGTTCCGCAGTCCCCGGCTCAGCTGGTTGGTGCGGTTGCTGGCCGACATCTTAAGCGGTGTGCCATCGATCATCGTCGGGGTTTTTGTCTACGCACTGTTGGTGTTGACCATGAAACGCTTCTCCGCGCTGGCCGGCGGCGTCGCCCTGGGAATCATGATGCTGCCCACAGTCGCGCGCACGACCGAGGAGATGCTCCGGATGGTGCCAGATTCGCTGCGAGAAGCATCTCTGGCGTTGGGGATCCCCCGCTGGCGCACTATAATCAGCATCGTCATCAAGACCGCCGGTGGCGGCATCCTCACGGGGATCATGCTGGCCATCGCCCGTATTTCCGGCGAGACGGCGCCGCTGCTGTTTACGGCGCTCAACAGCCGGACCTGGCCGGTGGGACTGGACCAACCGGTAGCCTCATTGCCGGTGCAGATATATACATACGCGATCTCACCGTACGCCGATTGGCATCAGCAGGCCTGGGCCGGTTCGCTGGTGCTGGTATTGATGGTGCTGGTGCTGAGCGTGGGGTCGAAGCTTTACTTTGGCAAAAAAATGAAGATGGCAAGATAGGACAGTGAGCTAGGATATGGCAGGATTCATCAGCACGAACAAACTCAGCGCCACCTTTGGCGACGTCAGGGCTATTCAGGACATCACCCTGGAGATCCCGGCCAACAAGATCACCGCCTTGATCGGCCCCTCCGGCTGCGGCAAGTCCACTTTCCTGCGGTGTCTGAACCGGATGCACGAACTGGTTCCGGGAGCAAAATCTACCGGCGAGGTTCTCTGGGATGGAAAAAACATCTACGGGCCCGACATGGATGCGGCGGAGGTGCGGCGCGGCATCGGCATGGTATTCCAGAAACCGAATCCTTTCCCGCTGATGACGATCGCGGATAACGTCAGCGCCGGCCTGAGGCTGACCGGCATGAGGAAAAGCAAGTCTGAGCTAGAAGAGGTAGTCGAGCGCAGCCTGAAAATGGCGGCTCTGTGGGAAGAAGTAAAGAACAAGCTGCATAAGCCGGGAGGCAGCCTTTCCGGCGGCCAGCAGCAGCGGCTTTGCATCGCCCGCGCTCTGGCGGTGGAGCCCGACATCATCCTCATGGACGAGCCTTGCTCCGCGCTGGACCCGGCCTCGACCCAGAAGATAGAGGACACGATGGAGCAGCTCACCAAGAATTACACTATCGTCATCGTGACGCATAACATGCAACAAGCGGCGCGGGTGTCAGAATTCACCGGCTTTATGCTCTCTAAGGAAACCGGTGAACCCGGACAGCTGGTCGAATACGGGTCCACCAACAAGATATTCACGATGCCCGACCGCAAAGAGACAGAAAATTACATTACCGGGAGGTTCGGCTAACCCATGACCAGGCAGTCATATCATGAGGGTCTCGATCAGCTCAACCGGGAAATCCTGCACATGGCGAGTGAGGTAGTCGAGGCGGTCGATCTTTCGACCCAGGCGCTGCTGACGGGCGACCGCAAACTGGCTAACAGCGTTATCGCCGGGGACGAAGACATCAATGAGCACAGCCTCTGGATCGAAGGGCAATGCCTGGCGCTCCAGGCCCGCCAGCAGCCGGTGGCCCGGGACCTGCGATTACTGCACGTCTGCCTGCTGGTCAGCCTACATCTGGAACGGGTTGGCGACCTGGCAGTGAACATCGCGAAGATCGCCAAGCGCATGGACCGCACTGAAGGCGCGGAGCCGTATCTGGAACTGCTGCGGAAGATGTCCGCCCAGGCGATGGAAGTGCTCCGTCAAGGCATCAAGGCCTTCGCCGACCGGGACGCGACATTGGCGAAAAAACTGGAAGAGATCGACGAGCCCATCGACGAGATGTTCAAGGAGATACTCGGCCGGCTGCTACACCCCGAGGAAGGCGACCGGGAAGTCGCCTCTTCGGAATGGGCGACACACATAGCGCTGGCCAGCCGCTATATCGAGCGGATCGCGGACCAGGTCGTGGACATGGGCACCAGGGTGGAATTTCTAGTCACGGGCGAACTGGATGGCAAGTATTTCGACCGTCCGCTGGGCCACGATGGCACCCAGTTCGGCGAGTAGACAAAAGCCAATCTAACAAATGGGCTAGTCCCAGGTGGTGGGTTAACTGAACGTCTTTCTGGTGTCGGCGGCAGCGGTGCTTCTCCTTTTCGCAGTTATTTTCGCGGCTGTGGCTTTCAGGCTGCAAAGTGAGCATTCCCGCGTACTTAAAGCTCTTGGGGCGGAAAAGGGTGAATCATGTGAGTCGGCGGTCGCCCGGTTAGCGCGGTCCGCGGATGAGGCCAAACTGATCCCCAATCTGATAAACCGCTTCGACAAGCTGATCGCGAACTGCCCCTTCCCAGTATTGCTTGTGGATGAGGACCGGAAAATCATGGACCTCAGCCACCGCGCTGAAGGAGAGCTGGACCAACCCCGCAAGGGAAGGACCATGCTGGAAACTTTGGAAAGTCATGAACTGGACGCGGCTGCCCGCGAGGCGATGGCAACAAATAAGCCGGTGGATCTGACGGTGCGGCTTTATGCGGCGGGACGTCGCCCATACTACGCGAAGCTTATTCCCATCAGCTCCGCCGGGAACAAGGAGTGCCTGGTTTTTCTGCAGGACGCCGCGTCCATCATCGAATTCGGGGAACTCAGATCCCAGTTCGCCGCCACCGTTTCGCACGAACTTCGGACGCCTCTGGCCGGGATCAGGGCCATGGTCGAGACATTGCAGGACCCGGACATCAATCCCGAGGATCTGCGCCGGTTCCTGGAACGGATCGACCGCGAAACCAACCGGCTGGGACAGTTGATCGACGATATCCTTTTCCTGTCCTCGCTGGAATCGGGAGCCACGAATCTGGAGGGAACGGCCGAACTGCGCCTTGTCGTCGATTCACTGCAAGAGAAATTGCAGCCGCTGGCAACCAAACTGGAGGTCACCTTAAAGATCAACGTGCCGCCCGACTTACATGTAAGCCTGCCCGAGCGCATGGCCGGCACGGTCCTTTCGAATCTGCTGGAAAACGCGATCAAATACAGTGGGCGTGGCTCACAGGTCGAGGTTGAGGCCATCCGTGAAGGAAACATGATCCGGCTGGCCGTTCGCGATGACGGCATCGGCATTGACGCCGAACATCTGCCGCACATTTTTGAGAGGTTCTACCGGGTGGATAAGTCACGCAGCCGCCGCCTGGGAGGAACGGGCCTGGGGTTGTCGATCGTCAAGCACGTGGTGGAGTCCGCCGGGGGGATACTCAGCGCCAAGAGCCGGGAAGGCTTTGGCACTGAGATCACGGTCATGCTGCCGGAAGCCGGTTAGGGGATGTACACCGCTTCATAGTTGACTCTGCAGAAGTGGACGTACGCTTCTTCATCTCGACCGGGCACCGGCCCTTCCAGGATTTTGACCGCCCGCTCGACCTGGGCTACGGTGATGCCCGCGATGCTGTCAGCGATGACACCGAGGCTCAGCGGAACCTCCGGCTGCCTTCTGAGAGTTGTCATCACATCCTGCATGAGGCTGCTGCAGGAATGTTCCCGTGGCATCGGGAGTACAGTGGTTATGTTCAATTCATTCACCTCCCTTTTTCAAAGTCGATCATCAATCGCATGCTAAAGGAATAAGGAGGCGCTGAGGTTAACGCGAGGTGTACAGATTGTTACAGCCCTGTGAAACTTAGGGGATGAACGTCCCCCAAGTTTTAAGCAGGGACGATCCGCACCAGCACCTTGCGGCTGCGCGGGCCGTCGAACTCACAGAAATAAACCGCCTGCCAGGTGCCCAGCACCAGGCGCCCACCGCTGACCAGAATGGATTCCGAGGAGCCGACCAGCGCCGTTTTGATGTGGGCCGCGGAGTTGCCCTCCGCATGTGTATAGCCGTTCTCATGGGGAATGACCTTATCGAGTTCGGAGATGATGTCCCGTCTGACCGCCGGATCGGCGCCCTCATTGATCGTGACACCGGCGGTGGTGTGCGGCACATACACGTGGCAGACGCCCTCCGCGACGCCGCTCTCTCCGACCACAGCGGTCAGCTCGGCGCTTATGTCGATCATTTCGTCGCGGCCGCGGGTATCGACCAGCAGCTCTTTTATGTCATCAGCCACAGTATTAACCAGCCCATTGCCAGGCCGACCACGGTTCCCGCCAGAACATCAGATGGGTAATGAACTCCCACATAAACCCGTGACCAGGACATCAGTAAGGCCAGGCCAAAAAACAACGGCCATAGATCCGGATGGAAATGTGACATGAAGATCGCGGCCGCGAACGACATGGCGGCATGTGATGAGGGAAATGACCGGCTGGAAGGCACCTTGACCAATGGCCTCAAAGCGGCTTCCTGATGGACCGGCCTTTCCCGCCGGAGCGCGAGCTTGAGAATGAAGTTAACCAGCAGCGTGGGATAGATGACGAAGGGCATCAGCACCAGTATCCCGATGGTAGTCTCAGTTCCAAAAATCCAGAAAGCGGCAGCGAAAAATAACCAGAAAAGGCCGTAATTACCGGTCATCGAAAAGACCATGAGGGGTAGCTCCAGCGCCGCCGGGTGCCCCTTGGTGCGGATGGCCTTAAAGGCACGTTCGTCGATGCTAGCGCTCATGATTTCTTAGTCTTATATATGCCATAGCTGATTTCCTTCCCGCTCAGCAGTACGGCGACATCATCACGGTCTACCGCCAGCACTTCCACCGCCAGACCGCAGAGTTCAGACGACGTGTCTGCGGGCCGCGGCACCACGTCGCACCAGAAACCGGCATCAATGATCGCTTCTTCAGCTTTCATCGCGTCGTGCGTGGAATCAAACAGAAAGACAGCGCTGGCGGGCGGCGCCTTGCCGGCCTTATCGCCAGTCTCATCAGACATAATGACTGTGGCTAGGCATCAGCCTCGGGGCTGCGAAAGCGCATCTGGTTGCCTTCATGGATCTCGAAGATGCGGGCGGCGTCCCCCATGTTGATGGAAAAAGCGATCTTCCCGTAGGAATCCTCATAGACCAGCAGCTCCTCCGGCTCGACATCCGCAAAAGTCTCGACGAAGGGCACTTTCCAGGATTCCTCCCCATGGCGCACCTCGATTCGCCCGCCCCGAGCGGCTCCCAGCTCCTCGAGGTCCTCTCGCGTCAGGTTGAGCTGCACGTTGCCAAAACGGTCTACATATATGACTGTCGCCAGCAGGGCGTTGCCGCTCACCAGCGGTTCCGGCAGTTCAACCCGTTCCAGTGAATCGGGTGCCAGCGGCGCGCCCAGCTTGTCGAGGGTGACTCCCAGGGAAATATGCGCCGCAACCGGTGAGAAGAGGTCGCGCCCTTCGAAAGTCTTGCACACATGAGCGAGAGTGAATGTGGAACAGGCCAGCTCCACGGCCGATTCTACGCCTCCAAGTCTCTCGGCGGCGAGTGAAAGGAGGCCGTTATCCGGACCCACCAGGTAGCGCCCCTGGTTGGTGCGGATGGCGACCGGCTTGCGGTGCCCGCCGACGCCGGGATCGACCACAGCCAGGATCACGCTCTCGGGCATGTAGGGAAGGGTATTTGCGAGCACCACCGCGCCCTGCACCACATTCTGGGGGGTGATGCCGTGAGTGATGTCGATGATCTCGACCTCGGGGGCGAGCTGTTTGATCACTCCATGGCAGGTGCCCACGAAGTCGTCCGTATAGCCGAAATCGCTCAGGAATGTGATGAACTTGCGCTCAGTCATAAATTCCCCCGCTCACAGGTTGCCGACAGTATATCATGACACCCTGAGCGCCAGGGTTCCCAGCGCCACGCTGGCTACTATGGCCAAGGCCGGCATCTTCCCCGTCACTGCCGCCTCCATGAATACTTCTCTTTTGGCATCCGGGTGCATATGCTTTCTACCAATGTACGCGGAAAAATAAACGGGGAAGTTTGCCTACTGGAAAAACTTCCAAGGTTTCTTGCTGTAGTATTTTCAATGGGAATTTCCATATGATTCGCCGCCAAAGCGCACGATCATCAGCAGGGAGCATGCTGTAAATAATTACAAGATCAAATCAACGCCGGGTTCAACGCCATGAGCGCGATTGACTTCAATCCGGAGTTCCGCCGGGCTCTGGAAACATGCGAGGGCTCAAGCGCCAACGTTCTGATCACAGGCAGGGCGGGCACGGGCAAGTCCACGTTGCTAGAACATTTCCGCTCGGTTACGGAAAAGCAGATCGCCGTTCTGGCGCCGACGGGTGTGGCGGCGGTCAACGTCGCGGGTCAGACCATCCATTCTTTCTTTCGGTTTCGCCCTGATGTGACAGTGGACAAGATCAAAAAAGTCAAAGATCCGGTCTACCAGGAACTGGACGCCATCGTCATTGACGAGATTTCCATGGTCAGGGCCGACCTGCTTGACCTGGTTGACGTTTTTCTGCGAAAAAACGGTCCACAGAGGAAGGCCCCGTTCGGTGGCATCCAGATGATATTCGTCGGCGATCTCTACCAGTTGCCGCCGGTGCTGACCCGCAACGACAAGGAAATCCTCGCTAAAAGATACGAAAGCGAGTACTTCTTCGCATCGGACGTTTTCCGCCAGACGCGGTTTGAACTGATCGAGCTGGAGAAGGTTTACCGCCAGACAGACGATTTTTTCATCGGTCTGCTGAACGGTGTTCGCAACCGCAGCATTACCGACGAACAGATCGGCATGATCAACGCGCGTCTGGCGCCCAGCGAAAAAGAATGGCCGGGAAACGCCATCCATCTGACTACCACTAATGCCATGGCGCGCGAGCGCAACGAGCGGCAACTGGCGCGCCTCAAGGGCAAGACGCACGTCTTTGAAGCCAGCGTCAGTGGCAACTTTGAAGAAAGAAGCGCTCCCGCGGACCTGAACCTGAAGCTCAAGAAGGGCGCTCAGGTGATGCTGCTCAACAATGATTCAGCCGGCCGTTGGGTCAACGGCACCATGGGCATTCTGAAGGACATCAAGGGCGAGACTCTGCTGGTCAGGCTGCCCGGCGGTAACACCGAGGAGGTGGAGCCCTTCACATGGAACCGGTTCCGATTCGTTTGGGATGACGAGACAGGGGCGGTCGCCTCCGAGGGAACTGGCAAGTTTACCCAGTACCCGGTGAAACTCGCATGGGCAGTTACCATCCACAAAAGCCAGGGCAAAACGTTTGACGCGGTCGTGGTTGACATTGGCCGTGGCACATTCGCGCCGGGACAGCTTTACGTGGCGCTGTCGCGCTGCCGCACGCTTGATGGAGTTTTTATCAAGTCGCCGATCAGGAAGTCGCAAATCTGGCTTGACTGGCGGGTAGTTGAGTTCATCACCGGCTATCAATACAGTTTGGCTGACGAGGAAATGCCGCTGGAGGGTAAGATCAAGCTGGTGAAAAGAACGATTGCATCCGGTGCGCTGCTGGAGATCACCTACCTGAAACCTGACGACACCAAGTCACGGCGGAAGATAAAACCTTACAGCGTTGAGGAGATGGAATATCGCGGCCGGTCATTCATCGGGGTGAGCGCCTATTGTCTGGAAAGACAGGCCGACCGGGTCTTTCGCGTGGACCGTATTCTGGAGATAGAGGTCACTGACGGGGAGGAGTAGGGGTGTGGGATCAACCATATTCGAGCAGTGGGAGCTCGCCCGTATCCAGATCACCTTTTTATTGATTTTAGCCGCCATCCATGTTGTTCTCCGCGCAGCGGAGAATCTACTTTTCAATGAGGCCATGGCATTTCTGCCATGGAAATAGAACAATCTCAATGCGGCAATAAGCACCACTAATTCATGCAACACTTCTTAAACTTCTTCCCCGACCCACAAGGACAGGGGTCATTCCTGCCCGGCAGCAAATTCCCCGGTTCTTCCTCGCTCCCGCTGAACTTTGCCAGCGTTTCCTTTATCGATCTGCCCAGATGCGCGTAGCCTTGCATAGCTCCCTCAATCAGCGGCAGGATGGTGGCCGCCGCTTCATCGAGGGTGCTTTCCTTGCGCATCATCTCTTGCAAGAATGCCTCCGCCATCCTGTGGTCCGCGAAGAAGGAAAGCACTAATTCAAAGCTACCCAGTTCCTCGTCCAGCTCATCCGGTACTATCTGGTCCCAGGATTCTTGCAGCCAGGTATGGCCCTCGACGAAGCCTCGCGACCACTGGCAAAGGTGGGCGCCAGGGTCAAGATTATCAATTGCATCTTTTTCAATGACCAGGCGGGGAGGCAGGGTGACTTGGCGGGCACTGACTTCGGAGGCGATATGATTGTAGAGGCTCATGATCGTGGCCAGGATCGATTTAGCTTCATCCATGCTTTGATAACCGGCATCGCCCTCGTTGAAGACGACCGGCAGCCACTCAGAGGGGGGCACAAACTCAGGCGAGCAGCCGACTGCGAACAGGAATCCCTCGAGCTCGAAAAATGTCATCGTACCTTCAGGCCGCTCGGGCGCCGTCAGAAATTTCATCAATGTTTCAGCTTTTACGTTAGTGAATCTGTCGATGGATTCCAGCATCACCATTCCCAAGCGCAAGCTATTTCAGAAAGGGTTTCTGAGGATATCACCTGAAATTCTGTTTGTCAGCAAATTTGACCTCGCCCGGCCGATTTAGGAGTTACTATTGAATATCTCCCACCAGCTGTTTTTCTCCAGCCATACCAGAACATGCCGCTTGAAGACCTGCACATGCTGGCGCAACCGGTCAGCTTCCGCCGCCGAAACATCCGGAGATGAGCCGTAAGACCCCAAGCGCCCCCCTTGTCGGCGCCTGCGGCATGCGGAGAAATATCGGGCATAACCTGCATATTGCTTTCCCATAACCAGCGGCAGGACCTCGAGTGGGGTGTCGAGGTCGCCTGGCCTCGCAACACGATATCCCTTAAGGAGCAGCGCTGTTGCAGCGTACGCGCAAGCGGCGTCATTAGCAGATGAAAACCGCTTTTCGGCTGTTTTGGCGTCGTTCGCCATTTTCAGGCAGTCAACAGCCCATAAAAAAATGATAGCAAGGTTTCTTTCTCTGGTGGCATTTGTCTTGGGCGCAAACAGAGTGAGCCGGCCGGCATCGACATAAGCTGATAGCGCGCTTGTGCTGTTAGCCGGGCGGTCCAAGGCAGTTCTCACGCAAACCAGAGCTGGACATGGCTGCCGTTGCGGGCGAACGCCCTGTCGCCCCCATAAACCAAAGTGCCATGTTCCTGGGGATTCCCCGGCAAGGCGAGCCAGAATTTCAATCCTGTAAAAGAATCTGAAACTACCGTTCTTCCCGATTTCATTTCCACGGGGAAAAGCTCATCTCCTCGTTCCATGATCAGATCGATCTCGTAGCCGGTCCGCCAACATTTAGCACCTGCCGCACGTCTTTTTCCACATATGTCCGGTAATTATGTCAAATTGAAGTTATAATCTTCACAATCTGCCACAGTTAATTCTGGGAGTGGGCATGCCACCTGGTGAATTATGCGCAAAATACGCTGCGGGCACTCTCGAGGTCAAGCGGAGAAAAATAACAGCCTGAAAGGACAGTTTTCCTTCCATCCGACCCTTCTGCTATACTCTCCCTTCCACTGCAGAAGCATAGCGGTGCTGATAAAAGGCCTGCAATCACTAATTGAATCAGGCTGGCGCCGCGCTAAATACTCTCACTCCTGCTCCATGCAACGGCATGGGGCCGCATAGACCGAAGGAGGTGATTTCCACGAACAGCTATGAGCTCATGGTAATGCTCAGCCCTGAGGCTGAGACAGAGCGCCAGAAAGAGATCCTCGACAGGATCAGCAAGACTGCCACCGATGGCGGAGGTTCGGTGGCCAAGGTCGATGAATGGGGCAAGAAACGCCTTGCCTTCGAGATCGACCACATCCGCGAAGCCTACTACTTCGTTATCACTCTCACCGTACCCCCGGATGTGCTTGACGAGATCACGCGCGTCCTCAAGATCACCGACGATGTCATCCGCTACATGCCGGTCGTTCTCAAAGATAAAGTCGCAAGTGGGAGCTAAAGGAGAAATACGATGGCTAGCATAAACAGGGTAGTCCTGGTGGGAAATCTGACCCGCGATCCGGAGCTCAGGCAGACGCCGAACGGCAAATCTGTCTGCACGCTGGGGCTGGCGGTCAACGATCGTTACAAGAACGATGCGGGCGAATGGGTGGATAAACCCAATTATTTCGACATCGTGGTCTGGGGAGCCCAGGCGGAGAGTTGCGAGCGGTATCTGAGCAAGGGCCGCCCCGTTGCTGTTGACGGACGTCTGAGTTACCGCGCCTGGGAAGCCCAGGACGGTTCCAAGCGCTCCAAGGTAGAAGTGATCGCCAACACCGTGCAGTTCCTGGGTTCGCGCCAGGATACCGGGACTAACGGCTCGCCCGTGACTTCGGGAGCTCCGTCGGGGCTGAATCCGGATACGTCCGATTTCGACGCGCCGTCAGGCGTGCCCGACGATGACATCCCGTTTTAGGTAAAAAAAACAGAAATAGGAGAATCATGCCAGCACCTTCATCAAAGCCTCGCAGGGGCACCAAGCGGCCGTCATGGCGGGCCGGAGGCGGTTCCCAGAGGCGCAAGTATTGCTACTTCTGCAAGGAAAAAGTAGTCGAGATCGACTACAAGAACTATAACCAGCTGCGGCGGTTTGTTTCCGACCGCGGCAAGATCAGGGCGCGGCGTGTCACCGGCACCTGCCGCCGCCATCAGCGTCAGTTGGCGGTCGCGGTCAAGCGCGCCCGCGAGATGGCGCTCCTGCCGTACCTGGTCCGCTAGAACCGGACCGCTGGGCAAAAGACAGATGGCAGGGAGGGAATGACCGCATTCACCAAACCGGTGTTATTCGACGGCGCCAAGGCCGTGGCGCTGTCGCTGCTGATCGGCGCCCTGCTGGTGCTGTTGCCGGTTTTTGCGCTGATCACGGTGCCGCTGTTGCCGATCCCCCTGGCGTTCGTCACCTCCAGACACGGGTTGGCGCCGGCGGCGATCAGCGGCGTCATCATCGGTGCCATCGCTCTGGCATTGGCCGGTTCGGTTATCGGATTGTTGATCCTGTTTCTTTCGGCGCCAGCAGGCATCGGTGTCGGGATCTGCCTGAAGCGGGGTTGCTCGCAGCTGCGTCTGTTCCTGGTTCTGGCAACCATCTTTCTGGTAGCGCTGGTGGCCTGGAGCGCGATATTGTTGGCGATGAGGGGCCAGGGACCAGTGGCTGCGGTGCAATCACTCACCGATGCTTTTGACGAACCGGCTCGGGAACTCTACCTGTCGGCTGGTCTCAGCCAGGACG
>Ga0172371_10007847_pt1 | contig 15059 bp, 16 predicted proteins | sample Lak12m_FD_114543 | JGI IMG/M metagenome (GOLD analysis project Ga0172371, IMG submission 114543) | Freshwater microbial communities from Kabuno Bay, South-Kivu, Congo - kab_022012_12m | ecosystem: Environmental > Aquatic > Freshwater > Lake | place: Democratic Republic of the Congo: South-Kivu... | reverse complement strand
GAAGCTCCAGCTGATGGCGGGCAGGCGATTCTCCGAGACTCCGACCCACCGATTATCCAAACGGCATAATGGTAACATCTTCTATCACGCTATTGTCTGGTTGATTGGTTATAAACTCCACTACATTAGCCAAATCTTGCGTGGTTAAAAATACGGGGTTCTTACCGTGCCAGTTTTCTTTTTTTCGGCGCGCAAATTCCTTTTTACTCCAAAAATCGGTTTTTACCGTGCTGGTATAAATAACCGAAACCTTAACTCCGTATTTGAACACTTCCGCGCGAAGCCCTTCGCTGTAGCGCATTACGGCCGATTTGGTTGCCGCATAAAACTCAGACTTTGCATGCCCGACTTTTCCGGCAACCGATGCGTTATTTATTATTTGACCGCTCTTTTGCTTTTTCATTATTGGCAACACCAACTTGGTCAAGCTAGCCATTCCAATTACATTTACTTCCATCATTTGGTCAAACTTTTTCATATCCATTTTGTCGGCTTCCTCAAAATAACCCACGCCGGCATTGTTAAACAGCACATCCACACTCTTAAATTTTTTCTTTGTTTCGGCCACGACTTTCTTTAATTCTTTTTCTTTGGTAATATCCGCATCTAACACTAACAACTTTCCTGCCAAACCTTGGGTCTTGGCTATTTTTAAAAACTCCACTCCGTACTCTTTGACATTGGAAAACACAGAAACGTTCCAGCCAGTTTCCAAAAATTTCACAGCCGTCGCCGCGCCAATGCCCGTTACTCCCCCGCTAATGAGTATTGTTTTATTTTTCATACTAATAGTTTAAAAATTTAATGGCGGAGAGGGAGGGATTCGGACCCTCGAACCCCTTGCGGGGTTACCGGTTTTCGAGACCAGCGCACTAGACCGCTATGCGACCTCTCCAAAAATTCACCTCTATATTATAATTTAAACCGGTGTTTTAATAAAGGATGCATTGTTCAATATAAAACAGGGTGAAAACTTAATTAGTTTCACCCTGTTTTCACTCAAACTGGCTATTCTGTCTATGGAACGCTAATTCTTCAACTTAGATGATTTTAGCTTAGCACTCCCCAAGGATGTCAGCACACTGGACTCAAAAGTGCTATTAATTTCTTTTTTCTGTTTATAATTTTCATCGGCAAAGGCAATAAGTTTTTGGAGTAGTTGATTGAATTCAATGCCGGAAGCTTTCCATAAGTGGTGGTAAAGCGTACCGGGAAGCGGATTAACTTCATTGGCAAAAAATTTATTGAGCTGTTTGTCAAACAAAAAATCCACCCGCGCAATCCCGCTACAACCCAATGCTTTGTAGACTTGTTTTGCTGTTTCTTGAATCGCTTTGGTAATTACCTCGTCCAATCTGGCCGGAATTACCAAACTGCTTTGTGATTTGCCGGTTTGCGCTCCGCCTTCTTTTAAATACTTTTCTTCAAAACCAAACATATCTTTGTTATACAAAGACTCCTGAAGAAACGAAGCGGTTAAAGTTTCATTACCAATAACACAGCAAGTTACATCCATAACATCATTTACCGCTTCTTCCACCAAAACCTTATTGTCGTAAAAAAAGGCCACTTCTATTTTTTGCTCTAATTCTTTTTCATCTCTTGCTTTGCCTATGCCGATTGATGATCCTAAATGCACCGGTTTTACAAAAACAGGAAACTTTAATTCTGTTTTCACTTGATTCTTAATTCTTGATTCTTGATTCTTCCAGTCTGCTTTATCAAACACCACAAACTTGGTGGTCGGCACACTGCTAACCATCATAATCTGTTTAGTCAATGCCTTATCCATAGCAATCGCTGACGATGGAACATTACAACCAACATACGGCACACCCAACATTTCAAACAAGCCCTGAATAGCACCGTCTTCGCCAAAGCTTCCATGAAGCGCCGGGAAAGCCAAATCTATGCTTACGGATTTTCCCATCAACCCTTTTTTCTTAAAAACAATTTTACCAACACTTTCTTCCAGGTCAATATAATATTGTGCGAATTGATCTTTACTCTCCGCCTCTTTATTCGCACCGGTAAATAATTTCATATTCCCCAACTCTTCACCGATCATCCATTGTCCTTTTTTTGTGATATAAACCGGCACCACATTATATTCCAAACCTTTAAGACCCGCGATAATAAGCTCTGCGGTAATTATGGAAATATCATGCTCCGGACTTTGTGACCCAAAAAATACACCAATGGTTTTTTTGTTTGCTTCTTGCATCATAAATCTTTAAATCATTTAATCTTACTTCTTATATCTTAAATGTACTGGTCTCCCCAATCATTTTGAAAAACTATCACATCATTGGGTTTTAAAATTTTTCCTAAAGCAGCGTGCGCTTCCGTTGCTGAATCAAAAATTATGATTTCTGGTTTCTTAACTCCCATTCTTAATTCCTGATTCTTAATTCCTGATTCTATGTATCCTGAAACGCTGTTCCTTATAAGTATAACCACATCAGCTACGGTTGCCAACTGTCTGCCGATTTCTTTATGCACATCAATAATTGCCTTGCCGGTTTCTACTAACCCTGGGGTTATAAAAATTTTCCGGCGGTTTGCAAAACGCGACAAAACTTTTATGGCTTCTTTTACCCCTTCGGAATTACCATTGTAAGAATCATCTATTACTAATATATTTCCTGCTGATCTGATAGGTTGCAGCCGATGAGGGACAGGCTTAATATTGGCAATGCCTCTTTTTATGTCTTCATTACTCATTCCCAAACTCTTGGCAATCTTAATTGCCGCGTCAACATCTCCTAGGCCGTACTCCCCGAGCAGATTGATAAAAATTTTTCCTACCCCCTCGACTTCTGCATCCCACCCCAATTTTTCTGTATTAAAACCTTGATTCTTGATTCTTGATTCTTGATTCTGTTGGCCGTAAACGGCCAACTTATGGTCCGGCCAAACATATTCTTTAAAATGATCAACAACATTTTTATCATCGCCATTTAATACCACCAAAGCCCCTGGCTTGGCTTTGGAGACAATTTCAAAAATTGTATCAATTATATTTTCCATTGTCTGCATGCGTTCCAAATGCGCCTCGTCAATTCCCGTAACCACAGCAATATCCGGCTTGGCAATATTACAAATTTCCTCCACATCCCCTCTATAGTGTTCGCCCATTTCCACAATAGCTATTTCATTATAGTCTCCCTCTCCCCTTGTGGGAGAGGGTTGGGGTGAGGGAGAAAATGATCCGACATTTTTCAGCGCCCACCGCGCTATCCCTACCGGTGTATTTACGCTCTCCGGCGTAGCTTGAACCTTGAACCTTGAACCTAGCACCTGCTTTAAAACTTCCTTCATCGTGGTCTTGCCGTAACTTCCGGCAACGCCAATAATTTTGAGTTTATCTAAACTTTTTATTTTAGATTTAGCCCTGACAATAATCACTGACTTTACCAACCAATCAACCGGGCTTAGTAAAATTACGCTGATGGATAAAAACAAAAAGCCTAAAATCTGCAAAATGAAAAATATCGCTATCAACATCACAACTGTGGCTGCGGTATTTTCTAAAACATTTAAAAATATCCAATAAGCAAAAACAGAAGAAAGCCCTAAAATTAATACTTCTGCTAACCCAAAAATTAGTAAAGCTTTCATTGTCCAAACTAACTCTTTTCTCTGCTCTCCCTTGGGCCAAAAGCCTTTTTTAAAAAGCAACTTAAAAAACCTTGTCAGCTCATAATTTTCAAGCTGGAGAAGATAAAGTTGATATTTAATTGCTCTAAAAAAAATATGTCCCATAGATTACCCGACTGGACAATTCGCGCGAATTGTCCACTAAACAAATTCCTTAAAGATTTTTACAAATTCCTCCGGCTGATCCAAAAAACTAAAATGCCCGGCATTTGATAAAATTTTTAATTTAGAATTTTTAATTTTTAATTGCATCTGTTTGCCGAATTCAACTGGAGTATCCACGTCATTCTCACCATAAATAATTAATGTCGGGCAAACAATTTTTTTCATATCTTCAGAAAGATCTTCATTGACCACACTTACAAAAGTTTTTTGAAGTTCCGGCGTGGCCAAATAATCTTCCGCGCCAATGAATTGATAAATTTTTTTTCTTAATCCTCCGGTAAAGGAAAACCTAAAAAACGGACTTACAATTTTTGCTAAAAATCTAAAAAATGCTTTTCTTGGGCTATTAGTTACAAAACCCGCAGCATCCACCAATATCAGACGGCTGATTAACTGAGGATATTTTGCCGCCAATTTTATTTCCACTCTGCCACCAAAAGAATGGCCCACAATAATTACATTTGATAGTCCCAGTTTTTCAATAAAGCCTTTTACCATTTCTGCATAATCCCCTACGCCCCAAACGGTTTTTGGCACCGGCGACCCTCCAAACCCGGGCAAATCAATTGCATATACTTGATAACTTGATAACTTGATAACTTGATTTATCACTTGCCCCCAAACTTCTTTTTGTGAACGCCAGCCATGTAAAAAAATTACCGTGCTGTCCCCTGCCCCGAATTGATCAAAAGCTATTAAATTATTATTTACGATAATTTGGCTTGTCATACTAGAATGATATCATTAGTCCTCATAAGATAAAACCCCGTTTTAACGGGGGTTTATCTTTGGTCGGGATGCAGGGAATCGAACCCTGTCTCCACGCACCCGAAGCGTGTGTACTACCGGTATACTACATCCCGAAAACTAAATAATTATAGCCTTATTAAGGTATTTTGACAATAATCAATACAAACAAAAAAGACCTTCTGCTTAGAAGATCTTTTTTGTGGTGGACCTCAGGGGGATCGAACCCCTCACCTCTTCCATGCCATGGAAGCGCTCTACCAAATGAGCTAGAGGCCCAAAATAATTGCTTTGATATTCTACCTTATTTTAATTTATTTTTCAATCCCTCCTTGCCACCTATTGTGGCAGTTGCACTTTCGCTTGTCTGCCATCCGGCAAAGTAATAATTGCCTCTCCATTTTGTGTCGGGGCTGTCCCCTGCTCCTGACCCCCGACTGTCATTATTTTTTTAGCCTGCTCGGTTAAAAATTGAAAATCTTTTACCTGTTGTTGAAATGAATTAAGCAACCCTGTCTTATTTAAGACCCATCCTAAAATTACCACCACAAATGCCAATCCTGCTATGTATCCCAAGCCTGTAAACATTCCATTAAAAAATGCCCGCCAAATTCCAGGGCGCTTTTTTGCCTGAATTGCAGCCAAATGCTGATTAATTTCCGCTAAATAAGTTTTTAATTCTGGTTCGATCATATATTTTATGTTTATTTTTATAGTTAAAAATTCTTATTAAATTTCAAGTTAAAAATTTTGTAAAATTATTTAAGCTCAAGAACACCATCCTTAAATTGTGAAAACGCGGCACTTCTAATAGCTTGTTTAAAATTTGGGTCTTCATTGGTAACGATTGTTATAAGAACTATTTTTTTACCAGCTTTTTGATAAGGATTTCTTCTCTCATACTCAAATTCCGAAATAACTTGATTGTAGCCATGAGATGCTTCCCCGCTAATATTTTTGACTAAATCTCCAAAACCTTCCACTATTAACATAATCTTATCACTTTTAATTGCGGTAAGATTTTCCGCGTTATCTTCTAAATATTTTACAACTGAATTTATAGGATTTATTTCATCCATACGAAAAGCTTTTATATCGTCCTGCATAATATTAAATTGAGTCCTGATAAATTGAAGAAGTAATTCCTTGTCTTCTTGTTTGCAAAACACATAAAATTGAAGGAGCAACCTATGTTCTTGATTGCTTTTGTACTTCCAGATTTCCACAGTATCACTTACAGATTCTCCATTACCAACATTCTCTCGTTCTCCAAAAGAAACCGGTGAGCTCCCAAGTTCTTCCCTGGGTTTGTCGGGAATTTCTCCAGATGGATTAAGTTTGTCGGAATTCATAATATAATAATATTATAAGTAAAAAAATGATATAAAATTCTCGGAAACCCACTCAAGGCAGAGGAGATTACCGGCAGATCCCCAACTTCTCATCCTTAGGACTCCTGCCTGGCCGGTAGGCAAGGACTTGCTCCCCGCCCGCCTGACTAGTCTGGTGCCCTCGGCAGGAATCGAACCTACATCTCATCCTTAGGACGGATTTGCTCTATCCATTGAGCTACAAGGGCAACTTTGCTGAACAAATTATAACACAAATTTTTTAGTTGTGTTAAAATTTAAATACTTGCATAATAAATAATTTACGAAATAATTTTAAAAATTTGTCAAATATATTCCAAAATATTGATTTTCGCATAAATAAGCTAAATATTGCAAAAGTCTTTTTTTTGCTCTTTTTGGCTAGTCTATTTTTCCCAATTCGGTATGTTTTTCCGACAAAAGATGCTTTCCAAACCGGGGCTTATTCTGATTTTACTTCGATTTCCTTATATTTAAGCGATATTTTCCTATTATTGTCTGTTATTTTTTCTATTCCACCACGTGGTGAGAGGCTTTTACCACGTGGTAGAGCCCTCCACCACGTGGTGGGACCAATTAAATGGCTACTTATTTGGCTTATTTTAGGCTTAATCTGGCATTTTCGCAATCTTTCTGAGATAAATTGGCTATTTTTTTTCAAATACTTAGAATTGATTGTTGCATATGGAACAACTTGGTATTTGTTCAATAAAACAAGCATAAAACAACAATTATTGTCATTTTTCTTATTTTTAAGCAGTTTTCAGGCAATATTAGCCATTTGGCAGTTTGTGACCCAAAAATCTCTTGGGTTGGGTAAAGTAGGGGAGCAGATCCTTGCTCCAAGCATTATTGGGGTGGCAAAAATTGTTTCAAGTGGAACAACCTTTATTAGAGGATACGGCACGTTTCCTCATCCCAATCTGCTTTCAGCTTTTTTTGTTGTCGGAATTTTAATTTCTGTATATTTACTAGTAAATTCCAGTAAATTTTACCAAAAAGTCTTAATTAGCTTAGCGTTATTTGTAAATATCCTTGGATTAACCGTAACTTTTTCCCGGGCAGGATTTTTGGCACTTGGGGCTGGATTGCTGACATTTTTTATTTTCTTCATTTTCAAACATTGGGACACCCAAAAAAACAAAATAATCGCTTATTTATCAATAATTTTCATTTCCTGTTTGGTTTCTTTTCTTGTATTTAAACCCTACCTACAAACCAGAACAACAGTTAGCGATCAAGCTTCTCTGGAACGAATATTTTACGCCAAAACAGCCTGGCAGATGATAAAAAGCCAGCCAATTTTTGGGGTCGGGATAGGGGAGAGTGTGATTCACATGCAACAATTCTCCCCGGTCAAACTATGGCCGTGGCAAATCCAACCGGTACATAATTATTTCTTACTATCTGCGGCTGAGCTTGGAATTCCTGGGATGATAATTCTAATTTGGATTTTTTTGTCCCATCTAAAAAAATTAGTAGTAAGTATTAAGAATCAAGTATTAAGCGGGGACAAAAAACTTACTAATTACCACATACTACTTGCTACACTTGTAAATTTCCTAATCCTCATGCAATTTGACCACTACTTCTACACTTTGCAACAAACCCAAATGTTGCTTTGGATTGCTTTGGGTATAATGACGTCAGAAACAAATTTTTACGAAAAATATGAAAAACTATTTAAATAAATTTTCCGGCAGCTTAAAATATATTGCGATTGTCTTAATTTTAATTGCTTATGCGTTTTTTCAAGGAGCCAACAGCAGAAAAATTATTGGGCTTGTTATTACTTTATTTGGCATCATCCTTTGGTTAACAGCCCGCTATCAATTAGGCGAAGCTTTCGCGGTTAGGCCGGCAGCAAAAATAATTGTCAAAACCGGAATATATAGAAAAGTCAGACACCCAATTTACATCTGTACAATAATTACCGGCTTAGGCGGCTGTATTATTTATCATATTTGGTGGTTATATATATTATTGGGAATGTTTATTATTAGCCAGTCTTTAAGAGCGCGTGCTGAAGAAAAGTTGATGTTAAAAACTTTTCCAAACGAATATCTGGAATACAAAAAATCAACTTGGTTTTAAAAACTCCCCAAAAAGGGGAGTTGGCTAAAACCTAAAAGCTAATACCTATAAGCTACTTTTGATATTCTTTACCGGCCAAAATTGTACAGGCTCGATAAATTTGTTCTTCCAAAAGCACTCGGGCAAAATTATGAGTAAAAGTAAGAAGGGATAGGGAAATAGAATAATTACTATAAGCCTTAAGGCTAGAATGAAGGCCGACCCCACTACCAATAACAAAAACCAATTCTTTTCCCAAACCACCGGTGCGTTCTATAAACGTTGCGAAATCTTTGGAGGTACGAACCGCACCTTTTTCTTCCAATAAAATAACAATCCCGCCATCGGGGAGCTGTTTGATTATTTTTTCCGCTTCTTTTTCTTTAACTCTGTCTATATCATCATTTCCACGATAGGGGACTTCGGGGAGTTCTACCAACTTTACTTTTGCAAAAGCATTCAGGCGTTTTAAATATTCTTTCTCCAATTCCAAAAACGCTTTTTCCTTAAATTTTCCTAGCGTAATAATCTTTATTTTAAACATAATTAAACAATATTAGAGGGGCTTGGTACTTTTTAGCATACCTCATTTGTTTCTTTTAATAAAGGACGTATAATAACTAAGTATGAGAAAGCAAAACCGAAACAAAAAAATTCAAACCGGGTTTACTCTTGTTGAACTGCTTGTCGTTATTGCGATTTTAGGATTAATAGCTTCAATTGTTTTAGTCGCGCTTAATGGAGCAAGGGACAAAGCAAAATCCGCCACTGCGGTATCAAACCAAAGGCAATTGCAAAAGGCTGTTGAGCTTTATAGTCTGGATATGGGCTTTTACCCTCCGGACGTAGGCCGTGGGTGGGATCCCGGGCTTTTTAAACGCCTTCCATACAATTTGGACTTAGGCAATGACTGTGATATTAACCCTTCAGATTGTCCAATTTGCAATACCTGCCCGTCCGACTGGGTGAATCAAGTTAAAGCCAAATGGAAAGGGCCATACGTCCAATGGCCAAGCTTGGCGCCCTGGGGCGGTAAATATGATTTCAACAATTGGAACGCCACGACAACTCGTTATGGTTGCGATGTTCCTCCGGGCATTTATATTGGCACCCAAAGAAACTACGACGAGAGCAATCCGCTTCCGCAAAAAGAAGAAATCTGGATGCTAAGTCAGGGACTTGATGGCGACAACTGCCTAAATGGAGAGTCGGAAATGAGCTTAGTAAAATATTAAAAATATTTACTAATTCTTCAACTTCAGATAGAATACTACAGTTATTCTGTCTTTAAAGGGCCTGTAGTAAAGTGGCCCAATCACCTTTGAAGGGGATATAGTAAAGTGGTATTACGCGGCATTCGCATTGCCGAGGCCCGGGTCCGATTCCCGGTATCTCCACCAAACGAAACTTGTTCGGAATTAAGAAAGCGGAGCGATTTTGCGGAAGCCAAAATCGCGCTATCAATTTTTTCAAAACTCTTTCTTTAAAGATTTAGAAACAAAATACTGGGCAGAGAAAAATATTATTAAAATAGCCAGCAAAGCAAATTCAGCATATTTTAAATATGTTTTAACTGCAAAATAGGACAAACTAAAAGCAAAACCAAAAGCTCCCACAATGCCCAGCCAAAAAATAACAGCCACAGCCGAAGATTTGATGAACTTTAAAAATGAAAAATCCAACATCCCATAGCGCAATAAAGTGGCACGGTGCGTCCCATAAATAAATTTTGTTAGCAGCAGGGAACGAACCGAGCGGTTAATTAAATGTTCGTCGTATCTGCCTACTGCCTTGGTGGCCCAACGGGACAGTAGGGAAGATTTCTTTAACAGCCTTCCAACGCCAAACCAAGTAAGCTGTTCTAAATATGCTCCGGAAATAATTACTCCAACTATTGCCCATGGGTTAAGCCTCCCAGAACTAATAACAAAAACGCCAATAATAATCATTAAATTGGCGTCAAAAAACATGGCAAAAAATAAAACAATGTAAGTCCAAATTCCCAAATGTAAAAAACTAAAATCCATGACTAATTTCGATTTTGGCTCCCAGTTGATTAAGCCGGCTAACCAAATTTTCATAACCGCGGTTAATGGAATATACATTCCGAAGCAGGGAAGTTCCTTTGGCCGCCAACATGGCAATTAAAATAATGGCTGCCGGGCGCAACGCGGGCGGACAGATTATTTCCGCGGCCTTTAATTCACTCGGCCCGTCCACATAAACGCGGTGTGGATCGGCCAAAATTATATTGGCGCGTAATTTATTTAACTCCATATAATAAATTGCGCGGTTTTCGTAAACCCAGTCGTGAATTAAGGTGGTCCCTTTGGCTTGTGTGGCCACGGGAACAAAAAACGGCAAGTTGTCTATATTTAAACCCGGGTAGGGGAGCGGATGGATTTTTTCCTCCAGCGCCACAAGTTCAGAAGGAAAAGTTTTTATATCCGCCAGCTTGGTAAAACCATTCAAACTTTTATATTTTTTTATAATTTTATAATTAAATCCCATCTTCTCCAATTTAAGCAATTCCAACTCCAAAAAATCTATTGGGCACCGCTCTATGGTAATGGCCGATTTAGTTGTTGCCGCCAAAGATAAAAATAGCATGGCTTCAATTGGGTCTTCGCTTAAATTAAATACCGCCCTGGTATTTATATTTGGCCGGCCGTGAATTTTTAAAGTAGAAGTGCCAATGCCTTCAATCTTAACACCCAATACCCCAAGAAAATGGCACAAATCCTGAACCATGTAGTTTGAAGAGGCCAATTTAATGGTGGTTACACCAGACAATTTAGCCGCAGCCATTAATGTATTTTCGGTGACCGTGTCTCCCATTTCATATAGAATTACTTCGGACGGAGTTAGCTTTTGGCAAGATACCGCATAATGATCATGATGGGTTTTAATTTGTAATCCTAACTTTTCCAATGCATACAAATGCGGACGCACAGTTCTGGCTCCAAGTTTACAGCCACCGGCAAGCGGCAAGGAAAACTTTGAACTCAAGTGGGCCAAGGGTCCAAGCAACATTAGCACACTACGGGTTTTAACCGCCGCTTCCCGGTTAATTTTGGTTAAACTAATTTTTCCGGGCAACAGCTCTACGTCACTGCCTTGCCTTTTAACCGACACTCCAATGCTTTGGAGGACTTCTATAATCCGGTTTACTTCTTCGATTTTTGGAACATTTTTTAAAATTGTTTTACCGCTGTTGAGCAAACTGGCACAGAGCAAAGACACGGCCGCATTTTTGGAAGTATTTACCGCCACTTTGCCGGATAATTTATGTCCGCCATCAATTTTAAAATTGACCGAACTGTCCGCCAAAGTAATTATTTCCCGATTTAAGACCATGCTGATTTTTGCCAGCATTTCCGTAGTTAAATTTTGTTGCCCATTTTCCATCCTGGCGACCGCCGACTGGCTGGTCTTTAAACTTTTGGCAAACTGGCTTTGAGTAAACCCTTTAAGTTCCCTTATTTCAGCGATAAATTGGCCAATCTTTTTATTGTCCTTTATTGTAGTTTTCATAAAAGCAAACTAAAATTAATGCCTATGCTATATTTATACAAATAATAGCATAAAAAAAGACCAAAGTCAAAATTTAATATCACATATGATATAAAGCCCCTCACTATAAATTATAGTGAGGGGCTTGCTACAACGATTGAATTTAGAAATGCAATAACTTGCTAAACAACGTATCTAAAAACTGTGTTTTTTGGTTAGCAACATATAACCCTATAATTAAGGCAAAATATACTACATTTAAGACCAAAACCTTAATTAAATCGTGCTTAATAATACGATATTCCGCTTCGTGGGACATAACCACGGATCCTTGGCCGGTTTGGTAATTCAGGTTCTGTTTATGCTTTTTTGACATAGTATATTGAATAAAAATTAATTTCCTTTTAACTTTAAATATTATATCATTTTTGACCATTTGAAAGCAACCGGCAACTAGTGCTACAATAGTTGAGCTATGAATGATATTCCTCCAATTAATATGGTAATTTTAAGCCTGGTGGCTATACTTTTGGCAGTTTATTGCCTGTGGCAAGTAAGAAGTTTTAACGCGATGCGCAAAGCTTTTTTTGCCGGTAAAAACGCCGGTGATCTGGAAGAAGTTATAAAAAGGCTACAAACAGCCATGAGCCTAAGCCGAGAGCAACAAACGAGCCTTGAAGCTTCTCTAAAAAACTTAAGCCATAATACTTCCTTTGCCATGCAAAAACTGGGACTGGTGCGTTTTAACCCTTTTGACGACGGGGGAGGGAATTTTAGCTTCTCGCTGGCATTACTGGACTTGCACGATACCGGAGTAATTATTACCTCCATGCATGGCCGGCAACAAAACCGAATTTACACAAAAACCATCCAAAATGGCCGTTGTGAAATTCCGCTTACCGAAGAAGAACAGCAGGCTATTAACTTGGCCGACCAACCAAGATCAAAATCAACCTAATATTTTATTTGCTATTAAGCCTTAAATTAAAAAAGGAACCCTAATATGGAAAAAATACTGGATGAAAATTTAAACGGGCCGGCCGAAACTGTAGTCGGACCATCTGTTAAAATCCAGGGGGATTTAAACAGCGAAGGAAACATAAAAATAGAAGGTCAGGTTAGCGGAAAAGTAAAAACCACCCAGAGCGTATTTGTTATACCGGGGGCAAAAATTGCGGCAGATGTTTTGGCCGGCAATGCGGTAGTCGGTGGAGAAATCTTGGGAAATTTAAAAATCGGCGGACACTTAATTCTGCAAAGTACCGCCAAAATAGCCGGTGATATTACCTGTGCCATTTTACGCGTGGAAGACGGCGCCCAGTTTACCGGCAAATGTTCAATGGGGCAAAACGGCAACGGAAAAAAATCTGCCCTTGAAAAAGAACCGGAAATAGAACCGGAATAACTTTTTAATTTCAAATTACCAATTTCAAATATCAAATGGGTGCAAATTGGGTTTTTCTTTTGGTATTTAGTTTTTTGAAATTTGGAATTTGATATTTGGATTTTACGATTGTATTACTATATTCTCGACCAACACAGTCTGGCAATGGAAAAGTTTGAAAAGCTGCAAACCGAACTGCAAGGCTTGTTGGCGGAATTTAAAATTGCCGGAGAGACAGCCCGCGTTACCCCGCTTCGAACCGTTCAGGACTTGGTAGACACGGCAAGCCAACGGGGAGCCACAACTTTAGTTGCATGTGGCTCGGATGATACTTTTAACCAAATGCTGGCGGCTCTAAAAGGCCGGGATTTTACTTTGGGGTTTATTCCGTTTGACGAAAATTCCAATCTGGCCAAAATTTTAGGCATGAGCAGTGTTTTTCATGGAGCTAAAACCATAGCCGGGCGCCGAATAGAAAAAATAGACTTGGCTAAAATTACCGGCAACTACTTTATTAGTTATTTGGAGTTTGGCGTAATGTCCCAGCAACTTAAAAACGCCGGGCTGTGGCAAAGTTTAAAACTGCTGTCTTCGGAAACAAAAGCCTTTACCATTCGGGTGGATGATTCTTACACGGTAACCATTAGCGGGCTCGGGGGATTGGTGGCTAACATCCGCTCCGGTTCCAGCAGTAATGAAAAAATTGCCAACCCAACCGACGGCAATTTGGATTTATTGATTTTGGAGCGGTTAAATAAAATGCAGATTTTAAAATACCGCGATGCCATTGCCGACGGCGCTTTGGAAAAAGTACCCAACACCACGGTAATTAAATGCAAAAAAATAGAATTTTTAGAACCCCGCGGATTCAACCTGACCATGCTCGGCCGGGTGGTAGCCAAATTTCCAAGCATTGTGGAAATAATCCCGCAAAGACTGCGGATGATTGTGGGGAAAAACCGGACATTTTAAACTCACTTTAAATAAAGGTTCCTCGCAACAGAGCTACCGAGGTATTAACTGCACAAAGGTCAACTATTATTTCGGAACAGGTATCCGAGGTATTGAACCTGTATTAGCTCCTCGGCTCGCAAAGTAAATAGCAAACTATTTACTTTGTCTCGCTCTACGTCGCAAATAAAAAATAACCCGGTAAATGTTCTTGGCGCCTCCTTTGCGCCCAAACACTTACCGGTTTTTGGTTTCTGCCAATTCAACAAAGCCCCGAAAAAAATATTCACTTCCAAAACTTCCACCATGGCTTAGAATTAACAGCCTTTTCAAACGGCTGACCACAACCTCCACAAAAAGCGAAGTGTGTTCCAACTTCCCCTCGAGGGTCGGCAATAAAACGATTACACCTTTTACAAAATGGCGCCGGGTGATGAATCAGTTTTTTACCACACTCCTTACAATAACTGTCAAAAACTGATACTTCTCCATGTTCAGGACAGTAATTTGTTTCGTACTTCATTCGACGATCCTCCTTTGTCACCACTTGAAGATGGTGAACTTGGAAGAATAACTAATATCTATCAATACGTCAATAATACTCGTCATATATTGACGGGCTGTTATATTTTTGATATATTCTAATTGATAAATATATTAATATTCTGACGACGAATTATTCGTCATTTATATGCAAATTATTCAATTGCTCCAAAAACTCGGGTTTTCCCAAAACGAATCCAAAATCTATTTGGCATCTTTGGAAATGGGAATATCCAGCGCCCAAGATATCGCAGAAAAAGCCGGAATAAAAAGAACCACCGGCTATAGCGTACTTTCCTACTTAGCCAACCGGGGAGTGGTGGGCAAAACCAAAGCCAAAGGAAAAAATAGATTTATTGCCGAGCCTCCACACAGGCTTTTAACCTTAATCAACGAACTGGAAAAAGGAATTAAAGAAACCTTGCCTGAACTGGAAGCCATTTATAACAAAAAAGAGACTAAACCCAAAATTTTCTTTTATGAAGGGGCAAGCGCTGTACAAAAAGTTTACGATGATACCTTGGAAGAAAAGCCAAAGGAAATTTTAGAATGGAACACAAACGCATACTTTGAAAACAAGGCAGATGTAGATATGGATTATATAAAAAAACGAGTTGCGTTAAATATCAATGCACGCCGAATTGCGAGCAAGG
>Ga0172371_10007842_pt1 | contig 15064 bp, 9 predicted proteins | sample Lak12m_FD_114543 | JGI IMG/M metagenome (GOLD analysis project Ga0172371, IMG submission 114543) | Freshwater microbial communities from Kabuno Bay, South-Kivu, Congo - kab_022012_12m | ecosystem: Environmental > Aquatic > Freshwater > Lake | place: Democratic Republic of the Congo: South-Kivu... | reverse complement strand
GGCGGCGCCGCCGCAACGCTGGTGCTGTCGCTTCGCGCGCTGGCACCTTCGGCAAACGGATCGTCGCTGGGCGTCGCCGAAGCGGGGGCCGTCGGCGATTCCGCAGCCACGCCCGACTATCGCAGCTGGGAAGACCTCTACCGCGCGCAGTGGACCTGGGACAAGGTCGTGCGCGGCACCCACCTGCGCGCCAACTGCTTCAGCGCCTGCGCCTGGGATCTCTTCGTCAAGGACGGCGTGGTCTGGCGTGAAGAGCAGGCTGACGCTTACGAACGCGAAGCGACAGGAATGCCGGACTTCGGCCCGCGCGGCTGCCAGAAAGGCTGCTGCTACAGCGCCACCGCAATCGCGCCGGGGCGCACGCGCTATCCGATGGAGCGAGTCGGGCCGCGAGGCTCGGGCAAGTGGAAGCGTATTTCGTGGGACGAGGCGCTGGGCAAGATCGCCGATGCGATCCTCGACGCCAACGCGCAGGCAGGCCCCGAGACGGTCGTTTACGACAACGGCACTTCCAACGTGGACTGGGGGCCGAGTTCGGTCGGTGAAATGCGCTTCTTCCAGATGATCGGCGCGACCATGCTCGACGGCTTCGCTGGCACCGGCGATCTGGCGATGGGCGCGCGCCAGACCTGGGGAACCTCGTTCGTAGACGGCACCTCGGACGACTGGTTCCGCGCCGACACGCTGATCTTCTGGCACTGCAACCCGCTGGCCACGCGCATTCCAGACGCGCACTACCTGAGCGAGTCGCGCTACCGCGGCGCCACCGTCATCAACATCGCGCCTGACTATTCGCCCAGCTCGATCCACGCCTCGCTGTGGATCCACCCGCACGTCGGCACCGACGCCGCGCTGGCACTCGGCATCGCGCGCGAGCTGATCGAGCGCGGCGCGGTCGATGAAGCGTACGTCCGCGAGCAGACCGATCTGCCTTTCCTGGTGCGCGACGACAACGGCAAGTTCCTGCGTCAGTCCGACATGAAAGAAGGCGGCGCGGAAGACGTATTCTACATGGCGGACCAGACCGCAGGCATCGTCGAAGCTCCGGCAACGCACGGCACTTGGAGCGATTCGCTCGACCTCGGCAGCCTGGTTCCGGCACTGACGGGAAAGTTCACCGCCCAAACGAAGTCCGGCAAAGTCACGGTGCGGCCGGTGATGGACAGGCTGCGCGAGAGACTCGCCCAGTTCACGCCGGAGTACGTTGCACAGGTGACGGGCGTCGGGCCGCAGACGCTGGCGCACCTCGCGGACTTGTTCGCCAAGTCGCCGCGCATCCTGATCTACGCGAGCTGGGGATCGTGCAAGACCCACCACAGCGACCTGATGCAGCGCGCGCAGATCCTGCTTTCGGCGCTGCGCGGTCAGCACGGACGCACCGGCTCGGGCGTGCGTTTTGCGGCGTGGCTGCCGTTCGAAGGCGCCGACGCGCTGCTACCGGCGGGACAACCCAACTGGGTTCAGAAGCAGGTGCTCAAGGTCTACACGCCGCCGCCGCGCGACATGGAGAAAGCGATCCAGGGCGCGTCGCCCAACCTCTCGTACACGCCGTCGCACTCGTTCCTTTACGTTCACGGAGGACTCGGGGAAGCGTGGGAAAACGGCCTGCGCGACCCGAAGCTGCCGCGCGAACCGATGGAGTATCTGAAGGAAGCGATCGAGAAGCAGTGGCTGCCGGTGCGGCCGGCCAAGGACAAGCCGCCGCGCGTGATGATCAGCTCGGGCGTCAACCAGCTGCGACGCTGGCCGGTCCCCAACGTGGTCGAGCGCGTGCTGTGGCCCAAGTTGTCGCTGATCGTGGTGATCGATCCGAAGTTCTCGACGACTGCGGCCAAGGCCGACATCGTGCTGCCGGCGGCAAGTTTCTACGAGAAACGCGGACTCAAGTACGCGGTGACGCTCTCGCCTTACATAGTCGCGGGCGATCGTGCGGTGGATCCGCTCGGAGAATCGAAGCCGGAGTGGGAGATCATGGCGCGGCTCGCGCTGAGGATTCAGCAGCGTGCAGGCGAGAAGGGCGTCAAAGGCGACCTCGCTACGATCGGCGACCGCTTCACCGAGAACGGCAAGTACGGGCCGGACAACGACGAAGCGGTGGTCGACAGCATCGTGCGCGGATCGTCGTCGACCGCCGGGTCGAGCTGGGAAGAACTCCGCACTAAAGGTTCGATGAAAGCCCGTTCGGCGGGAGGTTGGGGCATCACCAGCGGCGTCGGCAGCAACTTCGAAGAGCACGGCAGCATGTCGCCGTCGCGCATTCACGTCGAGCAGAAGCACGCGTGGCCGACACTGACCGGCCGCCAGCAATTCTACCTCGACCACCAGTGGTTCGAGGAAGCCGACGAAGTGCTGCCGACGTTCAAGCCGGTGCTGACCAAGGGTGAGCAGTTTCCGATTCTGCTGTCGGGGGGCCACACGCGCTGGAGCATCCATTCGATCTGGCGCATTGCGCCGCTGCTGCTGCGCTTGCAGCGCGGAGGGCCGTCGATGTGGATGTCGGCCGAGGACGCGGCCGCGCGCCGCATCGCGGACAACGACCAGGTGTTGGTGCGCAACGACCGCGGCTCGTTCCGCGTGCACGCCCGCGTGGCCAATTCGCTGCCGCCGGGGATGGCGATCCTCTACCACGCGTGGGAGCCGTACCAGTTTGCCGACTGGCGCAGCGAGATGACGGTCATCACGGCGCCGCTCAAACCCGTGCACCTGGTCGGCGACTACGGGCATCTGAAGTACCGGGTTTTCGAGAGCGGACCGGTCCACGTCCCGCGCCACACTCCGGTCGAGATCGAGCGCGTCGAAACGGTGCCATCTGCGGCGTGAGCGCGGAGGCGCCGGCGTGGTATCGACGTCGGCTGCGGCTCGGACCGTAGCGGCGCCGCTCGTGGGATCCTCGACCCCGCTCGACCCCGGTGCAGGACGAGCGGTTCAAGGTTACGGAATGACGGTAGGCCTGCATCACGCGGCGAGGCCCTTTAGGCGCCTTCAGGCGCTGGAGGCTTCAGTCGTGAGCCCGACGATCTTTCGAGCGGGCGCCTATCGGTTCTTCTTCTTCTCCCGGGAGGAACCCCGACTGCACGTTCACGTCCAGTGCCCAGATGGCGAGGCCAAATTTTGGCTCGAGCCGGTGATCGAAGTAGCGCAAAATTCGGGTCTCAGCGATCGGCGGTTACGCTCGATCCGTACTTTGACTGAGGTGTACGTACATGAAATCCGCGACGCGTGGGGCAGGCATTTCGCGAGCTGAAGTCACCAACGTGTCGAGGCAAGGCCTCTGGCTGCTGCTCGACTGCGAAGAGCTGTTCGTGCCGTTCGAGCAGTTTCCGTGGTTTCGCGATGCATCGGTCGCGGCGGTGACGAACGTCGAACGGACGTCTGCGGATCATCTGCACTGGCCGGACCTCGACATCGACCTGACGGTCGAATTGATTCGGCATCCCGAGAACTTCCCTCTTGTCTACCGCGCCCGCGGCTGACGAACGGCCGCGCGAATCGGGGTCGCGCGGCTTCAACTGCGCGGTCGCGAGATCACCGTCGTCGGCGGCCCCGCGGCCGGTCGTCCCGAAGAAGGTTGTCCGGCCGCCGACGGCGTTCCCCCAGGTTGCTCGCTGCCCGGTCTCGACGGCGGCGCGTAGAGGCAGCAGTCGGGGCGGCAAGGATACGGTCTGGCGCCGCGGGTTCCGAGCGCAGCCGCGCTGCGTCCCTCGACGTGGGCGGCGATCAGATCGCGCAGGCCGGCGACGAAGCTCGGTGCCGCACCTACCGTCGCGGTGCGCGTCACGCGCAGCCCGAGCTCTTCGGCCAACGCGCGGGCTTCGGTGTCGAGGTCGTACTTCACTTCCATGTGGTCGGCGACGAAGCCGATCGGGATCAGCACTACTTGCCGCGCGCCGTCGGCGGCCAGCACGCGCAGGTGGTCGCGAACGTCGGGTTCGAGCCACGGCTGGGTCGGCGGTCCGCTGCGGCTTTGATAGACCAGATCCCACGCGAGTTCGGGCGCACTACGCTCCGCCACCAGCGCGCAGGCTTCGCGCAGTTCGGCTTCGTAATCGCAGGTGGCCGCCATCGCCAACGGGATCGAGTGCGCGGTGAACACCAGCCGGACCTGCGCGCTCGAATCCTCGCCGTCGTGCACGTGCGCAGCCGCGCCGCGCCGCGAGTCTGAGTCAGCGTTGTCGCTTCCCTTCGTCTTGGCGATTGCGCCACTCCCACGGTCGCCGCCGAGTTCGCCGAGCGCCGCGCGCGTATTGACGGCCATCGTTTCGATGAATCCCGGGTGGTTCCAGTACGGCGCGATCTTCTCGACCAACGGCGCGCGCGTACCTACCGCAGCACGCGCGCGGTCGAGGTCTTCCTGGTACTGGCGGCAGGCGCTGTAGGAACTGAAAGCCGAGGTTGCCACCGCAACCGCGCGGTGTACGCCGTCGTCGGCCATGCGCGACAAAGTGTCTTCGAGCATCGGGTGCCAGTTGCGGTTGCCCCAATAGACCGGAACGCGCGGGCCGTGTGCGATCAGTTGCGTTTCGAGTTCGCGAATCAGCTTGCGGCACTCTTCGTTGATCGGGCTGACGCCGCCGAACGCGAAGTAGTGCTGACCCACCGCCGTCAGGCGCTGGCGAGGAATGCCGCGCCCGCGCGTTACGTTTTCGAGGAACGGCACCACGTCGTCGGGTCCCTCGGGGCCGCCGAACGACAGGATCAAGATTGCGTCGAATGGGATCGTCTCGTTCATGGTCTTGGTGGATATGTCGCTTTCGCCCTTGCACTGCCAGCGTCGCCGCAAATTAGGCAATGCCGGTTGTCGTTCGTCGTCGCGGGCTTCGCGTGTTCCGACACTGCGGCAAAACCTCGACCGTTCGCATTTCTCGCATCCCTCGCAGCTCTTGCAGGCATCGCGGTGTCCGCTCGTTCATCCCGGCAGATTGCCGCCGACCGCCAGCCCGATGCCGTAGGTGATCGCCGCAGCTGTGAGTCCGAACAGGGTCTGGCGGGTACCCGAGAACAGCGCCCCGCGCCCGGTCATCAGCGTGATTGCGGCGCCGATTGCGAACAGGCCGACCGCGCTGGCGCCGAGGCTGACCGGGATCGCGACTTCGCTGCTGGAGAAGCACAGGAACGGCACGATCGGAATGATCGCGCCGACCGCGAACAACAGGAACGACGTGAATGCGGCTTCCCACGCCGAGCCCGCCAGTTCTTCGGGGTTGATGCCGAGTTCTTCGGCCGCCAGTGTAGTGAGAGCGGTGGCGGGGTCGCTCAGCAGCTTGCTCGCCAGTGCGAACGCTTCGTCTTTCGCAAGCCCTTTGGACTGGTAGATCAGCGCGAGTTCCTGGGTCTCCTCTTCCGGGGCCAACTCGAGTTCCTCGGCTTCGATTTCGATCTGCCGCGCGTACAACTCTCTGGCGCTCTGCACCGACAGCCACTCACCCAGTGCCATCGAGATCGCTCCGGCCAGCAGGCCGGCCAGTCCCGCTACCAGGATCGGTCCGTTCGACGTCGATGCGCCGGCCACGCCCATGACCAGACTCATGTTGGAGACCAGCCCGTCGTTGGCACCGAGCACCGCGGCGCGCAGCGCGTTGCCGCCCATCGCGCGGTGGCGGCCCTCGAAGCGTGCGATCGCGCCGCCGGCCATGCCGCGCTCGGAGGCTTTCTCGATGCTGCGTAGCAGTGCGCCGTGCGTGTTTTCGAGGCCGCTCAGCGGAGTGCCCTGAGCGAGCTTGGCGGTGGCCGCGGCCTGGCTCATCGCGCGCTCGGCTTCCGCCAGGGTCGAAACGATCAAGCCGGGGCCGAAGCGGCGTGCCAGCCACGCCAGCGCTCGCGCGCGTCTGGAAGCCACTACGTCGGCAGCGTTGTCCCCACTCTTGGCGAGCAAGCGGCGCCAGTGTGCGGCGTGTTGCTTTTCGGACGCGGCCAGTTGCCGGTAGACCTCGACTATCTCGGGGCGATCGTCGAGCGCGGCCAGCGTTTCGTAGAGAAACTCGCTGTCGATCTCGGTTTGCAGGTTGGCGCGCAGTTTGGCCGTTGGCGGCACGGCCGCTGCGTGGGCCGCGGAAGGTTTGTTCGGTGTCGGGTTCATGGTGCCCCTCGTCGAGCGCGACGACCAGCGTCGCGCGGATCAATGGACCGCTTGCTCAACGTTGCGTTCACGCGATCCTGGTCGGCGTCTGCGCCCGCGGCTGCCCTCGCGAGATGTACGAATACATCGCCGGCACAACGTAGAGCGTCAGCAAGGTCGAGAACAGCAAACCGCCAACCACCGCGATGCCGAGCGACTGGCGGCTGCCGGCCGCGCCGCCTAGCGACAGCGCGATCGGCAGGATGCCGAGAATCGTCGCCAGTGTCGTCATCAGGATCGGCCGCAGCCGCGAGGCCGCCGCGTTGACCACGGCCTCCAGCAGCGGCAGTCCCGCGTGCTTTCGCTGGTTGGCGAACTCGACGATCAGGATGCCGTTCTTGGTCACCAGACCGATCAACATGATCAAGCCGATTTCGCTGAACACGTTGAGCGTCTTGCCGGTGATCATCAGCGTTGCCAGCGCACCGGCGATCGACAGCGGCACCGTGACCAGGATGATGACCGGGTCGCGGAAGCTCTCGAACTGCGCGGCCAGCATCAGGTAGATCAGCACCAGCGCCAGCACGAACGCGAACACCAGACTCGAGGCGGCGTCGGCGAAGTCGCGCGACTGGCCGGCTAGGCTGGTGCGGATTCCGGGCGGCAGCACGCGCTTGCCGATCGCGTCGAGCGCCGCGATGCCGTCGCCTATGGTCTTGCCGGGTGCCAGTCCCGCCGAAATGGTGGCCGAAGTGAAACGGTTGAAGTGGTAGATCGAGGCGGCACCGACGGTCTCGTCGAAGAACACCAAGTTGTCGAGCGAGATCATGTCGCCGTCGCGGCCGCGTACGAAGAGCTTGGCGAGATCACCGGGGTCGTTGCGGTCTGAGCGGTTGACCTGTCCGATCACCTGGTACTGGCGGTCGTTGAGCAGGAAGTAGCCGAAGCGTTGCCCGCCGTAGGCCAGTTGCAGCGTACGCGCGATGTCCTCGACCGAGACTCCGAGTTCGGCGGCGCGCGCGCGGTCGATGCGAATCGAGCCCTCGGGGCGATTGAGCTTGAGATCGACGTCGACGAACTTGAGCGTGGGGTCGGCGCCGGCGGCGTCGAGGAACCCGGGCAACACCTTGACAAGTTCGTCGAGTGTAGAGGCCTGCAAGACGTACTGCACCGGCTGTCCGGCGCGACGGTCGCCGATGGTCGGAGGCTGAGCCGGGAAGGCACGCACGTTGGTGAAACGGTCGAGGTCGCCCGAGATCTGCCTGAAGACCTGTTCCTGGCTGCGTCGGCGCTCGTCGGGGTTCTTCAGGTAGAGGCTCAGAACGCCGGTGTTGGCGCCGCTTCCGCCCATCCCGGCGATCGCGAAAGCCCGCGACACTTCCGGCAGGTTGTCGGCGACGTAGATCGCCATGCGGTCGAGCTGGTCGCGCGTGAACTCGAACGAGGAACCTTCGGGGGTGCGCATGGCTACGCGGATGTTGGAGCGATCCTCCATCGGCGCCAGCTCGCTGGGCAGCGTTCTGCCGATCGCGACGATCAGCAGCGCACTGGCCAGCAGCAGCGGGAACGCCATCCAGCGCACCCGCAGGAAGGCTGCGAGTGAACTGCGGTAGCCGCCGACGAGCGCTACGAAGAACCCTTCGGTAGCCCTGTGGAACGCGCTGTGGTGAGCTCCGCGGCGCAGTATGAAGCGGCACATCATCGGTGACAGTGTCAGCGCGACGAACGCCGACACCAGCACCGCGCCGACCACTACCGCGCCGAATTCGCGAAACAACCGGCCGGTCAGTCCCTGCAAGAAGATCACCGGCACGAACACCGCGGCCAGTGTCACAGTGGTCGACAGCACCGCGAAGTAGATTTCGCTGGATCCCTCGAGCGCGGCCTCGAGCGGCGTGGCACCGCGCTCGACCTTCGAATAGACGTTCTCGAGCACCACGATCGCGTCGTCGCAGACCAGGCCGATAGCCAGCACGATCCCGACCAGAGTCAGCACGTTGATGGTGAAGCCGGCCAGGTACATCAGGAAAAAGGTCGAGATAATACTGACCGGGATCGCCAGCACCGGAATCAACGTCGAGCGCCAGTCGCGCAGGAACAGGTAGATGATCAGCGTCACCAGCGCGAAAGCGATCAGCACCGTTTCTTCCACTTCGTTTACCGAGCGTCGCACGAAGGTCGTGAAGTCGTAGCCGATGTCGATCTCGTAGTCGTCGGGGGCGTCACGCCGGATACCTTCCAGTCGCTGGTAGAGTTCGTCGGCGATCGCGATCGCGTTGGTGTTGGGTTGTGGAAGCACCGCGATCAGGATGATCGGGACGAGGTCGCGCGCGACCCCGCTGCGCAGATTTTCGGGGCCGAGTTCGGCGCGCCCGACGTCGCGCAGCTGGACCTGGCGGCCGTTCTCTTCGCGCAGGATCATCGAATCGAATTCGTCGGCGGTGGTCAGGCGCCCGCGCGTGCGCAGGCTCAGTTCGACGGTGTTGCCTTCGAGGCGACCGCTCGGCAGATCGACGTTCTGCGCGGCCAGCGCTCTTTCCACGTCGAGCGGAGTCAGGCCGTAAGCGGCCAGCCGCATCGGGTCGAGCCACAGGCGCATCGCGAACTTCTTCTCGCCGTACAGACGCACGCTGCTGACCCCGGCGATGGTCTGCAGGCGCTCGCGCACGACGCGGTCGGCGAAGTCGTTGACCTCCAGGATGCTGCGCGTCGGGCTCTGCACGCCCAGAAAGATGATCGGGTCGGAGTCGGCGTCGGACTTTTCCACCACCGGCGGATCGGCGTCCTTGGGCAGCAGGCGCACCGCGCGCGAAACGCGGTCGCGCACGTCGTTGGCCGCCGCTTCGAGGTCGGCACCGACCTCGAACTCGACGCGGATCTGGCTGCGTTCTTCGCTCGATATCGACGACAGCACGCGGATGCCGTCGATGCCGTTGATCTGCTGCTCGAGCGGTTCGGTTATCTGCGAGGCGATCACCGCCGGGCTGGCCCCGGCGTAGTTGGCCGTCACGGTGATGATCGGCGGATCGACGGCGGGGTACTCGCGCACTCCGAGCAGGAAGAATCCGACCACCCCGAACAGCACCAGCACCATCGAGCAGACGGTGGCCAGGACCGGTCGCGAGATGCTGATGGCGGATAGGTTCATCGGTCGACGGCTTCAGCGTGCTGCCACGGGCTCAACGCACACGCCGGGCCTCAGTCGCAGCAGGTTCGAGGTGATCACGGTGTCACCGACGCTCAAGCCGCGCACGATCTCGACCGAATCGCGCGTGCGCAGCCCGGTCTCGACTTCCTGGAGAGCGGCGCGGCCGTCGCGCAGCGCGTAGACGCTGTAGCCGGCGACCGAGGGAACTATGGCCTGGGCCGGTACCAGGATGCCGGCTAGCGGTCTTTCGATCGGCACCGTTACCGACGCGAACGCTCCGGGAATCAACGCTCCTTTGGCGTTGTCGGCCAGGCCACGCACCGTCAGGCTGCGCGTGGGCGCGTCAATTACCGGTTCGATCGCGATCACGCGGCCCTCGAAGTCTTCGCCGCGGCTCGCCACCCTGAAAGTGAAGCGGGTGCCGATCGCGACCGCACCGGCGTGACGCTCAGGGATCGAGAAGTCCACCTTGATGCGGCTGGTGTCTTGCAGCGTCGTCATAACGATGTCGGGTGTGATCCACGCGCCTTCGCTGACCCGGCGAAGACCGACGCGGGCGCGGAACGGAGCACGGATCTCGGTCTTGGCGAGCGTCACGCGCAACGAATCCATCTGGGCTTCGAGGCCGTGCAGTTCGGCCAGCGCCTGGTCGTAGGCCTGCTGGCTCAGCGCTTTCTTGTCGTACGCGAGCAGCGACCTTTGCCGTTCTTCGGTGCGCGCGGAGAGTTGGCGTTGTACTTCGAGTTCGGCGAGCTTGGCCTCGAGGTCGGCGTCGTCGAGCTTGAACAACAGATCGCCTTTTTCGACGTCGGTTCCTTCGGCCACCGCGATCGAGACCAGGCGGCGCGAAAGTTCCGATACCACGCTGATCGCCTCGTTGGCCGCCAGCGTGCCGACCGTGGCGACGCTGTCGTGGATCGGCGTGGCGACGACGGCGTAGGTCTCGGCCTGCAAGGCGGTGTCTTGCGGCGGCTTGACAGCCGCAGAACCCGACCCTGCCGGTGAGGAAGAGCAACTCTTGATGGCGCGCGTGCAAGCGATCGCTACGGCTATTGCAACGAGCGCCGTGACCAGGCGTCGTCGGCTCATTGGAGACGGACCTCCTCGGCTTCTTTCCAGCCGCCTCCCAGGGCGACGTAGATCGCGACCAGTGTCGTCGAGACTGCGGTCTGGCTGTCCACCAGGCGACTCTCGGATTCAACCAGCGAGCGTTCGGCGACCAGCACGTCGAGGAACGCGACCAGTCCGTTGGCGTACAGACGGTGGGCGAGCTCGGCCGCTTCGCGGTTGGCATCGACGGCTTCCTCCAGATCACGCCGCCGCATCTGCTCGCGGGTGTGGCGCACGAACGCGTTTTCGACCTCTTCGAGTGCGGTCAGCAGGGTGGCTTCGTAGCGCGCCAGCGCTTCGTCTTGCTGGGCGTCGCGCACCTTGATCGCGCCGCGAATTGCCCCGCCGGCGAAGACCGGCCAGTCGATGCTCGGGCCGATGTTGGCGAACCTGCTGGCGCCTTTGAAGAGGTCGACCAGGTCGGCGCTGCGCAGACCCACCGAACCCGTGAGTGTGAACTTCGGATAGAGGTCGGCGGTGGCGGCACCGACGCGCGCGGTGGCCGCGGCCAACTGCCGTTCTGCGCGGCGAAGGTCGGGTCGGCGCCTGAGCAGATCGGCCGGCACTCCGACCAGGATCTGCGAAGGCGCCGTCGGGATCGGCGCATCGGTACGAAGTTCGGCGGCGAGTGTCGTCGGTTGCGTTCCGAGCAACACGCCCAGGCGGTGCACGCTCTGCTCGCGCGCGCTTTCGAGCGGAGAGAGCGCGGCCGAGGTGCCGGCGACCTGTGCTCTGGCGCGTTCGACGTCGAGATCGCTGGCGAGTCCTACCGCGCGCCGCGCCTTGGTCAGATTCCAGGTCTCCTGCTGGGTGGCGAGATTGACTCGCAGCGTGGTGATCGCGGCCTGCGCGCCGCGCATCTCGACGTAAGTGGACGCGACCTCCCCGAGCAGTGCCAGCAGCACCGCGTGACGTTCTTCGATCGAGGCTTCGACGTCGGCCTCGGCGGCTTCGACGCTGCGTCGCACGCCGCCGAACATGTCGACCAGGTAAGCCGCGCCGGCAACCAGCGCGCTGTTGTCCGGACCGGTACCGACCGTGGTCGCGGCGGCAGTATTGAGGCTCGGCCACAACTCGGAAGCCGCGACTTGCCGCGAGCCCCGGGCCTGTTGCACGCGGGCTTCGGCTACTTGCAGGTCGACGTTGGCCTTGACGGACCGTTCGATCAGCGAGCTCAGCGTCGGGTCGGAGAACCTCGTCCACCAGCGCGAGAGATCCTGTTGCGCGGTCTCGGCGGCCTCAGCCGTAGCCGCAGTTGCTGCCGGACTTGCCGGCGAATCCGCTGATGCCGGCCGGCTCCAGGCCGCAGGTACGTCGAGGTTGGGGCGGCGATAGTCGGGCCCCACGGTGCAGGCAGCGGCGAGCACCGCCGGCAACAGCGGCAGCAGAATCCTTCGCAGCGGGCGCTGACCGGCGGGCACGTCGTAGTCTAACCCGGACTATTCATGAACGCTCGTCGCGAGGCCGCCAAAGGCGGGCCAGCTCGGGCCGCGCGCAGCGATGAGCGACGCAGGCGTACTTGCAGTACGTCGAGGAGCGAAGAGCGAGCACGGCCCGAGATGGCGTGCATTTGGCGGTTGTAGCAGAGGGTTTCATGAATAGTCCGGGTCAAGCGGCACGCGCCTCAATTCGAAGCCCCGCGTGCGAACTAGACCCAATGCCAGCAACTCGAGAGGCTCGGCACGGGCAGGAGTCTTGCGCCGAGTCAAGATTCTTCAACAATTTCGCCACCGGCGCATTCTCCGTCGGCACCACGATCGCCTCGAGTGACTGGCATTGGGACTAGGCCGGATCGCCGGGCTGGAAGAGCCAGGCTACTTCTGCGGTTGTTTCGCCGACAGGTCGTCGGCCTGCGAGAAGTCTTCGTCGAGGTGGTAGAGTTCGCAGGTGTCTTTAATCTGCTCGGCTGTTTCCTCACGGCGCGGCGGCAAGAAAAGCAACGGCCCGTGCGTCGGTTCGCACGGGCCGTTGCGGGCGTGATCGGGTAGCCGTAATGCGGCGGCGACGCTCGGAGGTTAATCCAGCGTCGTCGAGGTCACCGGCGGCAACGACGTAGTCGACGATGTCGTGGTCGTCGCGGCTTCGTTCTGGCAGTCGGCGCTGCAGCCGTCGCCGCCGAGGGTATTGCCGTCGTCGCACTGCTCACCCGGCTCGATCACTTCATTGCCGCAGGTGGAGCAGATGTCCACCGAATCGCAAGAAGTGCCGTTGCCCTGGTAGCCGGCGCCGCCAATGTCCGCGCACTGGAACTCCGTCAACACCGAGCACTCGCCGACGTCACAGCAGGCACCGGTCGGCGGTTCGACCGCCGGGCATTCGAGAACCTGCGGCAAGCCCACCGCGTACCTCAGATCGGCCAGCGCGTCACTCGACAGGATGAATCCCGAGTTGTCGAGATCGCAGACGCAAAGCGGGCAGGTCGTCAGTTGAACCGAGGTTCTCAGGATGTAGCCGGCGTCGACCGCGGTGATCAGCGGGTGCGCCTCGGCCGGGTCGCCGCACGCGTTGGGGCACTGGCCGATGACCCATTCCTTGGACACGGGCTCGGAGCAGGTCTGGCCTTCTCCTTCGTTAGCGAAGCAGCCGCGGATGAGGTCGGTGCCGGTGCCGCCGCTGCCCGTATAGGTGAAACTGACCTCGCCGTTGGCGTCGGTCAGACACTCGGTGCTGGCGCTGCACACACCGGAGGCTCCGAGGTTCGGGCCCGAGACGACCTCGAACGTCACTTCCACTCCGCTTTGCGCGAGCTGGCCGCTGTCCTCGACCGTCGCCGTCACGGTGTGGGGGGTGTTGACCGGATTGGTGGCTTGCGCCGGTGTCAACGTGATGTTCCGGCAGGTTGCGAGATAGTCGATCGAATCGCTGAAGACGTTGGACTCGAGTCCTTCGGAGTCCTTCAGCTTGACGTAGACCGTCTTCTTGCCGAAGCCCGCCGACAGTTCCCAGTCCTTGGGCGAAGCGAACGGTTCATACGCAGCTCCGGTGAAGTAGGGATCTTCCGAGATGATCATCTGGGTGATGGAAGCGTTGCCGCCGTTGTCGAGCGTCAACGTCGCCGATTGAGACTCGGTGCACGATGAGCCGGCATTGATCTGGACGACGCCGCTCGGGGCACCGATGACGCCCTGGAACGCGTACAGCCCGCCGCCGTCGAGCATTGCGAACACCCAACCGTCGGAGATTGCCGGCGAGCAGAGGTCGAATCCCTGCGGGTCCGCCGAAAACGTCAGGTAGTTGTCCAGGACTAGTCCTGCGTTGCCGGTGCCGGCGGCGCCGACCACCTTGAGCCTCTGGGTGGTACCGGCGCTGACGAAGACTTTGTCGCCCGCGACCGCCGGCGAGCTGTAATTCCTGTCGCCCGGCGCGTTCAACTCTGTGGACGGGAAGCCCGACGCCGGGACACCCGTGCTTGCGTCGAAGGCGTAGAGTCTTCCGTCCCACCCGTAGACGTAGACGACGCCGTTCGAGACTGCCGGCGAACCCGAGTAGAGGCTGTTGCCGCCGGCCGGCGCCGACCACAGCAATTGCCCGTTCGTCGCGCTGTAGGCGTACACAACGTCGGCTTTGTAGTAGATGGCGCCGTTGACTGTCGTGATGCCGGCCACGTCGGCCGCGGTCGCGATCGGGAACCCGCCGCCGACGACCTCGACTCCTGTGGCCTTGTCGTACTTGCGGATCACACCGCTTTCACTGTTGGCGTACACGTAGCCGTCCATGATCGAAGGCTGGGTGTTGGTGCTCAGGGTACCCGCCGGCGACGATGTCCACTGCAGGACTCCGGCTGCGTTGTACTTGGAGATGCTGCCGCCGGCGTTGATGTAGACGAAACCCTCGTCGACGACGGGTCCTTCGGAGTAGTTGTAGCCGGTGCCACCGACTGCCGTGGTCCACGCCTCGGTCCCGTCCAGGTTGCGCGCGAACAGGGTGCTGCCGGCGAGGACGTAGATTTTGGCATTTGCCGTATCTACCGCCGGGGTACCGTACGAAGCCAAGGTTTGCACCGGGAATCCCGCAACCTCGAAGCCGGTAGTTACCGAGAACGCGTGCAGGTAGCCGTCTTCGGTCGACATGTACGCAACGCCATTGGCCACGACGACGCCGTTCTCTTCGACATCCGGGGCAGTCGAGTGCCAGCGCAGCGTCAGTGGCAGCACGATGGTTTCGGAGGAACTGCCGGAGTTCGCGGCGTCGCTGCGCCACAACGGCCAATTGGCGGCCGCACTGGTGCGCGCCGCCGCCATCACGCCCAGGAGTACCAAGGCGATGGTCGACAGTCTGTGTGCCGTGGTTCTGCTCGATGCCATCGTTCGCTTCCTGTGCAGATCCTTGCCGGGCGTCGCGCCTGGAGTGACAGCGGCGAGGCGCGGCGACCGATTGCTTCCCCACGAATTCTTAGAGTCGGTGCGATTGTTCATTAGACCCTCCCTCAAGGCAGCCCAGAAATGTCATCTCGGCTCGTGTCTTCCATGCGTGCGTTCCGAACCTGGAATGCGCCAATGGGAACCAATACCCGAGCCGGCAGTCGCGTCAAACGGCCTGAGCGCGCGTCAAACGGCCTGAGCGGTCGGTCGGGCACGGTAGCGACGGAGATTTCGGGCCTCCGGCGCCGGTTCATCGTCATGCGCAGCGTCAAAACCGTAGACGAGTTGTTAACAGACTGTTCAAAAAGCGTCGTGAGCCCGTTCAAAATGACCCAGCTGCAAGGTGCGCTCGAAAAGCCGCGAGCTACGGCGTACTTCAGTGCGCCGTAG
>Ga0172371_10007841_pt1 | contig 15065 bp, 20 predicted proteins | sample Lak12m_FD_114543 | JGI IMG/M metagenome (GOLD analysis project Ga0172371, IMG submission 114543) | Freshwater microbial communities from Kabuno Bay, South-Kivu, Congo - kab_022012_12m | ecosystem: Environmental > Aquatic > Freshwater > Lake | place: Democratic Republic of the Congo: South-Kivu... | reverse complement strand
TATTTTTTATCGCGCTTTTAATTGGTCTTGTGTTCCTTGGGTGGAATAAAATTTTGCCCTTTACTCAGAAGCAACAGGCCACCTATCAAACTGCTCAAGTGGAAAAGGGGACCTTGGTTAAAACTGTTTCTGTTTCTGGACAGGTGACTACGGCCAACAATATTAGTATGACTATTCAGGTTTCCGGGGTGGTCAATAATGTTTATGTTAAAAACGGAGATAGCGTTGTTTCAGGACAAAAAATTGCTGATTTAACCTTAGATCAGGCTTCGCAACAAAAACAGGCACAAGCGTGGGCGAGCTATTTATCGGCGCAAAATAGCCTAGCAGCTGCTACGGCCAAGATGAATTCTTTGCAGTCTTCGTTATTTAAGGCCAATCAAGCGTTTCTTAATGACACGGGAATCCCTAATCCCACCGATGGGAATAAGTCTGCGCCCAAGTACATCGAACAAAATGCCGATTGGCTGCAAGCAGAAGCTGATTATAAGAACCAGACCGGAGTAATTAGTGGTGCTCAAGCTTCATTAAATAGTGCTGCCTTGGCCTTGTCTCAAACTTCAGCAACAATTACGGCTCCTGCTTCGGGGGTGGTTAAAGGTTTGACCATTACGCCCGGAGCAATTATTTCTTTGACTAGTTCCAGTTCCAACACTAGCACCTCTCAAGTGTTGGGATCAATTTACCAGGTTGGTCCAACGCAAGCGCAAGTGAATATTTCAGAAATTGATTCAGTTAGTGTTTCTGAAGGTCAAAAAGTGACGATGACATTAGACGCTTTCCCGAACAGTACTTTTACCGGAAAAGTGGCGAGCATTAACACTAATGGCATAGTTTCTTCCGGTGTCACTTCCTATCCGGCAGTAATTACTTTTGATGCTGGTAACGATCATATTTATCCCAACATGGCAGTTAATGCCAAGATAATTACAAAAATTAAAAGTGACGTTTTGTTGGCACCATCATCAGCAGTGCAAACTAACAATGGTCAATCAACAGTGCGGGTAATGAAAAACAATAATCCGGAATCAGTCACTGTCGAAGTGGGAGATTCTAATGCAACACAAATTGAAATTACCTCAGGCTTAACCGAAGGGGACACAATTGTGACCAGCGCCGCAGCTCGGACAAGCACCACAGGTCAAACTAGTGGGCAAACACAGTCACCATTTAGTGGATTAGGTGGTAATCGGGGTTTTGGTGGAGGATTTGGTGGGGGTCGTTAGCATGATTAAAGTTTCCCATATCTCCAAGGTTTATCATCTTGATGAAGTAGAGACTGTCGCCCTTTCGGACATCTCTTTTGAAGTCAAAAGTGGTGAATTTGTGGCCATTATGGGTCCATCCGGTTCTGGAAAATCAACTTTAATGCACATTCTGGGGGCACTGGACCTACCTACTGGCGGGGAATATATCCTGGATGGAGAAAAGGTGGAAAATCTTTCTGACGACGAATTGGCCGACATTCGCAATCGAAAAATTGGTTTCATTTTTCAAGCATATAATCTTCTTCCCCGAACAACCGCGATCAAAAATGTAATGTTGCCCATGCTCTATGCTGGTGTTGGCAAAGAAGAACGGATTGATCGAGCCAAGAAATATTTACAAATGGTGGGTTTGGAAAATCGGATGGAGCACACTTCAAATCAATTGTCTGGTGGCCAGCAACAAAGAGTAGCCATTGCCCGAGCCTTAGTTTTAAATCCGGCAATTCTTTTGGCCGATGAACCGACGGGGAACATTGCTTCCGATCAGGCGGAAGAAATAATGGCAATTTTTCAAAAATTAAATGATCAAGGACATACCATTATCATGATCACTCACGAACCGGATATTGCCGAACACGCCAAAAGAATTATTCATATTAAAGATGGAAAAATTTTTGCTGATAGCTCAAATCACAAACAAAGAAAAATTAAAAAAAACCAATGAATTTAAGCGAACAATTTTTTGAAAGTTTAGCTATCTTAACAGTTAATAAACTGCGCACTGGATTGGCGGCGCTTGGAATTGTGATTGGAATAGGAAGTGTCATCGCTTTAGTTTCTTTGGGTCAATCAAGTCAACAATCAATTACTTCCAGAATCCAATCATTGGGGGCCAATTTATTAACAGTTAATCCTGGTGCTCAAAGAAATGGATCTGTGCGGGGAGCGGCTGGGGGTAATACAACTTTAACCAATGAAGACGCAGTGGCTATTGCTAGTTCACCACAAGTGACCACGGTAAAAATTGTTTCGCCTGAATTTTCTCGTCGGGCTCAAGTGACGACTGGAAAAAGCAACACGAACACGCAAATTATTGGGGTAACTGACGTTTATGCCGAAGTGCACAAGTTGACAATATCTTCGGGAAGTTTTATTTCCGCCCGAGATGTGGAAAGTGTAAATAAGGTGGCAGTAATTGGTCCACAAGTGGCCACTGATTTATTTGGCGAAGTGGATCCCATTGGTCAATCGATTAGGATTGGTAGTCAAACATTGAATGTCATTGGCGTAACCGAGTCAAAAGGAGGAACTGGTTTCCAAAATCAGGACGACCTTGTTATGGTGCCTTTGACCACAGCCCAAAAACAACTTTTTGGAGTGAACTATTTGAGTTCCATTGCCATGGAGGCAAAAAGTTCGGAGGTAATGACTGATGCGCAAAATGAAGTGGGCTATTTATTATTAGCTCGGCATAATTTAACTGATCCGGCCACGGCAGATTTTTCCATTTTGTCGCAGGCAGATATTTTAAACACAGTTTCAGCGACGACGGGTACTTTTACAACTTTGTTAGCGGGTGTAGCTGCTATCTCACTCTTGGTTGGGGGAATTGGAATTATGAACATTATGTTGGTCACGGTGACAGAAAGAACGAGAGAAATTGGGTTGCGAAAAGCCTTGGGTGCGAAGAAAAAAGTCATCACCACTCAATTTTTGATTGAATCAATGCTTTTAACCTTTAGCGGGGGAATTGTGGGAGTTATTTTGGGCGTAGTGGCCTCATACTTCATTGCCAATTTAACCAATTCGCCGTTTGTAGTTTCACCTGAAGCGATTGGTTTAGCCTTTGTGGTATCTGTCGCCATCGGGATTCTATTTGGTTGGTATCCAGCTCGAAGAGCCGCGAATTTACAACCGATTGAAGCTTTGAGATATGAATAAATAGACCTCTTGGATGGATTCAAGAAAGGTGGTGAGAATATGAAACAAACACAGATTTTAATAATAGTTTTGGTTGCAGTGTTGTTTGGCGCCGGTGGATTTTTTGGCGGAATGAAATATCAACAATCTCAAGTTCCAGTCGGACGAATGGGGAATTTTGCCAATCGTGCTAACGGACAAAACCCACAAAGGGCCAATGGGTTTCGCCCTGTTAATGGAGAAATAATCAGTGTTGATGACAAAAGCATCACTGTGAAATTGGCTGATGGTAGCAGCAAAATTGTTTTATTACCCGGCTCAGTCACCATTAACAAAGCAGCCGTGGCCACCATGACGGATTTAAAAGTGGGGGAAAAAGTGGCCGTTTTTGGAATGAGCAATGCTGATGGCAGCGAAACAGCGCAAACTGTTCAGTTAAATCCAATTATGCGAGGAACTGGACAATAAATTATATCTTTGAAAGATTAAAGTCCCGCTGAAAAAGGCGGGACTTTTTGGTTAATCATCAATATTAATCCCCGCATCTTGTTTACGAATTCCAATAACTATGTGAAGGACTAACAGGCCAAGATTATTTCTGATTGCTTGGGTGGTTACTCCTTCTCTTTGGGCTATTCTTTGGTAGCTTTGTCCAGCAAGGACAGCTTTTAAATCATTTGCCTGATTAAGAGTTAATACCCCAGGGTGTTGTTTTGCAAATTCCAAAAATCGTTCAGGTAAAACGCCTTCGCGTTCAAGCTGCTTTCGAACTCCTCGAGGAAGTTGAATTTTATTCTCTTGATTATCTAGTTCGCTTGTTGCCATTTCTTTATATAATCATATAATTCTTCGTTTGCGGTTTGATTAAGAGATTCTGTTATTTGGTTTACCATAGTAAGTTGTATACCAGAATCTTAGCGATCTGTTAAATTTCTTAACACTATTTCTGCCCCGATGGTATCTTTGGGTAAGCCTCGGTCAACAAAAAGACTATCGGGTATTAGAAGGACTTCTCGATTACCAACCCCAAATTTTTCTCCTAATTGCACAATCCCACTTGCACCTAATTGTTCCGGGCTTGGAGCATTGCAGGTATAGTGCACGACTCCTTGATCGGTGGCTTGGGTTCCGTCTGGTCGACCGTTAACGAATCTAAATGGCATAGGCACGGATTATACGCCATTTTTAGACTCCAGTCAAGTATTATAGGACATCTTGCAATTCATGGCTCAATTTAAAATTTTTGCGCATAAAAGAAAATATTACGTATAATTAACATATGTGCATTTATGGAGCTTTTGTAGTTATTTTCAAAGATGATTCCAGAAAAGAAATTTTTTTGGTCCGGCGGTCCGATTACAAAGTTTGGGATTTAATGGGCGGAGGAATGGAAAAAAACGAAGATTTTAAAACTGCTGCTATACGTGAGGCGATGGAAGAAACGGGATTTAAGATAAAAATTACGAGGCTAATTGGTGTTTACGATTTTTGGAACCAAGCTGGAGTTAAAACATTAGTAACTCATTTATATGAAGGCAGAGTTATTTCCGGAACCTTTAAGCCAGAATTTCCTGGATGTTTGGGTAGGTGGTTTTCTATTAATTCTCTCCCAATCGACATGACAAAAATTAACCGAGATAAAATATCCGATGCCATTAATTTTGCTGGTCAACCGTTTGAAAAAAATCTCTCTGAAGAAAAAATTATAGATAACGTCAGACTGCTTTTCCTGCACCCAATTTCTGCCCTAAAATTTTTAACGAGGAATTTACGAAAATCTTAGACGTCCGTTAGTTAAAACTGGCGCTATGTGTAGTGACAAAATTAACAGCTTGTCCTATAATGTGCGATATGTCTCGGGAAGTACGTGAACCATTAAATAATGACCCCATATCAAGTCCCGCGATCCCCAGACTTGCACCGTTTGAAGGTCCACTACCTCCAGAAATTCCAGCCGACACTTCAGCGTTACCAGTTCAAGAAAGAGTTGTAAGACCTACTCGAGGTGGAATAGCTAAATTATTTCCTCAAGCAAGACAAGTCTATGATAGTTGGGTGGCAGCGGGAAGAAGATTAAATGGTGGAGATCAGCAAATGGATGGTCTTTCTCCAGTTAGCCGATTAAAAATTACTCCCGGCTTATTGACTAGTATGGTCCCATTCGTGCGTAGAATAGTTGGTCCATTACCTGAAAGTGACGTTGCTAATGCTTCAGAAATGGTGGCGGAAAGTACTGCGGTTATCGGAATGGTAGTTGCAGCTTTCATTGGTGTGAGTTTTCCTGTAGTTGCCTACGAGGCCAGCGGGCCGTCACTCGACCGTGCGCCCGAATATGGCATGGCAATGAATGAACTGAGAACAATATCCGATTTAGTAAGTCTGATAAGGAATTCGGCGCAAATGGTGTCATCAAATTGGGACAATCGCTATAGTTATATTGATCCCAACTGTAGTACGGATGACAAAGGAGAAACCACTTGCAATCCAACTACTGAGTGGAACGAGCCAAGTGCGATAACAAATCTTGGAATTGATCATTTGACACTAAGAAATTGGGACTCTGGATTTTCACAATTATCTTCCAGAATAAGTAATGCCATTAATTCATCATCGGGGGGGTTTGATATGAGACAGGGGCCAACTGCGATTGCTCTGGAACAAACTGATATCAATGTTCAAACTCAAAAAATTATTGCCGCGGTAATTATTTTGGCTGTGGGGATGGGCTACGCCAATTACGAAGAAGTATTAACTCATCTTGCAAGAGAAAATGGTGAGCAACCAATGGTTGATGCAGATAGCGGAATAGGGCGCCGGTCGTTTATAAAAGGGCTTGGCTCAATCGTTGCAATGGTGGCAATGGTGAAAAGCTATCTTGGAAGTGCCGAGGAAAATATGCATCTTGAACCACAAATTAGAGAAGAAATAAATAAGGTTGTTACACAGTTAAACGTGCCTGACGATGATATTTTTAATCGGGCAATGGGCGTGAGTGTTACCAACATTAGGAGAACATTAACGAACATAAGAGAAAAGACCGCCATAGCAACGACTAAAGGCTATGCTGATAATCGATTTGATTGGAATTATCGTGATAAAACGAACTCTGACCTTAAAAATCTTGGGGATGCGGCTACTAATTCTTTGGCCGGATTTGATAGATTAATTAATTATGATCCTAAGACCGGATCATATAAATTACCAGCCGAAATGATATTTACCCTTAAAATGAAATTAGGAACCGATCGAATTAAAGACTATGTGGCTTCTTCAAAATTAGCAGTAGGTTTTGGAAGACACTTATTGGTTGCATTACAAACTGTCGGTATATTGGCTGTCTCTGCTACGATTGCCGAGATGGTTGTTTCTGCAAGTTCTGAATAATAGCTTCGTTATACTATAAAATAATTGCACCAACTCTTAATAAATATGCTATATAAGAGCGACTGCTATCGGTGAAAATGTTTTTGTTCCGCGCGTAGTTATTCTCAGACCTGTGGATCTACGAAGCAATGAGTGGCCAATATATCTATAATCGGCGATAACTTCGTGTGTCCTAGGTTGATCTTCACCAACATAAGTTACTATGCTTGTAATCAAATTCAGCCCCAAAAAATTTAGCCAATTTTCTTCGGACAAGGGTTCAAAACCCAGAAAATGGTAAGACTTGTTTGTTTCAAAAATGATTCCACCACCAAATTGGGGGACAACGATATCAGTAAGTCTTGTCATGACTTTTGCTAACGCTTCAGGGCTTTTTCTTGGCGCCAGATCCATCATGGCAAGATGAGCCGGTTTGCCAGATGTAAGAGTAATCCTAGAGCTGACCGAAAGATTGGCTCCAGGGTCTGTTAGTGTATTAATTACCTGGTCAACGGTATCGCCATTCAAAAAATCTCCTCTGCTAATTGGTTTATCGGTTTCATCTGCGGTTGGAGGTTGGTTGGGGACGTAATTGTATTCTCTTAAATGAAGAGCTGCTATTTGAGGATTTTCAGCAACGACGAATCGAATACAGTCAAAAGTTGATTGTCCTAGCAATCTCTCTGCGATATTTCTGTTCACACGGGGATTTTAACAGATAGTATCTACATAAAGCTATGGGGTTTTCAAATTGCGGTTTTTGTCATTCCATTTAATTCTTGCTTCGACCAGTTTCTTAATCCACAATACGCTATGTAATTATTTTGCTGCTCGGGCAATTACTTTTATAAAAGCCGAATCATTTCCATAAAACTTCTCGTCACCGCTTTCAATCTTCTCTATTTTGAAGTTGTTTTTTAGGAGTGATTTTGCATATTCTTCGCTGAAGAAATGCCTTATATGGCCATCACTCTCAAACATGTCTTTTTCTATTTCTACCCCCTTTCCATATAACGGATCATTTTTTGATTTACAAATAAAACAAAGAAAACCATTGGGTTTCAAAACCCTGCACATTTCATTAAAAATTAGTCTTGTTACGTCATCGGTGAAGTAATGAAGAGATAATCGTGCATATACAACATCAAACTCATTATCATTAAATTGTAACGGTTCAATTATGTCTATTACTTTGAAAGTTAGATTTGTTATGTGGCTGAATCTTTCTGAGTTTTTCTTAATTGCTACTTCAGAAAAATCGGTTGCTATAACGGTGTGGCCAGCTTGTGCGAAACCGATAGAATCGTTTCCCACCCCACAACCCAATTCCAAAACTTTTAGAGATGAAGGAATTATTTTTATTATTTCTTCTGCAAAATCTGTTGGTTTTCCAGAGTAGTGGTCGATATTACCTGCTGCATGAATCTTATTCCAATGTTGCTTTTGGTTATTCATGAAGAAATTATATCAATAGTTGAGAAGAGCTCAGCTAGTGAGGTTATTAACTGGTACCTTAAATTTAAATGGAACTTGGTCTTTGTTCAACTACGGGGTTCAGAATTGATGTTATATAAGCTATTGTTTCCGGGCTTGCGTCAATTCCTTTTTCTTCTAATTGGTAGGGTAGAGTAATGTTAACCATGGCAGCATTTGTTCTAAATTGAAGTTGTTTTGGATATTCATAAGCAAACCATTGTTCTTTAATTACATCTTTAATAGAAGGGTCTCGTTTTCTAATTTCTTGGAATCGCTCATAATCGACTGCTACCTCATTTCTCACCCGAGTCTCTAATTGAGGTCTTATCAACTCAAGTTGTTTGTTATATGCAGCTTGGTCTTGTCCTGAAAGTGCAGAAATATTAGGTTTCCAGGTATAATCTGGCCCTAAGTAATGTTCTGCAATCACTTTTGCTGCAAGGTATAGTTCAATTTTACTGGCATTTTCTGGTGTCAGTTCAAAAGTTCCAGTTGTTGTTGCTATAGCAACTCCGATGTCTCTAGAAGAATACCATCGGGTAAGTTGGTCTCTAATTTCCTGCGATGCCAGTTCGGCTTGATCTTTAGCTAGCTCAAAGTCAACGAGATGTATTGTTATTGGTTTTCCGGTTTCCTGGAGACCATCTACAACAAATGTTCCTTCATTGATATCCACGATAAGGATATCTTTTGAATGCACAAAATCTAAACACTTTATTGCGGCACTTACAACCTCATCAAACCTTAGTTTTGAGATATCCGTATCCTTTTCTGTTTTTTCCAATGATTCACCGGGAATTTTTGTCATAAGCAGGTGTGCTTTTTGTCCATCCGGGCTAAGTTTAAAAATAATTGGTTCAGGTGTTATACCATTACCATTAAGTTTTTCAAGGAAATAAAACTCTCTTGCTAGCCCCGCGATATTGTCCCGTTTATGGTTTTCAACTCTAGTTGCACTCTTGCTAAATAGTGATGGAAATAATTCTTTTTCGTCCTCAATAACTTGGTTCTCTTTTCCTCTAAATTTTGATGCCCAATTTTCAACTTTAGTTGTTTTGTATTTTGGGGCTTGGTCTACAATTTTGATGGGTTGTCCTTCGGCCATTGAATAATTGTACCAAGAAGTTCGACCCCCTTGGTGGATATACATAAAATTCGAAGCTATAAGATTTTAATTTGTGCCTAGAACTTTTGCAGGCATTAGTGTCCGAACTTCGAAAGATTTGGCACAAAATCAGCCAATTTGACCTTCAGAAACTTCCGCAGTTTCTTATTCCTCAACCAGTTATAAGCTTCGCTTGATTTTTGATACAATATGACCATATGGGGATGAAAATAATGGTGTTTTTGCATGGCACTTCTATGATGCACAAATCAGGATTAAGCAAAACTCCTCAAGAACGGGTTAGGCAAGTACAAGATGGTGATCCGTCAGTTAGAGAGTACGAGTCATACGTTCCAGTTGGGAAAGCAAATGAAAAGATCGGACACTGGGTTGAGCAGGGAGCAGAAATTGTTTACTTGAGTTCACATGAAACTGACACTGATGTAAAAAAAGATATCCAGGTGTTAGGAAAATATAATTTTCCTGATGCCCCTGTCTTGTATAGACGAGGTAGTGAAACATATGCTCAAATTGCCGAAAGGGTTATGCCTGATGTTTTGATTGAAGATGATTGTGAGAGTATCGGTGGAGAAGTTGAAATGACCTACCCTCATGTAAGCCCTCAAAAAAGGAAGTTAATAAAATCAATTGTAGTTAAAGAGTTTTCTGGATTAGATGATTTGCCAGATAATCCAGAGGATTTGAGAACATGGAGGAAATAATTATGAATAAGCAAGTAAAGATTGTTGTTTTTGTACCAAAGTCTCATACAGACATTGTACGTCAGGCAATGGGCGATGCTGGAGCAGGGAAAATTAGCAGCATTGGATGGAATCCATTCGAATATTTTGTGCTCAGAATTTTAACAATTTGTTAAACTAAATTAAACATGTTTTTTCTTAACAGTGTGTTAGTCTTTGCAGTTACGCTAATTATCAATTTTTTCACTTTATATCTTGTTGCTTCAAAAACTAAAAAGGGTAGACAAACGCTTTTGACTAGCAAGGCTTTTTTAATTGGCGACTTTTTCTTAATTCCATTGTATTTTGTAATTCTGTTTGATTACGCTATTAATCTCTCTCCGGTAAATTTATCGAACAACGTTTTGTCATTAGCAACGTTTTTTTCTGGTCTCATTATTCTGAGTATGGGGATTAAATTTAAGCTGTTAAATTTGTTGTGGCTACCTCACGGAATTTTTGCTTGGTTTATTGTCTTTAGTTTTTTATTGACCACCTACACAGCATTGTTTATTGGAATTGGAAATAGTGTTCTGTGGGTAGCATTATTTCTGCTACTTCTACTGCATCAATTCGGAGCGTCTAGACTCGGGTCTAAATATCTACCCTTGAAGTAGTTTATAGACTTTGCAGCATTGGATGGAATCCATTCGAATATTTTGTGCGCGGACCTTCTACTTTAACTTTTTGCACTCTTTTCGTTCCATTTAATTCTTGCTTTGACAAGTTTTTTGATTAGAGCGAAAGGAAGGTCTTGATCATTTGGAAAATGGATGGCTGATTTAGTCGTTGTGTATTTTTTCAACTCGTTTGGGTGTTGGTCAATTATAGGCGGCGGGATATAAAGGCCGATATATTCTTTTTGAGCGGCGAAATAAACAAGTCGTCCTTTGTTTCCTTTGGAGCCATAATATGGCATGCCATAACTAATTTTTTCCTCTGCTTCAGGAGCCAAGGAGATAATGAGTTTGCGAAGCTCTCTTAATTTTAACTGAACAGGTTTTGGGGCTTGAGAAATATATTCCTCAACAGAATTTACTTTTTTCATTTATAAATTATATCAGTGTTGGGCTTCAGACTCTAATTGGCAGTCCTAGTACGTTCAGCTGTATGAACGTACCCCGGATGGAAGACACTTGTCCTGAGCAACGTCGAAGGATTCGAACTTGTTACGGTCAAAGCTGTCAATCATTTTTGTGATAAACTTAAGTTGTGAAAGTTGCTTCAGCTAAATTTCGCTATTTTTCCCTCTTGATTGATTTTTTACTGTTTAACGATTTTATGGTGCTCATTATTCTTGTGCTTTGGTTATTTACACCCTTGAATAATGTTTTTACTGCAGTTGGTGGACGGGACATGTTTGAAAATTTGTCCCGATTAGTTTATACATTATTGTTTGTTTTGTTTTATTTCACCAAAGGAATGTCTCCTGCCAATGCTTTGTTCTCATTCAAAGTTCAAGAAATTGGCGGAGGGAAACAATCTTTTAAAACAAAGCTGGTAAGACTAATTTTTGCGAGCACTTTGTTTTCTTTTGCCACTATCCCATTCAATACCAAAAGAAAAGGATTCCAAGATTCGGTTGCGGGGACAGAAGTTTTGCAAGGGAAAATAAACCCAAAGAAGTTAGTTATTGTTCTAGCTGTCCTATCGCTGTTGTATTTTGTCCCATTCTTGTTTTGATTTGGACTATTTAGACAGTCTGAACGTCATTTTTGCAGGGGTGGTAGGAAAACACCTTCAGTTAGTTTTCGCTTTGCGAAAAGCGAACAAACGCGAACTGATACCTCAGTTCGCTTCGTTCAATTCCTCCTCCCCGCAACCAAAAAAATTCAGGCAATGACGCCTGAATTTTTCTTGGCAGTCCTGGATGGAAGCCATTCGAACTTTTTGTGCTCAAACTGAGGTGTCTTTTAATACTGGAAGGCTACTTTTCCAATAATGTCCTGCCTAACCACAAAACCTAAGCTCCGGGAATCAATGCTATTTTCTCTGTTGTCACCAATCATAAAGTAGCTATTACTGGGAATCGTAATTTCTTGGCCTTCGTCTAAAACCCTTGGACCTGCCATATCTTCAATCTTTCCCGTTCCTTCGGAAACATCGGTAATCGCACTTTTATTAGCTGTCTTTGTTACAGTACTTGGTTGGAGGTAATTTTCTTGTAGTACCGTACCATTTAAAGATACTTGACCGGCCTGAATTTTTATTTTGTCTCCCGATAGGGCAATTATTCTGGCAATGCCTGAGTATTGTGGGTTTTGGGTATAGCGAAAAGTTACAACATCGCCTCGTTGGGGTGAGGAAAAACTATACGCAAGTTTGTTTACAAGAAATCTTGCGCCACTTTTATATGTGGGTTCCATTCCCGGACCATTTATTGAAACTGGCTTGAAGGTGACAAAAAGAGCGACTACTAAAATTGCGAGTATTCCAACAACCGTAAATTGGAGGACTTTTGACATAGTTTAACTATATCAATGGAGGCAACCCATTTCAACTAGGAAGGAGTTAAAGTAAAAGATAGATCGTCAGAAGGCTCTAAACTGTAACGTGCAGGGGTGGTAGGAATAACAACACTGCTTCGCAGAACGTTGCGCCCGAGCACTAATCGTGTTCGGGGCTACTGAACCTATCGCTTCGCGAAAGGTCCGATTCTTCACTTTCAAAGATTTCCGAGAATGTTATTCTCAGAAATCTTTGCAGGGGTGGTAGGAATCGAACCTACGTTGCGGGTTTTGGAGACTCGCGGCCTACCATTGACCGACACCCCTAAATTTGCCTGATTTCTCTACTTGCGCCATTTTACCATTTGACGAATCTCACGCATAGGTTTATCGTAAAATTTCACCTTTACGGAGTTGAAAGGAGAGATTTCGAGCAAATGATATCTTGTAATTTTTTGTGGGAAGTTTCATATAGTATTTATGGCTGTAAGGTTTACATTTTCTCAATATTTTCCCTCTGATCGACATCAAGGGACTGTAAATCGTCAGGCAATTCTTAGAGAAGATCCTCGTCTAATGTGTAAAGATGAGTGGCGAGATGAACATGATATAAGTTCGGAAAACTACAAAAGAAAAAAAGGTCTCGATGGTGGTTCTTTGAATGATGATAGAATTGCACGATTAATCGAAAGTATGCGTGGTTAACAATGTGTTTCTTCCAAAATTTTCTCCATAAAGTTGTTTGTATATTACAGGTTAAAAAATTAGAATATAATTAATCCTATGGGCAAATTTACAGCTAGAAGTAAAGATATACCAGCAGCTAAGCCTGCTGATACTCGCGGTGTCAGACTTTCTGATGGAAGAGTGGTTGTTGCCGAGGTAACAGGTGCTAGTCGAACCCAGATAGCGGACGCAATTAATGGTGTTGGTGTAAATACTTCTGACGCCCAGTTAGGAGCCGATGCCATAGATTATATCCAAAGCGAGGAAAATAGGGCTCGGTTACTAGCACTTCGGGCTTGGTTACAACAGGGTGCGGACACCTCCTCGGATTAGTTCGAAATTAATTGAGCTCTTTTTGCATCCCAAAATTTTCCTCTTCGGCAAAGTTTTTCTGCATCCATAGGATCGGCTAAAAGTTGCTCCACCAATGTCTCCAAAAGGATGGTGTTTTGCGAGCCCTTGACCAGAATTAAATCTCCCGGTTGGATAAATTGCTTCATAAATTCAATCAGTTCGGTCATTTTCAGGAAAGATTTAATCTTGCCTGGTTTGAGAGATTTTTTAATTTTAGGAAAGAAATATTTTTCCATCAGAGGGCCAAAAGTGAAAATATATTCTGCCGACTTGACAGCCTCATCCGCTAATTTTTCATGGTCCTCTTGGGCAAGACTGCCGAGTTCGCGCATATCACCAAGGACGGCGATTCGTCGAGTGGCAATGCTTTTTGGTTGAGACCGCAACAGTTTAAGTGCGTCAATTGTCGGAAGAAGGCTGGAATTATATGAGGAATCAATCAATTTGGAATTATTAATTCCCCGAAAGAATGATGATCTTCCCGGAGGTAGAATAAAATTATTACTCAATAATTTCTGACAAGCTTCTACGTTCAACCCAAAAACTTGTCCTACTGCGGCAGCTGCGGCAAAAGTGTATCCTAGCGCATCGGGAAAAAGATAGTTTTTTGATTCAACCAAAAACGGCTCAATTGTGGCATTCTTTTGCCCAAAACTAATGACAGTCGCTTTGGTATTTTGGGAAAATTTAGCTACGAATGGATCATCAAAATTAAGAATGGCCCAGCCAGAGGCGGGGAGATGGTTGATTAATTTTCCTTTTTCGCGAGCGACAGCATTCAGTGAACCAGATTTCGTTTCTGAATTGGAAAAATATTCCGAGTGAACGCTGCCCACATTAAGAAATACACTAATATTCGGTTTTATAATTTTTAACAGATAGCTCATGTTTTTTGGTTCTTTGTCTGAATCGATTCCCATTTCAGCCACATAGATGTCATATTTTTGCCAATTAAACAAAAGCACTAGGGGGGTGAGAAGAAGAATTTTTAGCCAAAACAAGGTGGAATAGTTGTGTTCGTCAGTGAATCCAAGAATGTCCAAGGGCAAACCAGTTTCAGAATTACCTGAGCTGCTTTGTTTTACTCTGAATTTGTCTTTTAGAACTGCATAAACTGCCTCACGACAAGAAGATTTTCCTGCCGAACCGGTGATGCCAATTATGTGCTTGGGTCCAATCTTGGCCAGTTGGATTTTGGCAGCGATTCGCAAGTAGGCTAAAAAAATTGTAATCAACGCTTGTCTCATTTTGACATATTCTATCATCTTGATATCATTAAAACCGACATATAACATGAACCTATGTTGACAAAAGATGACTTAAAAGCAATTTCTGCATTGTTCGAGCAAGAATTTGACAAAGAATTACATTTACTTAAAAGTAACTCCACACAGACGAAGTTTGCGATTGACGCAGTTAAAAACCATTTATTAGATCTATGGGATGAATTTAAAGAGGAGATAAAGCTTATAAAGAAAAGTTTAAAGAATATCGAGAAAGACCAAAAATTGGTGGTCAATTTTTTCGATGACGAATATTTGAAACTTGACAAAAGGATCACTCAAGTAGAAACTAATTTAAATTTAACTGTTCTAAACTAGACTATGTTCACACTTCCACCGCTTCCATATGATTTTGCCGCTCTGGAGCCGTTTATTGACACCCAGACGATGCAGATTCACCATGATAAACATCATCAGGCCTATGTGGACAACCTTAATAAGGC